>FUFK010055803.1_pt1 | contig 19223 bp, 24 predicted proteins | sample 1021851 | NCBI WGS metagenome assembly FUFK01 (sample SAMEA51879418, study PRJEB19060) | metagenome
GGATCGGCCATGGCCGCTTCACGCACAGCAGCGGTGAAGGCGAGACGGTTGTCGGTGTCGATGTTCACCTTGCGCACACCGTTGCGGATGCCTTCCTGGATTTCCTCGACGGGAACGCCGTAGGTCTCGGGGATGGCACCACCGTGCTTGTTGATCATCTCCAGCCATTCCTGGGGAACGGAGGAGGAGCCGTGCATCACCAGGTGGGTGTTGGGGATGGCTTTGTGGATCTCAGCGATGCGGCTGATGGCCAGCACNTCACCCGTGGGCTTGCGGGTGAACTTGTAAGCGCCGTGGCTGGTGCCGATGGCGATGGCCAGGGCGTCGCACTTGGTCTTGGCAACGAAGTCGGCAGCCTCAGCGGGATCGGTGAGCAGCATGTCCTTGGACAGCTCGCCTTCGAAACCGTGGCCGTCTTCGGCTTCACCCTTGCCGGTTTCCAGGGAGCCCAGGCAACCCAGCTCACCCTCAACGCTCACACCCACGGAGTGGGCGAAGTCCACCACCTGCTTGGTGACGTTGACGTTGTAGTCGTAGCTGGCGGGAGTCTTGGCGTCGGCTTCCAGGGAACCGTCCATCATCACGGAGGTGAAACCGTTGATGGCAGCGGAGTAGCAGGTGTCAGGGGCGTTGCCGTGGTCCTGGTGCATCACCACGGGGATGTGGGGATAGGTCTCGGTTGCGGCCAGGATCAGGTGACGCAGGAAGATCTCACCGGCGTAGCTGCGGGCGCCGCGGGAGGCCTGGAGGATCACAGGGCTGTCGGTCTCGTCAGCCGCTTCCATGATGGCCTGGACCTGCTCCAGATTGTTCACGTTGAACGCAGGAATGCCGTAGCCGTTCTCAGCGGCGTGGTCGAGCAGGAGCCGAAGCGGAACGAGCGCCATGGATAAATCCTCGGAGGGTTGGGGTCGTCAAAGACGAATCGCCGGCAATTTTACCGCGTGTTACGCAAGATCCAATGTGCCGCCTGCTGCTTGATCGCAGGCCACACGACTGGCCACGCCCTCGGCCAGTCCAGGCAGCATCGGTCGCCCACTGCGGATGCTCTCGGCCCACCAGCCCAGCACCCTGGCCACAGGGGCGATGCGGCCATCCGCCCAGGTTTCCGGAAAGGCNAAGTCGGCATCGGCTTCCACGGCGCGGAAGGGNTCACCGAGCGGGGCGTGCTGCAGCTCAAAGCCATGGACGTAGTCCTTCTGATTGGTGCTGCTGAGCAGCAGCGATCCCGACGACCCCACCACATCCAGGCAGAACCCGCGACCGTTGCGCGACACGGAACTGAGGCTGACCTGAGCCGGCACNGGCAGGTCCTGCCTNCCCTGCCAATGGGCCACGGTCTGCAGCAGCGACACATCGGGGGCATCCACNGCGGCCAGACCACCATCGGGGTGGGGGCGTTGCTTGATCGAAACGCTGTTCAGGGCCTGGACGGCCCCCAGGGGACCGATCAGCCAGGCCAGCATGTCCATGGCATGGGTTCCGAGGGCTCCGATCACGCCGCCGCCCTGATCCGCCTGGGCATACCAGTTCCAGCCGCGCTGGGGATCGGCACGNCTGCCCATCAACCAGTCGAGCTTCACCAGCCAGGGCGTGCCGACAGCACCGGCCTGCAGAAGGCGTGCGGCCTGCATGAACAGGGGAACAGCGCGGTATTCGTAATCCACAGCCACNGANAGCCCCCNTGCCAGGGCCAGCCGCTGCAGCTCGCGGGCTTGATCGGCATGCAGCGCGATGGGCTTTTCCAGCAGCAGATGCTTGCCCGCCTCCAGGGCCCGGCGGGCCAGGTCAAAGCGAGGTGCCGGTGGGGTGGCGATGATCACCGCGTCCACCGCGGGATCGGCCAGCAGGGCATCCCAGTCACTGAATCCCTTCAAGCCATGGGCGGCTGTGGCGGCATCCAAGCGCTCCTGGCGAGGGTGCCAAAGCGCCACTGCCTCGAGATCAGGCGCTGCCGCAAGGGCCGACAGGTGCACCTTCTCCCCGAAGCCGAGACCGGCGACGGCAACACCAAGGGGTTGTGGGGACATCTCAGCTGGAGAGGGGTTCGGTGCAGACAGCCTCAATCACGGAGGTGATCAGCCCGTCATCGCCGGCAGGCTGCCACTGGGCACGAAAACGCGGCAAACCATTCACCTGTTTGTCGCGATACAGCTCCTGGGAGCAGTCCAGCTGCATCACATAGAGCTCGCCGGAGGGCTGCTCTCCCTCTTCAGTGGCCGCTGGGGTGAACCGGCTGAGCACGGTTCGGTATCCATCCCGATCGATGCGCACACTGCCGCGATCCCACCACTGCTGGCCCGCGTCGGTGGCAGGCACCTCAATCCATTCCACGGGGCCCGCCAGCACGGGGGCGACCCAGCAGACCAAGGCCAGGATCAGAACACAACCAGCTCGGATCATGCGCTGGTGAGCTCCATCGGTTTGCAGCCGTGCAGGCGCAGAAGATTGGCCAGGGTGGAGCGCAGCTGGGTGCGNGGAACGATCGTGTCCACGAAGCCGTGCTCCTGCAGATATTCAGCCGTCTGGAAATTGTCAGGCAGCTTCTCCCGCAGGGTCTGCTCGATCACCCGGCGGCCAGCAAAACCAATCAACGCCTTCGGTTCCGCCAGGATCAGGTCGCCCAGCATGGCGAAACTGGCGGTCACACCCCCCGTGGTGGGGTGGGTGAGCAAGGGCATGTAGAGCAGCTCGGCTTCGCGGTGGCGTTCCAGCGCGCCGGAGATCTTCGCCATCTGCATCAGGCTGAGCATCCCCTCCTGCATCCGGGCACCGCCGGAGGCACAAACGATCAGCAGCGGCAGCTTGCGGGCGGTGGACTCCTCGATCAGACGGGTGATTTTCTCCCCGACCACCGAGCCCATCGATCCCCCCATGAAGCGGAAGTCCATCGCTGCCAGGCCCATGGGGATGCCTTCCACCCGGCAGAGCCCGGTGACGACACCATCCCGCAGCCCCGTCGAGGCCTGACTTTCCCGCAGCCGGTCGGCATAGGCGCGCCGGTCTTTGAATCCGAGGGGATCCACCGGTGACAGATCCGCATTCAGCACCTGGAAGCTGTCGGGGTCCGCAATCAGTGCGATGCGCTCAGCACTGTCGATCCGGTGGTGATGGCCGCAGTTGGCGCAAACACTGGCATTGAGTTTCAGGTCTTTGAGATANACGACCTGACCACACTCCGGGCATTTGCTCCACAGCCCATCGCCTTCATCGGGTTCCTGCTTGACGTTGGCGACGTACTGACCCTTGCGGCGATCAGCAAACCAATCGAACAGAGACACACAGGGCCGTCAGCTCACACCATTAAAAGCCGGACTGGGAAGAGACGCTGGGGAATCAAGCGCCCAACAGCATCACCCAGGTGTTCCACCACCACTGCGGACCGGTCAACCAGACCAGCCAGATGCCCAGGGCAATGAAGGGACCGAAGGGGAACGGTTCCCTGGGGCCCAACCGGCCACTGAGACGNGCGGTGCTTCCNACCAAGGCTCCCGAGACAACCGCAAGGGCCATNGCCGCTGCGATGCCCCCGGGGCCCAGCCATGCCCCACCCAGCGCCGCCAACTTGGCATCGCCCAGGCCCAGCGCAGGCTGTCCCAACAACCGTTCGGCCAGGGCACTGAGACCTTCCAACAGCAGCAGGGCCAGCACCACNCCCCAGCGGCACAGGGGCTCNGGCANCCAAAGGTGATCCAGATCGATCAACACCAGCGGCAACAGCAGCGCGATCAGGGGGAGACCAGCCCAGGGGAGCCAGAGATCAGGCAGCCCNCCACCAGCACCAGGCCACACCAACAGCGCCGAGATCCAGAGGCCGGCACTCAGGGCCTCCACNGCGGGGTANCGCCAGCTGATCGCTGCATCACAGTCGCGGCAGCGGCCCCTCAGCAGCAGCCAACCCAGCACCGGGAGATTGTCATGCCAGCGGATGGCATGGCCGCATTTGGGGCAGTGGCTGCCGGGAAAGACCACCGATTCCTGGCGGGGCAAGCGCCAGGCCACCACGTTGGTGAAGCTGCCGACGCAGGCGCCCAGCAGGCCGGTCCAAGCCAGGATCAACCCTTCCATCGGGTCCGACCACGGCTCGTGCGCCCCCGGATCAGATCNATNGCAATGAACTCTTCGTCCGGCAGAAGAACAGGGGTCTCGAAGACCACGCGGCCATCGGGTTCCTGCGGATCCACCACCACACCAAGAGGCTCCTGCCCCGCAGGGGTGCTGGAGAGATAGGCGAAATAAATGCGACGGGCCTGGGCGATCAGCGAGCGGCTGTCAATGCGGTCCCAGCGGGGNGNNGAGGGCGCCCCCGAGGCTCCGCGGATTTCAAAGGAGGGCGTTGACAAAGAAATAGAGCCCACCTGATCACTCAGATGGNCCCATTGTAGAGACGATTGTTGATAGGAGAAGCGATCAGCTGAGCTTGTTCTTCTCTTCGATCATGCGGTGAATGATCGGAGTGAGGATCAGTTCCATGGCGAAGCCCATCTTGCCGCCGTTCACCACGATGCTGGTGGGGCTGGACATGAAGGAATCGTGGATCATGTTCAGCAGGTAACCGAAGTCGATCCCCCACTTCTCACGAGCACCCTTGCGGAAGTGGATGATCACGAAGCTTTCATCCGGGGTCGGGATGTTCCGGCAGATGAAGGGGTTGGAGGTGTCCACGGTGGGAACACGCTGGAAGTTGATGTCGGTCTGGCTGAACTGCGGGCAGATGTGATTGATGTAATCAGGCATCCGGCGCAGGATCGTGTCAACGATCGCTTCAGCGGAATAACCACGCTCAGCGTTGTCGCGGTGGATCTTCTGAATCCACTCAAGGTTGGTGATCGGCACCACACCCACCAGGAGGTCGGCCAGGGCGGCCACGTCGTAGCCCTCGCCCTTCACACCGCCATGGAGGCCTTCGTAGAACAGCACGTCAGTGCCNGTCGGGATGTCTTCCCAAGGCGTGAACTGACCCGGCTCGAGGTTGACGCCAAGNCGGGCNTTGTGTTCAGCCGCTTCTTCAACNCTGTGGAGGTANTAGCGCTTCTGACCAGCACCGGTTTCGCCGTAGGTGCGGAACAGTTCCTCGAGCTTGTCGAAGAGGTTGGCCTCAGGGCCGAAGTGGGAGAAGTTCTCACCCTTGGCCAGGGCATCCGCCATGGCCTGTTTCATGGGCATCCGCTCGTAGCGGTGGTAGCTGTCGCCTTCCACCACTGCAGGGGTAATGCCTTCCCTCGCAAAGATGTGCTCGAAGGCGCGCTTGACGGTGCTGGTTCCAGCTCCGGAAGAACCGGTAACAGCGACAACCGGATGACGCTTCGACATCGACGCAGGGACTACGGGCTCGGCGATCCTGCCAGATCAGGGCCCGATTGCACCAATCTCTGGCTTACAGAGCTTTGAGCAATTGCTCACCCATGGCGCGACAACCCAGCTGGGTGCAGCCTTCTGCCATGAGATCACCCGTGCGGAAGCCACCGGCCAGAACGGCATCCACAGCGGCCTCAAGATCATCGGCAGCCGCGGCCTGCTTGAGGCCGATGCGCAGCATCATTGCGGCCGACAGCACCATGGCCATGGGATTGGCCTTGTCCTGACCGGCGATGTCGGGAGCTGAACCGTGCACAGGCTCAAACAANCCAGGGCCCTCACTGCCGAGGGAGGCGGAGGGCAGCATGCCGATGGAGCCGGTGAGCATCGCCGCCTCATCGCTGAGGATGTCGCCGAAGAGGTTGCCGGTGAGCAGCACATCGAACTGGCGGGGATCACGCACCAGCTGCATCGCCGCGTTGTCCACATACATGTGGCTCACCTCCACAGCGCCATAGCTGGGCGCCATGGCATCAACACGATCCCGCCAGAGCTGNCTCACATCNAGCACATTCGCCTTGTCCACCGAGCAGAGCCGGCCCCGCCGCTCCTGGGCGATCTCAAAGGCCACCTTCGCGATCCGATCCACCTCCGAGGCGGAGTAGGTCATGGTGTTGAAGCCGCGCTCGTCCCCCTCGGTCTCAATGCGTCCCTTGGGCTGACCGAAGTAGATCCCCCCGGTGAGTTCCCGCACCACCATCAGGTCCACCCCCTCGATCACCTCACGCTTGAGGCTGCTGGCATCGATGAGGGCCGGAACAATCTTCACCGGCCGCAGATTGGCGAACAGCTCCATGCCGGCGCGCAGGCCGAGCAGGCCGGTTTCCGGCCGTTTCTCGCGGGGAAGGCTGTCGAAGCGGGGGCTGCCGATGGCGGCCAGCAACACCGCATCGGCTGCCTTGCAGGCTTCGAGGGTGCTGGCGGGCAGCGGCTCACCGGTGGCGTCAATGGCGCTACCGCCAATGGGCTGTTCCTCGAAGCTCAGCGAAAAGCCATGGCGCTGGCTCACCACCTCCAGCAGCTGACGGGCGACAGCGGTGATCTCGGGGCCGATGCCATCACCGGGCAGGAGAACAACGCGGTGCTGAGCCATGACGGTGCGGTACGGCAGGTCGACCGCTGAGGTTACTGAGGGGTGTCCCGCTTGAGCTCCCGCAGGGTCTTGGCCATCTCCGGCAGCTTGCTGAAGGTGGTGGCGCATCGCAGCCAGAGGCGATTCGGAATCGCGGGAAAACCACTCACCACCGCTCCGGGGTCCACATCAGCGTGAATGCCGCTCTTGGAGCTGGCGATGACGCGATCGCCGACGACAACACGATTGGCGACCCCCACCTGGCCCGCCAGGATCACCCCCTGGCCGATGTGGGCGCCGCCGGCGATGCCCACCTGGGAGGCGAAGGCACAGCCACGGCCGGTGGTGACGCCATGACCGATCTGCACAAGGTTGTCGATCTTGGTGCCGGCACCAATGCGGGTCTCACCGACGGAAGGGCGATCAATGGTGGTGCCGCTACCCACCTCAACGCCGTCTTCAAGAACCACCTGGCCGGTCTGCGGCATTTTTCGCCAACCTTTGGCCGTCGGCACGAAGCCAAAGCCCTCAGAGCCGACAACGGCATTGGAGTTCACCACACAGCCACGCCCGAGACGGCTGCCGGGGTGGAGCACGGCATTGGCATGCAACTCGCAGCCATCGCCCACCACCACGTTGTCGTAGATCACCACCCCGGGGTGAACGATGCAGTCGGCACCAAGACGGCTTCCCTCCCCGATGCAGACCCGCGGGCCCACCGCTGTGCCGGGGCCCACCACAGCCCGTTCATCGATCACCGCCGAAGGGTGAATCTCCGCCAAGGGCCGGCGGCGGGGATGCAACTGATCGAGGGCTTCAGCAAAGGCCAGACGCGGATCCGCGAAGACCGCAAAGGCGATGCCACGCTGCGAAGCCAGATCAATCAGATCCTGTTGATCGGGCAGCAACAGGGCACCCACGCCGCTGGCGCCCAAGGCCGCGGTGAGGGCGTTGCCCTTCTCCAGAAAGCTGAGCTGCGCGGCTGAGGCCTGATCGAGTGAAGCGGCACCCTCAAGCCATGGGTCCAAGCCCGGCTGGCTCCAGCGCAGGCCTGCATCACCGGTCTGCAGAACCTTGATCAGGGTGCTGAAACGCATGGAGGCCAGGGCAGTCCGGCGGATCGTAGACGTGGTTAACGGCTGCGAAGCACCAGACCATCGCGATGCACCACCACCGGGGAGGACTCCCCAGGCGATGGGTCATTCATCGCGGCCCGCAGCTGGTCGCTGTCCATCGAACAAAGGCCACGGCCCAGATCCTCTCCATCGGGGTCCAGCAACTGAACGGGTTGATTGGCGGCGAACTCACCCCGCACCGCCGTCACACCCACCAGCAGCAGAGACGCACCACGGTGCTGCAGCGCAGCACAGGCCCCCGCATCCAGCTGCAGTTCACCCTCAGGCCGAAGCACGTGGGCCAGCCAACTGCGTCGGTTGCCCAGGGGTTCGGGGTGGGGATGAAACACCGTCCCCCCCCGTTCCCCCTGCAACAAAGCCTCGAGGCGAGCGGGGTCGCGGCCATCGGCGAGCTGCACGGTGATGCCACTGGCGGTGGCGATGCGGGCTGCCGCCAGCTTCGTGGTCATGCCCCCGGTGCCCCAGCGCCCCCCGTCGCCGGCTCCCTGTTCCAACGAGTCCAGCTCCCGGGGGTGGCGAACATCCAAGATCGGTTCGGCGTTGGCATCAACCCGCGGATCCGAGGAATAGAGGCGATCAACATCCGTGAGCAGGATCAGTTGCTGGGCTTCAACGGCGGCGGCCACCAACGCCGAGAGGGTGTCGTTGTCGCCGAAGCGCAACTCCGCCGGCGAAAGGGCATCGTTCTCGTTGATCACCGGCAGCACCCCCCAGCTCAGCAGCTGCCGCAAGGTGCCCGAAGCATTCTGGTAGCGACGACGATCGGCCAGGTCGGAGCGGGTCAGCAGCACCTGGGCCACGGAACGGCCATGGCGGGCCATGGCCCGTTCATAGAGCGCCATCAGCGCTCCCTGGCCGATGGCTGCAGCCGCCTGCAGGGCCACCACCGTGTCGGGTCGGTTGGTGAGGGCCAGCTTCTGGCAGCCCAGCCCGACGGCACCACTGGTGACCAGCACCACCTGATCACCGCGGTCCATGGCCCCTGCGAAGCAGCGGGCATAGCCATCAATCGTGGTAGCGGTCTCCCCCCGAAGCAGGCTGGTGCCGATTTTCACGACCCACAGGGTCATGCTGAAGGCGCCCCCATCACGCGGGCCATGGCGCGTTCAAACCGCTGCACCCGGTCATGGCGGCAGGGCTTGCCATCGACTCGAACCGGTCGAACCAACACCGTGTAGAGCCCCATTCGGTTGCCGCAGAGCACATCCGTGAACAGGCGGTCACCGATCATCGCGATCGCCTCCGGTGGCAGCGCAAGATCACGAACCACACTGCGCAGGGCACCACGGCGGGGCTTGCCGGCACCAAAGGTGAAGCTGACCTGCAGCTGATCAGCCACGGCAGCAATCCGGTCGCGGGAGGGGTTGTTGCTGAACAGATGCAACTGCAGGCGGCGGCCGGCATCCACCAGCCAGTCGCGCACCGGCCCTGGCAGGGTCACGTCACGACCGGGCAGAAGGGTGCGGTCAACGTCGATCACGGCGGCCTTCAGGCCGTGGGCCGTGAGATGAGGCAGCGAAAGCTGGGCAATGGTGAGGTGGGGATCCCAATCGGGGGTCAACCAATGCTGTGCCGTCAATCCGGCCATTCACGCTCCTCCAGTTCCGCCTCAATCAGGGGTTGAACGCGGTCGAGCTCATCGTCGCTCAGCAGCACCGCCTGGCCATCCACCATCCGCACCAATACCAGGAACGGATCAAGGGGGATGTAGAGGCCGTATTCCTCCGCGTCGACCATGAAGCTCACCAGCAGCTCAAAGGTCTCGGCGTCCTCATCAACGTCGTCGTCCTCTTCCAGCTCGTCGAGCTCGTCCTGATCCGGCTCCTCCAGTTCACCACTGACGGTGAGGGTGATCGCCGATCGCACCAGAACCAGNTCGTGCTCCTGGAGCACCACATCAGCCACCGAGAGAATCGGCTCGCTGCTGGCNACTTCCGTNATNGGCACCGGCTCNGCATCGNCATTNAGCCGAAACAGCGACACCGGTGTATCAACCGGCGAGAGCAGGGCGTAGTCCTGCCCCTCGATCGGGATCAGATGCTCGAGGAAACANAGCAGGTCGTGGCCCTCGCGGTCGCGGACCAGCAGGGTGGGGTGATCGCTGCTCTTACCGGGGCCCGACTCAGACATCGACGCGGCTCTGACTGGGCTCAGGATCCACCATCGCCCGCCCCGGCGCCCGACCTTGACGCACTCTGTTGGGCCGGTTTGAGCTCCGGACCCTCCGCCAGCCATTGCTCCAGCAGCAGGGCAGCGGCTGCACTGTCCAGACGTCCGCTGCGATCGCCCGTCAGCCCGAACTGTTCACCGGCCGCCCAGGTGCTGCTGTGTTCATTCACCCAGGCCAGGGGCAGATCGAGGGCGGCAGCCAGGCGCAGGCCGTAACGCTGGCAATGCTCCGCCTGGGCCGTGGGCTGGCCCGCGGCATCCAGAGGCAATCCCACCACNAGCCCCTGCACCGACCGTTCACGGCAGTGGGCCCGCAGAACGACCAGATCCGCATCAAAGCGACCACGACGCAGGGCAGCGAGGGGCGTGACNCTGATGCCCAGGGCATCGCAGCCGGCCAGGCCGATGCGCCGCCGGCCCACATCGAGGCTGAGGATCGAACAGGGACGCGGCCGCATCAGTGCCGATCACCCAGGCTTGGTGTGGGCAAGGGTGTGCCCTGAGGCCGCAATCGGCCCAGCACCTGATCGAGCGATCGGGTCAGCTGCAGGTTGCGCTGGGGTGACTGACGCCGCCACATGCTGCGTCCGAGCAGCAGCTGCTCGTCGCCGCGGGTCCAGCCCTCCGCCTCCAGGATCCGGCTGAGGGGGGCATCGTCAAAGGCCGTGAGCAGCCCGCGGGGGCGGCCGCGCTGAAGGATCCCGTTCAAAACCTGGGGAAGGGCCTGATCCAGCCNGGGATCCCAGGCGACATCGCGCATCAGTTCCAGGAACCCTGCCTCTCCCGCATCGGGAAGGCGGATGCAGCCCGCCAACACAGCATCTCCAGCCATCAGCACGCCGCAGCCGGGGCCNTTGCGGTCCAGCAGATCCAGCCAATGGCGGTCGGTGATCTGACGCAGGTGGCTGTGGCTGCCGCCCTGCTCGATCGGCCAGAGCAACTGGGCGGTGCGGCGGTTCAAGGCCGCCCAGCGCAGACCCCCTGGCAACTGATCGGTGCCATTTGGATCAACCCCAGCCCCTGGTGGACACCAGCACTGATACGGACGAAGCGGTTGAAAGCCCAGCTCCCGCAGCAGGGCAATGGCATCGGCATCGGNGGCCGGGCAGCGGATCACCCAGCTGCAGATCTGAGCAGTCCACGACTGCAGAGCCTGCTGAAGCAGGGACTGCTGAATGGTGCGATGGCTGTGATCGTCCAGCGGGCCCAGCAGCTCCGGCANATGAAGNATCCAGCAGCTGCCGCGGCGGTTGAACGGCCGGGCCACCACACTGGCCACCGGNCGATCCCCCGCGAGGGCCATCAGGCAACGGGGCGANCGGCTNGGGAGCAGATCGGGAAAGCGTTGCTCGACTCTGGAGAGCCATTCACCGATCAGAAANCCCTGAAACCGTGAGAGCTGATCGATCGGCGCATCCTGAACCCACTGGGCCAGGTGGGCNGGATTGAGGGGCTCAATGCGGATGGAGGTGGTCTTGGGTTCTGTCACCGGACACCCTCCAACCCCAACTGCTCACAATGTATCGCTCATTCCAGGCCTGGCCGCACCAACACCAGGGGGGTGCGCTCATTGGCATTGCCNGCGGGATTGGGACGCAGGGCCCGGCCCAGCAAGCCCTCATCACAGCCGGGGCTGGAGGCCAGCACCTTCACTCGGCCGAGGTCGTTGACGTCGACGATGGCAACGTCGACCCCGAGTTCGGCAGAGGCATCACGACAGAACTGCTCAGCCCGGGATGGCCCCAGAACAATGGTCTGGTCATAGGGCGGTGTGGTGCCGGTGATGTCGTCGATCAAGCGGGCCTGGTCCCCGGCGAGGCGATAGAAGCCACCGGGGATGCCCACCAGCTTCATCAGCAGCCCCCCCAGCCAGGCGGCCAGCACCCGGGTGGGCCCCACCAGATCGATCAAGGTCTGCATCCCGCAGGCCGTGGCCAGGCTGCTGGTGGGGTGAAACACACGGCAGGCCAGGCGCGCCACCATGCCGGGTTCCACCTCACTGGGATGGCGGTAGCGACCCTGGATCACAGCCACGGGGGTCTCGCCGATGGTGAGGATGTCGCCGGGCTGCACCAGATCNGCGGCGTAGGTGCGCAGGACGTCGATGGCGTCNTCCAGGGGGCCGAGCAGGTGGGTGCGCAGCGGCAAGACGCGGCAGCCTTCCCCCTGGCGGAAGTGGGCTTGATCGGGCTGCAGGGGTTNAGGACGGCTCAAGGGCACCAGCACGCCCTGACGGCGCTGCAGGCGACCGAAGGGTCCGTAATTCACCCAGTGGGCATCCACCCAGAGGCTGTCGACCCGAGCCGATGGNGTCGGGCCGGTGATCTCGATCGAGACCCGGGCACGCGTGGTTTTGCGTCCTTTGACGATGTAGGCCGCCCAGTAGCCGTCTGCGCGGGTCTCCTCGTCGGGATGGTCGGCAATGATCCGCGTTTTCACCTCCAGGCCGGCGGGATCAGAGGACCCCAACAGCACGGGCTCGACCCGCAGCTCCGGCACAAAAATCTCCATGCGGGGGTGNGGGTTGCTGATCTCCAGCACACCCTCGATACGGAGCCGCCCGCCCAGATCATCAACCCGCCAGTCGCGCGGGGTCATCCGCAACGGTGAGGCCGGTCTGAGGCGATGGCGGAGCTCCAGCCAGGCCACAGCAAGTCCTAGGCCGAGCGGAGCAAGCAGCAGCGACACAGCGGATCCGGCTCAGCGACCGGGACAACTGGCCGGCAGCGTAGGCGCCATGGCGGTGGGCGTCTCAGTTGGCGGTGACTTCGATGTTCACTTCGTTGAAGCTGCCTTCCTGGTCAATGCGTCCCAGATCCGGAGCGGGAAGACCGGTGGAGGCGCTGATGGCGTCGTTGATCGCCGCCAGGGGAACCTGACCGTTCTGGTCGAGCACAACCCGACCATCGGTGCCGATCACCACCACCTGCGGAATGGTTCCCGACCAATAGGTGGCTGGATCACCCGCACCCAGGGATTCACGGCCCTGCAGCGGATCGGTGGAGAGGGGAAGCAGATCGATGCTGCGGCCCCAAAGCCGTTGCAGTTCCGACACCACCGGAGCGAAGCGTTTGCTCACGGCGCTGTCNTCCAGGTAGTAGACGATCACGGCNGTGCGTCCCTCAGCGAGGGACTCCTCCANGGTGCTGGCNGGAGGNACCAACGAGCCATTGCCGGCGTAGAGGGCATAGATGTTGCCGTCGTAGCTGTCGCTGTTCAACACAGCGGCGGCTGGTGCGACATGGAGCAGCAGCGCGATCGAAACGGTGATCAGACAGCGCACCAAAGCAAGCATCAAGCCGAAGCAGCGGATCGCCATTGTGGACCCAGGGGCCTAACCGCGGCCGAAGCTGCGTCCCATGCCCTGGGCAATGCCCCGCCCCACCAGACCGATGGCGCGCCCCAGCACCTGGGTGAGCAGGATCACGGCAAGGTCGCCGATGCGGCGCACCAGGGCCTGCACCTGGGGTGCGAGGGCATCCCGGGCNTCCAGGANNAAGGCCACCTGCCGCTGCCACCAACCCAGCTGATTGAGCTCCTTGTCGCGGGGCTCCGTCAGCAGCAGCGGTTCGATGCGACCGGAGCGCAACTGAAACAGGGTGCGCTGGCTTTCGTAGAGCTGAATGGGGCGCTCCACCCAATCCGCCCAACGCAGCTGGGTGTTCAAGCGGTTCCTGAGCCGGTCGAGTTCCCGGGTGGCCAGGAGGGGGTCCCGCAGCAGGTAACGGCGCAGCTCCGGCCAGTCACCNCAGGCATCGAGCAATTCGGCACCAATCAGTTCCGCCGTCCTCACCAGCCAATTGCTAACCAGGGTTTCCAGTTGCAGGAAGGCCCTGGGGTCATCGGCCGGCAGCAGCAGGCCGTTCACCAGCATCGGTTGATCGGCCACCAGCGGCGCCAGCATTCCGGTTGGATCGGGCAGCTCGCCGTCGGCGCCGGTGAGATCAGCACGGCTGAGCAGCGAAGCCACCACCGGCTGCAGCTCGCCATCGCAGGGGATCTGGACGTAACTGCCGGCCAGGGCAGTGAGGGCCTGCTGNCGCAACTCGGGCTGCAANGAATCCCAGGCCTGAGCGATCGCCGTGNCGTCCTGGCGGCTGCGCAGGCGCTGNANGACCTNATCAAGCTGTTGCANCAGGGCCAGCAGCAACTCCCGGCGNCGATCCGGGTGCAGACCCTCAATCGCCAGCAGACGGCCGGTGGAATTGGTCAATCCAGCCTGAACCGATGCATCGATGCGGNCGCGGATGGCATCCCATACGGCAACGGCATTGCGTTCGCGCAGGCTGATCGCCGTGGTGGTGGGTGATCCATCGCTGGNCACGGAGGGGCCCAGNGGTTCTGCATGNTCGAGGCCCATCTGCAGTGGCCCCCAGAGCCAGAGCAGCAAGCCCTTGGCGAAGCGCAATTCACGGCGGCGCCCCTGCAGCAGCAGGAACANCAACGGCTGCTCCGGGGGTGGATTGAGCANGGCCTCCACCCGTTGCAGNTCGCGGCTCACCTGCTGCAGNCCACTCACCAGCAACCACTGGCCCAGNCCCATGGTCTGCTGCTNGCTTGGCGTCTCNGNNGCAGCCTCNAGGCGAATGTCCCGTCCNCCCTGCAACAGGGTTTCGATGGCGTTCTGCAGGCCCTGGGCATCNACGTTNTGCAGCAGGCCGGCCGCCGGCAGCTCCAGCAGCTGCTCCCGCGACAGGCGTAACTCGCTGGGCAGCAGCAGCAGCACCGGAGCGGGCTGCCAGCGCTCCTGCAGGGCGAACAACTCCTGCTGAAGCGACGCCAATGAGGCCACGGTGTCGATCGACCAGATCACCAACGCCGGGGCACCCGTCAGGCGCTCAGGGCGAAGCACCACCTCCCAATCGTCCCGGGCGGAGGTGAGTTTCAGCGCCAGCGACTCCCCGAGCAGATCCGGAGCGAGCAGCAACATCCGCACCGGCGAAGGGGAGACCAAGGGTTGAACCCGAACAGTTGGGCTCAAGGTAACGAGCTTCTGCTCAGTTCTCCAGGGTGCGCCGGCCGTTCAATTGCAGGGTGTACGACTCGATGCGAAAGCCGGTGCGCTGTTCGATCTGACGCAACAGGTCGTCGGGAAGAACAACGTCGATGTCTTCGATCGANCCGCTGTCCAGACAGGTGAGATGGCTGTGGGGATCACTGCGGTAGCCGTAGAGGCGACCACTGGCGCGGTCGAGACACTCGATCACCCCAGCCGACTGCAGGGCTTCGAGGTTCTGATACACCGAGGTGTGGCCGATGCTGCGGCCCCTCANATTCANNTGTTCAAAGATGTCGCGGGCGCTGAGGTGGCTCTTCTCGCTCCAGAGCAGGTCGAGCACCATGCGCCGCTGACGGCTGAGGCGCATCCCCAGCCGCCGGCATTGCTCAAACACCTCCTGCAAGCTGCCCGCGGGGGACGGCGTGCTGCTCTTGCCAGCGGCTGCACTTACCACAGAAGGTGCCTGCTGCTTCAACCATAAGGCCCTAGGCCAGCTCAGGCGATGTCTGCCGCCACGGCGGTGACGTCTTGAAGCCTTGCCTCGCCCAACGCGGCGATGGCCTCCGCCAGGTCGACACGGCCGTCGTAGAGGGCTCGGCCAACGATCACCCCCGTCACACCAAGGGGCTCCAAGGGCAGGAGCGAGAGGAGGTCGGCCATGCAGCCGATGCCACCGGAGGCGATCACCGGAACGGCGCTGCACTGCGCCATGGTTCGCAGGGCCTCCAGGTTGGGGCCGGCGAGGGTGCCATCGGTGGCGATGTCGGTGGTGATGATCGCCGCGATGCCGGCGGCACTGAACTGCTTGGCCAGATCGGTGGCCAGAACATCGCTCTGCTCGATCCAGCCCCGGGTGGCCACCCGGCCATCGTTGGCATCAATGCCCACCACGATGCGNCCGGGATGGCGTTGGGCCAACTCCTGNACCAACTCCGGCTGTTCAATCGCCACCGTGCCGAGGATGACCCGATCCAGGCCACAGGCGATCAATTCTTCGGCGCGCTCGAGCGAGCGCACACCACCNCCGAGCTGNACNGGGATNTCGAGGGCGGCGGTGATGGCCCGCACCGCTGCGTCATTGATCGGCTNACCNCGTTTGGCGCCATCGAGATCCACCAGGTGCAAACGGGTTGCCCCCTGGCTCTGCCAGCTGAGGGCCTGCGCCACAGGATCCTCACTGAATCGGGTCACCTGGTCGTAATCCCCCTGGTGAAGCCGAACACAGGCTCCATCGAGCAAATCAATGGCGGGAATGATCTCCATCGGGGTCGGACCAGAGACCCTCCATCCTGCAGCGCCACGCTTCAATGGCTGCGCTTTTCGGGCCCAAGTGCATGAAGATCCTGGTGATGGGGGGAACCCGCTTCGTGGGCCGGCCCCTGGTGGCCCGCCTGCAGGCCCAGGGCCATGCACTCACCCTGTTCACCCGCGGCAAGAACCCCGTCCCCGCCGGCGTGGAACACCTGTGTGGCGATCGCAGCAGCGATGAAGGCCTCAGCGCGCTGCAGGGCCGCAGCTTCGATGTGATCGTCGACAGCTCCGGACGCAAGCANGAGGACAGCAGCCGCGTGGTGGCCATCACCGGGGCCCCCAGCCATCGCTTTGTGTANGTGAGTTCAGCCGGGGTGTACGCCGATTCGGANCAGTGGCCCCTGGATGAATCCAGCCCCACCGATCCCCAGAGCCGTCANGCCGGCAAGGCCGACACCGANGCCTGGCTGCGCAAGGANGGCATCCCCTTCACCAGCTTCCGGCCCACCTACATCTATGGCCCGGGCAACTACAACCCGGTGGAACGCTGGTTCTTCGATCGCATCGTTCACAACCGCCCGATTCCGCTGCCCGGTGACGGCAGCACGATCACCCAACTGGGCCATGTGGAGGATCTGGCGGAAGCGATGGCCCGTTGCATTGAGGTGGATGCTGCCGCCAATCGCATCTACAACTGCTCTGGCAAACAGGGCATCAGCTTCCGGGGCCTGATCCGCGCCGCCGCCGTGGCCTGCGGCCGCGATCCCGATGGCCTCGAGCTGCGCAGCTTCAACCCCAGCGATCTGGACCCCAAGGCCCGCAAGGCCTTCCCGCTGCGGCTCAATCACTTCCTCACCGACATCACCCGGGTGGAACGCGAACTGGCCTGGCAACCCAGCTTCGACCTGGCCAAGGGCCTGGCCGACAGCTACAGCAACGACTACGCCCTGAACCCAACCGCAGCGCCAGACTTCAGTTCTGACGAGGCGCTGATCGGGGCGTGATGTAGCCCAGGGCTGAGCTCAGAGCCAGGGCGAGGGAGGGCCAGAACAGCCACCAGCCCAGGCTCTGAAGCCCGGCAGCAGCGATCCAGCCGGAGGGCCAGAGCATCAGCAGCAGGCTGAGGAACTGAAGGATCGTCTTGGCTTTGCCCGACAGCGAAGCCGGCCCNCCATCACTGGCCTGGGAGCGCCAGCCCGAGATCAGCAATTCACGGGCCAGCAACAACCAAACCGCCCAGAGCGGCAGCACAGCGGACGACGCCAGCCAGAGCAACGGTGCCGCGATCAGCACCTTGTCGGTGAGGGGGTCGAGGCGGGCGCCCCAGCTGCTGCCACCCCCGGCGCGCCGGGCCAGCCAGCCATCGGCCGCATCACTGAGCCCGGCCAGCAGCAGCAACCACCAGGCCCAGCCCTGCCAGCCGAACTGCAGGGCAAGGATCAGCGGGAAACCGGCAACGGCTCGCGCCACGGTGAGCCCGTTGGCAATCGAACGCAAAGACAGAAACAACGCTCAGAATGTGAGGAGCTGAACCTTGATCATGGTCCTGCAGCTGACGGTGGCTGATGTGATGACCCAGCCGGTTCTGACGGTCACGCCCGACACCCCGTTGCAGCAGGNCGTGCAGATGATCAGCGACCACCACGTGAGTGGTTTGCCGGTGGTGAATGCAGAGGGGCGTCTGATCGGCGAGCTGACGGAGCAGGATCTGATGGTGCGGGAGAGCGGTGTTGACGCCGGCCCCTACGTGATGCTGTTGGACAGCGTGATCTACCTGCGCAATCCCTTGAACTGGGACAANCAGGTGCACCAGGTGCTCGGCACCAAGGTGAGCGATCTGATGCGCAAGGACTCCCACAGNTGCGATACGGCGTTAGCGCTGCCCAAGGCGGCATCCCAGCTGCATGAACGGGGCACGCAACGCCTGTTCGTGCTGGACGGNAACCAATGNCCNGTCGGCGTGATCACCCGGGGCGACGTGGTGCGTGCCCTCGCCNCCCATCAAGNCGGCTGATTCAACTCATCCTTCGTTCCCCCTTTCCAGGCCGATGCTGCGCTCCTTACTCATGGCCTGTGTGCTGGTGGTTGTTCCCCTGCAGGGCCACGCCAACCCCACGGCCGAGACCGAGGAAATGGATTTCCTGGACCTGGTGGATGGCGAGGGAAACGTGCTGATCCAGGCCCGAGGCGTTGATGCCGTTAACGCCGAAGCCCGGGCCCAAGGCCTGACTTTTCCAGCTCTGGGGTACTGGTCTGTTGAGGGGCACTGCTTTGTGAAACCTGCTCCAGGCGACTGCAACGGCGTGTTCAANCGCTAAGGGCGTTCCGCCGTTTGCGATGCCGGGGCAGGCGGCACGCGGTTGTCCACGCGCAACGGCGAAAACAACACGAGGTTGCCAGCCACCAAGCCGGCGGTGACAACAACAGCCGCGAGAACCTCTAAGCCTTCCGATGTTTTGGNTTGCATGNNTCGAGCATGCGCCGCTGGGTTGCCCATGGCGAGGCCTTGTTTGGCTTTCAACGTGTGCGAACAAACGGAGTCAGTTGATACGTCAACCGTCGAACCAGGAGAGTTACGACGGAGCAGTTGATNCGCCCANNCCTGTGTCGCTCATCTCACGATTTCACGACGACACAGGTGATGTGCCTCCGATCAAGTTCGAGACCGGGCATCAGGGNAAGGAGGCANAACGNCTGACTCGATTCATCTGGAATCAAGTGATTCAACTGCTNCTGGCNGGCAAGGAGTTNGAAGCCAACTCGCTGTTGGAAGAATTTGATGAACCACCNCTTTGGGACGACCCACTCGACTGACAAGCCATGGGAACNCCACTCACNNAATGGCTTCAGCTGGTGGGCTGGGTGCTGCTCGCCACAACCCTGATTTGCCTNAGTGCAACCGGGGTTTTCTGAGTTGAGCGNTTNAATCAAAACNCCCTNAANAGCAATCAATCTGACCTGCAAAATCAGTGATCAAGAACATCAAAATCAATCCGGTATGACTTGCTACATCGATCCCGAAGTCTTCCTTGAATGCATCAGCAGCGCCATCCAATTGGATTTTTGATTGATGCATGCATTGATTGAAACCAATGGCTTCGTATCAAATCACGATCACCACATCGGAGGGCTCCTCCAGCTTTGCCTGTGCCGACGATCAGTACATCCTTGATGCAGCGGAGGAAGCTGGTGCTGATCTGCCCTATTCATGCCGAGCTGGTGCCTGCTCCACCTGCGC
>FUFK010043444.1_pt1 | contig 19220 bp, 16 predicted proteins | sample 1021851 | NCBI WGS metagenome assembly FUFK01 (sample SAMEA51879418, study PRJEB19060) | metagenome
TACAATAGACAGTGATGAGAATGGTGTAAGTGGTGGTCCTATAACACAGTCAGCAACAGTTACTGTTAATGGATATTGGAGTATCGTATGACAAGTCAATTAAATGTAGATACCATTGTAGATAAAGCAGGGTCAGGTGGCACGAATGTTAAGATAGGTAATACATCTACTTATGTATCTGAAAACAGCACTACAACACAGAATACTGTGCAAGGAATAGCAAAGGCTTGGGCAGTAGTAGATGGAACAGGTACAATTAGTTTAAGTGATTCATTTAATTGTGTAAGTGTAGTTGATGAGGGAACAGGAGACTATGATGTATTTTATACTAATAATATGGCAAGTGCTAATTATAGCACACCAATGAATCCTTCTGGTGATTCTTTTCTCGCTCGTTCTAATGAGGGAAGGACAACGAGTAAAGTCCATATACAAACTATAAATTTATCAGATGTTGCTGATGATGACGGAGCAGTAACTATGACTGCACATGGAGATTTAGCATAATGGCAAGTGAACTTAAAGTAGATAAATTTACAGGTGTAACCACAGCAGGTTCTATTGATGTTACAGGTGAAGGCAATAGTACAACAACTAATCTGCAACAAGGGTTGTGTAAATGTTGGGCAAAATATGATGCTGGTTCAAGTTTGAATGACAGTTTTAATGTGGCTACATTAACAGACTCTGGTACTGGATTGTATGATTTAGCTTTTACTAACAATATGAATAATGCAAATTTTTCAGGTCAAGCCGAAGGTAATAATAGTGGTTTTTTTCCTATGTCAAGTAGTGAAACAACAGGTGAAAACACAACTAGTAAATTTAGAGATTCCAGAAGAAACACCAGTCACACTTTATTTGACTCAGCTATTAACAGAGCTAGTATAAAGGGAGACCTCGCATAATGGCTAGTATATTAAGAGTAGACACATTAACAGATGCAAGTAGTAATAATTCAACACCAATGGCTACTGTTAATCAGGGAACAGCAAAGTTTTGGGTAAAATGGAATGGAACAGGTACAGCAGCAGCAAGTGACAGTTTTAATTCTAGTACATTAACAGATAATGGCACAGGACTAACAACATTTACGTTTTCTACAAATATGGGTAATGTAAATTATAGTCTTGCAACTACAAATTCTTCTGTTGAAGCTAACAATTCACAAACTAATTTTAATACTGCTACGACTTCAACTATTAAAATGGAAACTAGAAGTGGTACAGCAGCCGACCTTCTTACAGATACATCACAAAACTTTGGACAAATCAACGGAGATTCAGCATGACCAAAGCGGCAGAATTAGCAAAGATGGGTGAAGTCCTAACCAATTCACAGATTGGTGGGCGAAGGAATATGATTATTAATGGTGCTATGCAAGTGGCACAGAGAGCAACAAGTGTAACTGGAGCTACAGATGGTGGCTATAAAACTTGTGACAGATGGTCTGTTTCAAACACTTCACAAGGCACTTGGACAATTTCACAAAGCTCAACCACTCCTTCTGACTTTACAAACTCTTTAAAGTTTGACTGCACAACAGCAGATGGCACAACTAACGCTTCAGACCAACTAGGAGTTGATACAAGAATTGAAGCAAAAGACCTCATTCAGTTAAATTATGGAGCTTCCTCTGCTAAAACAATTACACTATCTTTTCATGTTCGGTCTAATAAAACAGGCACTTATACATTTGAAGCATATGCTCAAGACCCTAATCGTGGATTTTCAAAAACATATACCATTGATTCTGCTGACACTTGGGAAAAGAAAGAAATTGTAATACCGGGTGATACAAGTGCTAGTACCAACTTTAATGATGACGCTGAAATTGGTATTATATTTAAATGGTGGTTAGCTGCTGGGTCAACTTTTACTGGTGGTACTTATACCGATAATGTTTGGAGAGCTAATACAAATGCAAATCGTGTTAGTTCATCAAACGTCAATTTAGCAGATAGCACAGATAATGAATGGTACATCACTGGAGTCCAACTAGAAGTAGGCTCACAAGCCACACCATTTGAGCATAGGTCATTTGGGGAAGAACTAGCTTTGTGTCAGAGGTATTATACACTACTTGAAAGAGCTAATGGTAATGTTCATGCACTTGTTGGATATGTGCATACCACTAGTAGTTGTATGTACCCTTTGCACAAAACAATGAGANCTACACCTTCAATTACCAANACTAATTTTCAAATTTTATATGCAGGAACGACAACAGTGAATATTTCTTCAATTTCTTCAATTATAGCTGAAAACTGTATTGTTGGGTTTAAATTAAATTGTTCAGGCACTCCTTTAACNATAGGNGAAGCAACTATGTTAAGTGCAAATGGTGATTCNAAATTAGAATTTAGTGCAGANNTATNAGGNNAATTACATGAATATTACATCAGCACAATATCAAAAAAATGAAGAAAATAAAAATGAAAGTATTAAAGCAACAATAGATGGAACTGTATGGTTTGTACCACTAGACCCTAACAACACAGACTACATAGAAATCCAAAAATGGGTAGCTGAAGGCAACAAGATAAAGGATGCTGATTGATGTTGGGTGCGTCTACATTTGCTGAACACTCAATAGCAAATCAAGGCATCTTATTTTTTGATAGTGCCACTATGAGTGGTATATCATCAAAGACATCAGTTGGTGTTGGTATCTTAGCTGGTATAGCTAGTATGGATGGCAACTTTACACAATCGGCAGCTGGAATATATATTAGTGCTGGTGCAAATGCAGATATAAGCTCGAACTTTGTTCAGACAACAACAAATATTAAACTTGTAAATGAGGCAACACAGTCTTCTGCATTTATATTTAGTTTAACCAGTGCAGCAATAGAAGTGGCTCTTGGCACATCTACACAAGAATTGAGTTTTACAAAAACATCATCTGGAGATATACTGTATGTAGCAGTAACAACAGATGCAGCAACAGAAACGTACACAGAAGTCACACCAAGTGGCACTGAAACATGGACAGAANTTACNCCATCAGGTGCAGAGACTTGGACAGAAATAGNAGCGTGAGGTANAAAATGGCAAGTACATATACATCAAATNTAGGGGTTGAAAAGATAGGTGCTGGTGAACAAGCTGGTACNTGGGGTANNACNACCAACAACAACNTAGATATANTAGANAGAGCCATNAATGGTGTAGGAGCTATAACNTTATCNGGNACAANNCATACTTTAACAACTAGTGATGGTACATTATCAGATGGTGGTTTTAAAGTTCTTGTCTTAGGTGGGTCTCCGTCTGGTACAAACACAATTACTATATCTCCTAACGATCAAGATAAGGTTTACATAGTACAGAACGGCACAAGTCAAACTGCTACCTTTACACAAGGATCTGGTGGTAATGTATCTGTAGCTGCTGGATCAAAGAAAATTATATTTGCAGATGGTGCAGGATCTGGTGCAGCCGTAACTGATGTAACAGATGCACTTGACGTAGCAACACTTAGACTAGGTGGCACCGCTATAACATCTACAGCAGCAGAGCTAAATATTATAGATGGTGGCACCTCAGCTACCTCAACAACAGTTGCAGATGCCGATAGAGTTGTATTTAACGATGCAGGAACAATGAAACAAGTTGCTGTAACAGACATGAGCACTTATTACAATGCTAATGCTTTTTTAGTTCCTTCTGCAATTACAAGCAACGGTACACTTACACCTTCCGTTGCAAAATCTATCTATCAAAGAGTTGATACATCTGGTGGTAATGTTACAGTAACATTAGCCATAGGAAGTTTAGCTATAGGTCAATATATTATTCTTGATAAAACAAGTTCAAGTAATACCATGACTGTTGCTTATCCAACTAATTCACAAGGTGTGTCACTCGGTAGTTCTGCTTCTTTTGCATTTGCGATAAATCAAAATGGAACAATTTTTACTTTTATTGAATCAATTAAATACTAGGTGATATATGACAATACCATTTATGCCAAACGTAGGATTTACTGAAGTAAGTTCAGCAGGAAGTTTAAATGATAAAGCNGGTACTAAAACNAANNTACCAATACAGTTNTTTAGATTAACAGATAATATATCTGGTAATTTAAGTCTTAGTGATGATTCTGCACACAAAAAAATAATACTAGATACAAATGGAAATAATATTACTAACTCTTCTGGATCACCTTTGACAACCAACTCAAGCACTACATTGGAGTTAAAAGGTAGTGGTAATGTACAATCCACTTTAAAAACTTTTACTGCTTCAGAAAGTTCAACAGGTCACACAGGCACAACCACTTTTAGTAATAGTGATAGTTCAACTTTAGTTGTTTCAACATCTACGACAGATACTACAACGACAGCTTCTCTTGATAGAAATTTTGTAGATGGAGGATCTTCTTTTGGTAATAATGTTCCTGTGGCATATGTTAGTTGGAATGATTCTGATGTTCCTGCTGCTTTTCAAAATGCTGACTCATCTTTAAATGGTGGTGGTAATTTTACTTCTGGTACTTTGTTTTTGGGAGCTACTAGTACATCAGTTAGTTCTGCACCTTCTGGTAGTACGATAAGTATTCCACGAGGTTGTGGAACAACCACAAGTATAATTAATGCAGGCATTTCGTCATATGTTGGTAGTACACCTGCCTTTTATCAAAATTGTGCATCAGGCAATCCTTATCAATTTATTTATTGGAGGCAAGGCGAGACTGGAGTATCAGGAAGTTTAAGAATATGGATAAGGCTACCATCAACTCAAGACAATAGAGTATTAACTTTTACAAATAATTTAGCAATATCATGTGTACTATCTGGTGCAGACCCCTATGATGGTGTTACAGTTGGTGCAGGATCAACAGCAGTGGTTACAAGATCAGATTCTACAGATGGTTCTTTTAATGTTACAGGAACAATATCTGGTAGCGATGGCAGTAGTCAACCATATGCTTTGGCTGTTGTTAATAGTGGTACTGGTAGTATTGACACCAGTGCTTATACTGGAACTTTATCAGCGAGTGCTTTATAATGCCGATGACAGCTTTAAAATTTANNCCNGGNATNNTATCTGACATNACATCTTACAGTAATGANGGTGGCTTTGTTGATGGTGACAAAGTAAGNTTTNGNTTTGGTTTTCCAGAAAAGTTTGGTGGTTGGGAAAAATACAGTCCTAATCAATATCTCGGTAGTGCCAGAAGATTACACAATTGGGTGGCCCTTGATGGTTCTGACTTTATGGGTGTTGGCACACACCTTAAATATTACATTGAAGAGGGTCAGACATTCAATGACATTACACCAATTAGAGTAACTACAAGTGCAGGTGATATAACTTTTTCCGCAACAAATGGATCTACCACAATAACTGTTACNGATCCAGCACATGGTGCAAATGAAAAAGACTTTGTNACATTCTCTGGTGCATCTAGTTTGGGNGGNACAATAACAGCCACAATACTNAATGCAGAGTTTCAGATAGCNTCATTGATAAGTTCTAATTCTTATACAATAACATCTTCTGTTGCAGCAAACGCATCTGATACCGGTAATGGTGGGTCTAGTGTCGTAGGTGCATATCAAATAAATGTTGGATTAGACAACACAGTTGGTGGAACTGGTTGGGGTGCTGGTCAGTGGAGTGGTACAACATCTGGTGCTTTAGCAACACAACTTAATGAAGCTTTAGATGATAGCGAAACTGATGTGGATGTAGATGATGAAACTGGTATGAATACAGCAAATGATGTTATTCTTGTAGATAACGAACTTATGCTTGTATCAGCAACCACAGATGATAATACAATGACTGTAACTCGTGGACATAGTGGAACAACTGCTGCTACACACGCAGATAATACACTTGTGAGATTGGCAGTAGGTAATGCAGATTCTGCCGATGACTTTGTTGGATGGGGTAATGCAGCGAGCGTCACGACCCCCGGAGCACAGATAAGACTGTGGTCACATGATAATTTTGGTGAAGATATAATAATAAATCCAAGAGATGGCGGTTTGTTTTACTGGGATAAAACAAATGGTTTAGGCACTAGGGCAGTAGAACTTAGTGCAACCAGCACATATTCTGGAGAAACTAGTGTACCTACTATCGCTAAACAAGTTCTTGTATCAGACCAAGACCGACATGTTATTGTCTTTGGTTGTGATGGATTAGGTGCAAACTCGTCTGCTACACAAGGTAACGGGGTACAAGATCCATTGTTAATACGTTTCTCATCACAAGAAAACCCAGTGGATTTCTTTCCGACTGCTACAAATACAGCAGGTGATTTAAGGTTAGGTGGTGGATCTACCTTCGTACAAGCTGTTGAAACAAAACAACAGATACTAGTCTTCACTAATAAAACACTACACGCGATGAAGTTTATAGGTCCACCATTTACGTTTGGTTTGCAGGAACTATCAAAGAATATTACCATAATGAGTCCTTTTTCTGCAATAGCTGTGGAGGATGCAGTTTTTTGGATGGGTGTTGACACATTCTATGTTTACTCTGGAGGCCAGACACTGCAACTGCCGTGCACAGTAAAAGATAAAGTTTTTTTGGATTTTAATTTTTCAGAGCGAAATAAGGTGCATGTAGGCCTAAATTCTGAATTTAGTGAGATACTATGGTTTTACCCGTCATCTGCCGGCACAGAAATAGACAAGTATGTAGCTTATAATTACCTAGAAAAACTTTGGTATTATGGCACGCTTGTAAGACAAGCATGGCTGGACAGAGGTATAAGAAACTTGCCTCAAGCGACAGGTAATCAATATCTTTACAACCATGAGGTAGGGTTTGATGATGATGGGTCTGCCATGACATCGTTTATAGAATCATCAGCAATAGATATAGGAGATGGTGATAAGTTTGTGTTTTTAAAACAAGTTATACCTGATATTACATTTAACGGATCAACTAGTGTTAACCCGGATGTAGACTTTACCATGAAATCAAGAAACAATCCGGGTGCAAATTTTAATGAAACTACACAAGCCACGGCCCAAAGATCAGCTACTAGCCCTGTCGAACAGTTTACAGAAAAATTAAATTATCGTTTACGAGGTAGGTCTTTTGCATTAAGAATTGATTCCACATCGCTGGGAACTAAATATAAATTGGGCACTCCCCGTGTGGATATAAGAGAGGATGGTAGACGCTAATGTTAATCACTAGTATTCCTCAGTATATTCAAGGTGTNACAAANGCAAAGNTAGATNTAACNACNACNGATNTNACNACNNTNTTTACNGTTCCNAGTGATGCCGATTTCAACGCAGCNGTTNTAAACTCTATATTAGTNGCAGAAGATAGTGGNAANGCNGATACNATTACNGTNCAACTTNTNAATGGTAGTGATACNTTTGTTTTGTTTAATGTNAAAGCAGTAGGAGCTAACACAACAGTAGAGTTACTCACAAATGATCTAATATTACAGAGTGGAGAAGTATTGAAAGTGCAGGCCGCAACTGCAAACAGATTGCATGTTGTGGCTAGTATACAAGAGTTATCGAAGACAAGAGTGACAACAAGTGCGTTAGCAAGAATATAAGATTGAACAAATAAATAAAATAAGGTAGACTTTGCAACATGGACCAAGCACTTAAACAAGAAGACATACCATCAGGTGGTATAGCTGACTTCATTTACAGTGATGAAGAGATCAAGCTTCTTGAAGAAAAGGAGTTGCAAGATCTTTATGGCCAGAACGGCATAGCTCAATTTAAAGCCATTGGTAAAGAGATGGCTAACTTTGGTCGTTATGGTGATGATACCGTAGCTCACGTTGAAACAGGCGAGCTNATCGTCCCACGAGCCTTGATAGAGAACAATCCAAAGTTAAAAGAAAGCATATTTGGTCACTTGCGTGAGCTTGGCGTAGAGGATCCAGAAAGATATGTGGTTGGTACAAGCAAAAATAGTTTAAACCCAGATACAGGCTTACCAGAGTTTTTCCTAAAAGGTTTATTTAAAGGTGTGAAAAAAGCAGTCAGTGGCGTTGCAAAAGGTGTGAAAAGTGCACTAAAAGGCGTTGGTAAAGCTTTAAAAAAGATAGCTCCTATTGTTTTACCCATTGCTTTGGCTATGACACCTTTAGGACCAATATACGGTGCAGCTTTAGGGTCTGGCATAGGGACTTTAGTTCAAGGAGGAAGCGTAGAAGATGCTTTTAAATCTGCCCTAATAGGTGGTGCTAGTGGCGCAGTCTACAGTGGTGTGAGTTCAGCCTTAACACCCGGTGGTTCATTTACTGGAGGTATTTCTGAGGCTTTTGCAAATCCGGGCGCTAGATTTTCACAAACTTTAGCCAACCCTCTAAGTTCTTATCAACCAACAGCTGCCTCACAATTAGTTAAAAGCGATACTTTAGCAGCTGGTGAAAAGCCAGATTTTGGCATTAGTAAAAGACCTGTTGCTTACGAAGGCAAAGACCCTCTGCAAAATGTGAAGAATGTTGTAGCAGATCAAAACCAAAAAGCAATTTTAGGTAAACAAACAATTCCAGATGAATTTGTTAAATTACCGGGTGAAACACCTACGATGTTTGATAGAACAAAAGATTATTTATTTAGGGGTGGTAAAACAGCCGACCAAGTAACTTTAGCACAAGATTTAGCCGAACAGAAATATTTAACAAATGCTAAACTTAAAGGTATCGCCCCAACACAAGCAGGTATTGATGCCGCTAGATCTGCGGCAGGACCAAGCTTTTTAGAAAGATTTGGTCCATCAGCTGCTTTGGGTATAGCAGGATTGTCAGCAGCTGGAGCTTTTGATGCACCAAAAGATGAGCCTCTACCGCCACTTGAGACAGGATTTGATATATACAGAAGAGATCCAGACAGATTTAATGTAGCTAATATAGAAGTTAAAAAAGCACAAGGACCGTTTGAAACTGATACTAGCTATGGTTTTGATTATACTGCTCCCGTTTTTCCAAGAAATCCTTTTATACCACCTGTCTATACTCAAAATGTAGCTGATGGTGGTGAGATATTTCCAAGACGTAATGGTGGTATAAGCCCAAGAGAAGGCACACCGGGCAAAGATAGCGTACGAGCCATGTTAATGCCGGGTGAATTTGTTATGACAACAGACGCTGTGCGTGGTTTAGGTGGCGGAAATTTAGACAAAGGCATCAAAAACATGTATAGTGTGATGAGTAAATTAGAAAAGCGTGGAAAGGCGATGGCATAATGGCAACAGAAGAAGTTATTCAAACCGTTAGAGAAACGCCTGAAATAGAAGCGTATCGAATAGGTTTACTTGAGGCTGCAAAGAAACTAGCAGATCAGGGAATTACATTACCAACACAACAAGTAGCAGGGCTCACGGGTCTTCAAGAAGCAGCTAGACGTCAGGCAGAAGCTGGTGTTGGCGCATTTATGCCATACGTAGAACAAGCTGGACAAACTTTAGGCACAGCAGGTCAGACTTTAGGCGGTGTTGAATCAGCACTAAGAGCTGGTGCCGGTCCAGTAACTGGTGAAATGATACAAAGTTATATGAACCCGTATCAGCAAGCGGTGGCTGACGAAATTAACAGAGCATACGACAGACAACTTGCTGGAAGTGCAGCGGGTGCTGTAGGAGCAGGCGCGTTTGGCGGTTCACGAGGGGAGATAGCAGCTTCTGAAATAGATAGAAACAGAGCAGCTGCGTTAGCACAGGCGCAAGCCCAGAACTTCATGCAAGCACAACAGGCAGCAGAAAGAGAACTTGGAAGGCAAACTCAACTAGGACAAGGCATCGCGGCTCTCGCAGGGCAGCAAGGTCAGCTTGGTTTAAGACAGGCAGCTCTTGGAGAGACCGTACAGGGTCTTGGTCAAAGAGATGTAGAAAGTGCATTTAGAATAGGACAGTTGTTACAAGCACAGGATCAGGCTACATTAGACGCACAAAGACAAAGTGATCTAGCACAAATGTATGAGCCTTATCAAAGACTTGGCTTTTTGTCCGACATATACAGTAAGACACCAACAACGCAGCAGACTATAACACAATCTACTTCACCTAATGTATCACCGTTTCAGCAATATTTAGGCCTCGGTATTGCAGGATTATCAGCGGCAGCAGGGGCGCAGAAAGCAGGGTTATTTGGATGATGAACAGAGCTTTATTACAACGGCAGATGTTTGCCAANGGTGGAGCGGCCGTACCCAATGAATATAAGGGCTTTTCAAAACTGCCCGAAGAAGTTCAAATGAAGATGGATCCGGTTGCTGCTAAGAAGTATCAAGAAGGCGGTGTAGCTGGTCTTATGTCACAACAAGATATGGCGGCCATGCCTATGGGATCTACACAAGGAGCTGTTGATCCAGCCGTGTTAGAGACTGCTTTACAAGGTGCATCTGAAGAAGTCGGTGATTTAGAGCAAGCGGGTGATTTTAAAAGCATGATGGATCAGTTCTCTGGTGAAAACAAATCAGAAGAAGAAAGACGAGATGATTTAGCTAGTATAGTCGGAGAAGAAGACGCGGCTCNAACACCNGANAGTGTTTTNGCTNTNGTTACACCAGTTGTACAAATATCTATGTTGGATCAAGGTATCGCACCNATGGCTCAGGANGCGATGGACACACCCGTTGAAGGCGACATGGCTGGCGGAATAATGAGCATGACGGGGGCTGGCAACGAACCACCCGTAAATTTTAANCAAGGCGGGGAGGTCCTCCGCCGTGGAGACGAGGACCCAGTTCAATTTTTTGCTAATGACAACTTAAACAGAGTGGCTGGTCCCATGAGCACACCTGATAGTTTTGCTATGAATCAATTAGCAATGCAGAACTTAGCCTTAGCTCGTAATCAGAAAAATTTAGAAAGATTAGCTGAATTACCTAAAGTAACTCCAGCCAGAGATTTAAAAACTATTTTTAAAGAAAAACAAGATTTGTATAGTGGTCTTTTAGGAGATTCTGAAGAGCAAAAAAAATTAACTCAATCACAGATTTTATTTGACATAGCAAATACCGCTCTAGCTTTTGCAGCTCCTATGCCCGGTGAAAAGCCCGGCATGTCCGCGGCTGAAAGATTAGCTATGGCTGCAAGCACAACAAAGTTACCACAAACTATAGGGGCTAGGGCGGCACAACTTGGTGCAGATAAACGTAAATTAGATCTTGCAGCTTTGCAGGCAGCTGAAACAACACAAGCCGCAGAGAAAAAGCAAGAAACCGAAATGAAGAAAAAGTTAATTGATGTAAAATCAAAAACAGAAAAATTAGAACCCGGTCAAACATTATACGATTATAAGGGTGATGTTATCGCAACAGGCGGAGATGAAACAAAAGTTTTAAAACCGGGTGATAAATTAATCAACATGAAAACTAAGGAAGTCATAAAAAGCGTGCCACTTAAACCTGTTTACAAAACAGTAAACGGAGAGCTTGTAAAAGTAACCGAAACGTCAGATGGAACTCAAACTGAGAAAATATTTGGTGAAAAGAAAAAAGAAAAATTAGATTTGTATAGAATTGTGTATCCCGATGGTAATGAAGTGATAGTAGATGGTAATAGTCCAACGGGCCTTGATGCCATAAACAGTAAAGGTCCAAATGCTAAACTATATACAGTTGGGGTTGAGACTGCAAATAAAATTACGCCAAGAGCCTTTTTACTGAAAGATCAAAAAAAGGTTGTGACGAGTCTTGATGGTGGTCAAACTTATCACGATGGACAAAATGTATACAAAATAAATCCAGCTGAAGCTATACCAATTAGTCCAGACAAATCTTTTGAAGTTTATAGTGCTACAAAAATACAAAATAATGCACAAAAAGCTCTTCAAGCCATGAATGATAAAGATTTTGATAAGCTTTTCACTAAGGATTTACCACCAGAAATAAAGAAAACTTGGCCAGAAGTAAGACAAATGATTAAAGACGGCACAGGTTTTTATCCTAATTTAAGGGCTGCTATGTTAGCTGCTGAGGGTTTTCTACCAGACATCATAAAACCAAGTGACTTTTTAGGAGTTGGCACGCCAACCATACAGGCAAGACAATATTTAAAAACAATTATTGCTTTAGGCAGATCAGCTTTAGTTAAAAATAACAAATTTCCTGTTCGTGAGATGGAGTTTGTAGCAAGTTTATTTGTTGATCCTGACAAAATGTTTACTGACGGTGATAACGAAATTAAACGTATGGTCAATTTTAAACAAACTTTGATTGCTCAGAAAAACGTTAACTTAAAATATTTAAGTGGTCCTTTGGACTCAACAGAGGCTAAAGGTTTACTGGCAAACAACAATGAAATTGATAGGCTGTTGTTTATGTTAGGCGGATATGACACTCAGGCNGCNACTGGTANTAAAATTATGACGCAAGAAAATAGAAAAAAGATCTTAGATTCAATAATTAAGGCACCGGGCTCATGAGCACTTTTACACTAGCACCTGTAGAACTAACTCAAGCTGGTATAAATGAATTATATGATACGTTTGGATCAGGGACAGAAAGCACTGTTGACGGCGTAACAAAATTCATGCCGATTGATGAGATTATTGCAAGAGACGTTGTTTCAAAAGCAGCTGTTCAANCTCCGGGGCTCTTNAATTACAATAACTTGTTAGATGGTACTGCACCATTCTTTGACCAAATACCAGCGTTTGCAAATTTATCTGCCTCTGAAAGAAAATTTAACAGTAATGATGAAATCATTGAATTTCTTGCTAGAGATGAAAAAGGACAAAAATTAATATTTGGTGACTTCAAAGAGGGTTTTAAAAGAGATGTAATACCTCAAACTTTAAGTCTAGCAGGTGCTGTTACAGGGGCAAAGATAGGTGCTCAGGTAAAAGGTCCTCCACTTTTTAGATTTGGTGTGACAACAGGAACAACCATACTGGGGGCTTTTGGTGCATATGAGGGTGGTGATTTACTTACTTCAGAATTATTTGGAGATGAACGTACCATCTTACCGGGCACACGAAAGGCATATGCACAAGGTAAAACAGCTGCCGGTGTATTCAGTTGGTTACCTACACCCTTTTTGATTTCAAAGAATGTAGATTTTGGCGCAGCTAAGTATCTTGATAATCTTGTGGAGGTTATGAAAAAAGGACCAGTGACTGCGACTGATTTTAAAAACAAAGATGTTGCTAAAAGTTTAGCTAAAGGTAGTGGCCCTAACTTAGTGAAGCTGGTAAATGGCATTGAGAAAATGTTATCTGCTAGTTCTAAATTCGCTAGAAAAAGTCCAAAAACCACTTTAGCTGTGGAGGGTGTTGCTGGTGTTTCACAAACAGGTTTTGCTGGCGTTGCAGAAGAATCTTTTCCCGGTCAACCTGTGCCTCGTGTGGTTTTAGAATCCGGTGGTTCAATAGTTCCCGGTGTAGCCGCTACTTTATTAGTTGATAGAGCCAGTGCGATCATGCAAGCTCTTAAAAATGCTTTTGGTAGAACAAAACAAGCTATATCAGATAAAGAGGGGACTATTCAAGCTGCCAAAGAGGGTTTAGGTTTTATAAAAGAAAGACAAAGACAAGCCGGTGCTAAAAAAATATTAGAGCTGTTGGAAGAACAAGGTGAGATTGATGCAGCATATTTGCAAGATCAAACTAAGTTTAATACTTTAATTAAAAAATTAAGCGAACTTGATAAAACTGACCCTAACTTTGATGTTGAGCTTACCGCTGGATTAAAAGCTAATAGCCCTGTTCTAATGTCAGTAGAAGCTGCTTTGGCACAAACCAATAGAGGTTTAGGAAAACAACAGAAATCAGCTATAGCGCAACAAGGATCGGCTATACGAAATGTAATAGTAGCACTGGTTAAGACTGGTGATCGAGACGCTATTAAAGAAGCCATGAAATTATCTGAAGCTTTATTTTCAGATGCTATAGCATTTAGATTAAAAAATGCCACTGACGAGGTTTTATCTTCTTTTAGCAAAGTAAAAGGCGACGACCCTGAATTAAATTCAGAGTTGGGTCAAAAATTATATGAAATGGTCAAAGCACAACAACAGCTTGGTAGAGCAACTGAAAGATCAAATTGGGAAAAAGTTAAATCCGTTGAAATTACAAAGTTTGTAGACGGAGAAGGTAATGAACTAGATGCTCCAAATTTTATAAAACTTTTTCAAGACAGGTTTACAGGACCTGATGTGCCTACAGAGTATAGGGAATTTTTCGCTAAAAATTTAAAACCATTATTTAAATTTGCCAATCGAAAAAGTAATGAACTTGGTCTTGGTGATTTAATTGATCCGAAACTTTTAGACGAGGGAGCTGGGGCAGGTGTATCTAAGTCTGATAAACTTGAAACAGAGATGCAAGATTTAGTTAAAAGTTTTGATATAACAGTTTTAGGTCAGCAGAAAAATAGATTACAAACTAAATTAGATGATGTTAATGACAACGTCATTGATTTTAGTGACGACGTAGACTTTGCACAAAAAGCTTTATCTTATCTTAAAACTAAGGCCCCAGTTAAATTAGATACCGCNCGTAAGGGTTTTACAAGAGATCAGATTACTAACTTTACTCAAAGATACAACGAAGACATGAAAGTTCATAAGGCTGCTTTAAAGTATTACAACACCTATTTGAAGCAAGCTAAACTAAACAAGGTGGTTGAGGTAGATGACGTTTTACCTGATGAACCCGGCACTATAACTTCAGGTGAATTAGTGAAAATGAGAAGTTTAGCTTTAGGAATACAAAGGGGACTGAGTGGGCAAAACGGTAATGCCTCAGCTGCAAACTTTGCTGGAGATTTTGCAAAAGCAATATTAAATGATTTAAACTCGTTTGATGAGGGTATTAATATTGACTATGATAATGCTAGAGCGTATTCAAATGCTTTTAACAAAGTATATACGGACACATTTGCTGGCGATATTATTGCAAAAACCAGTCGTGGTAAAATAAAAAATAATCCTGAAACTTTAGCAGAAAAGTTATTAGGTGGAAGTGCTGATGCAACTAATTTGAGAGTAAAACAAATACAAAACATTGGTGTTTTTGCAAAAGAAAACAACCTTCAAGGTGCTGAAGAACTTCCAAATAGTATAACAGGCGTGCTTGAATTGATTTTAAGAAACGCAAGGGCAGCTGCAATAGATCCTACAACTGGGACACTTAACGAAAAGGCCCTTGGTAAATGGATGGAAGCCAATAAAGAGCTTCTTGACAACCAAGCTTTTCAGGGTCTGAAAGATGATCTATCAAACCTCGACACAGCGGTAGCTACTCTCTCTACTGTAAAAGAAAAAAACAAAAATTTATTAAAAAAACTAAACGATCAGGTGTTTTTTGCAAAGAACGCAAGCGGTAAAAACATAGAAAGTCCTGTTTTAATTGCAGGAAATGCCATAGCTGGTAAAAATCCAACAAGAGATTTAAGAAATTTAGCCAGAATAGCAAAAGCTAGTAAAAACCCAGAGTCAGCTTTGGGCGGACTATATTCATCTATATTAGAGTANGCAATGACAAAAGCTGGTGGTACAAGTCAAGCTTTTAGTCCTCGTGCTTTCTACGATACAGTTTTCTCAGAGATGCCAAACGCTTTAAGAAGAACTAATCTAGCTGAAATGATGGTTTCAAATGGAATAGCCACACAAAAACAAATGGATAGCGTGAAAAAATTTGTTACTGAGTTGGTTAAGTTTGAAGCTATGGAAGCTGCTGGTAAATTTGGTGGAGAGGATCTTGTTGATAATATCAATGGAGTTCTTGGTTTTTATTTAAAAATTTCAGGTGCATCTATAGGACAATTTATAGCCAGTAAAATGCCTTTGCCCGGCTCAAGAGGAATGGGCACAGGATTGATTGAGTCACAAGCTGGTGTGCAAATTATGGAAAATATTTTTAGAGATGTTCCTCAAAGTATGAAGATGGATGTGATGGCTGAGTTGATGGCTAATCCAGTTAGACTAGCACAAATGTTACAGAAAGTTAGAACTCAACAGCAAGCTAAAACAACTTTTGAATCATTGAGCAATTGGCTTCGTGCAAGTGGATTTAAACCTATTAAAAGAATTACACCAACTGTCATAAGAGAAGTAGATGAAGAAATAACAGGCCCTGAATTTGAGTTTGAAGAGAGTTCGGTTAACTTGCCAAAAGAGGGGTTTCCCACCACCCAAACGGCAACGGTACCACAAAGCGGAGTGAACGCCCGTCTCGCGGCTAATGTGGGCACAGCCCCACAGGCCGCGCCTAATTTAAATCAAAGACAGCAATTTGCATCGCTGTTTCCTAATGATCCAATATCTGGATTAATAAATGCACAACAACCCGTTCAACTTATGCACGAAGGTGGAGCTGTTGGTGGTGGACTTCTTGAAAACATACTACAACAAGTTGCAGATAATGGAACTGCTCTTCAAGCCCTACAAGGAGGTATCGGGGGATTAGCCCCATCACCAATGCCTTCACCTATGCCTTCACCTATGCCTTCACCTATGCCTCCTTCAACGCCACCTACCGGTGAAATGCCTATATTTACACCTTCAGAAAATCCAATATTAAACCGCAGACCACCAGTTCCAGCAGAGACACGCCCAGTAGAACCAAATCAACTACAAAAAGAAAATCCGGGCATAGAGAGTGGTATGAGACTTGAAGAGGCCTTTGGAACGAATAAGGCAGCATATATGCCTATGGATCCAGATGGAGATGGTATAGATCAGTTTGGTGCTGTAATGCCAAAGTTTAAAGCTAATCAAGGATCACCAATGACACTAACGCCTAGTGTAACTAACAAAATTCCTGAATTAAAACCAAGAGCGTTTAGTGCTGGTGGCTCAAGGATAGCTGGTGGCATAGGTTCTATTGGATCCTTAAATTTATTTGCAAATGGCGGAGCTGTTTTTGACATGGGACTAGAGACAGATCGCGCGGCTCAAAAGTCAATACAAAGTGCTTTGGAAGGTGGTTCTGATGACAATCAGACACAGAGTCAGTCTTTTAATGTTGGTAATATTCCTACCACAGTTTATAGAGGTATTGAAAATCTGATGAGCAATATCAAAACAGTACCAGACACTACAGGCATACAAAGTTTTGTTACTAATAATACTGGACAGACGGCATTACCAATAGGTTATCAAACCAACATAGGTAGTTTTCCCGTGTCCATACAACCGACAATACCTTTTGGTGTTCAATTTACAACAACTTTTGCAAATGGTGGTGAGGTTGATGACGGCTTCAGCTTTGATGACGATGTAGTAGATTATACAGATCAAGGATTTAATTACAGTTATGAAGGTAGTGAAGAGGGCGAAAATATAGGAGACTCCAGTACATTATCCCGTGCCTCTTATGATGCAATGAGAGGTGCTACAAAAACCAATCCTTACCCTGAATCAATTTTTTCTAGAATGTTTGGCGCTGAGAATGTTGATTACTCTAATATATTAGATGCACCGGGTGGTTACACTGTAGAGACTTTAAATCAATTAAGATACGATCAAGCTATGAACCCAGAGAAATACAAAGCTGGAGATTTTTATGAGGGTCAGCCAACTCGCATGGGACCTGTTGAACGTATGCCAGCCACAGGAATACAACAGCTCATAGGATCTATACCATATGTTGGTGGCATAACACGAGTATTACCACGAGATACGCTCCCAGCTGACGATCCTAGAATGATACGAGCTCGTCAACAGCGTGATGCGGATGTAAGTATATTTAACAGATTATTTGGAAGATAGTATGCAACTTAGTAAAAATTTTACATTACTTGAACTTACTAAAAGCCAGACAGCAGAGCGTAAAGGTATAGACAATACACCTACCGCAGACCACATATATAACTTGACTGCTTTAGCTGAAAACATCTTGCAGCCAGTACGAGATGAGTGGGGCTCTTTTATTGTATCAAGCGGTTACAGATCCGTAGCACTGTGCGAAGCCATAGGATCAAAAGCATCTAGCCAACACGCAAAAGGTGAAGCGGCTGACTTTGAGGTAGCTGGNGTAGACAACNACANNNTAGCNTCNTGGATNGANGNNAACTTANNCTTCGATCAGCTTATCTTNGAATGTTACACAGGTGGCAACACAGGCTGGATNCACTGNTCNTATGTNCCNNATGGNCGTAAAGANACACTTACCTATGACAGACANAANGGCTACNGAAAAGGTNTNTTATCTTAACCAGTTCTTAGTNTCTTCGTTCAACACTTGGTCAGCTANGTTTATNTTATTACGCAGNGCTTCTACTATCTTNTCATCTATNGTATCNGGTGCAATCAAATCGACNTAAGTCACTGATTTCTTTTGACCTATTCTATGCGCNCTGTCTTCAGACTGTAANCGGCTCTCNAAGTCATAGCTNTTACTATAATATATAACAGTGCTTGCCTCGTTCAAAGTTATACCGTAGCCACCAGTCTTTGGATGACCAACAAAAAACCGCAACGGGCTGTCTGGGTCTTCAAAGCGNTTNACAATATCTTGCCTGTCTTCTTGCTTAGTCGCACCATAATACGCGGCTACCGAATCAGCCCCATAAACTGCCGTAAGATTTTTTATTATCTCTTGTATGCCGTACACATAGTTACACCATATGATAGCCTTGCCTGAGTTCTCTTCTACGACGTTCATCAGCTCAGTAATTCTGTTGTTATCAAGCACTTGCAGACGGCCTTCGTCACTTTCAAGATAACCACAGCATATCTGCTGTAGGCGCATGAGCTGAGTTAACACACTGGCTGTTGTTGCAAGCTCGCCACGCTCCAGCTGTGCTAGTGCGAATCGCCGCATTTGCTCATAAATCGTAGTTTGCTCACTAGTTAGAGCGACGTTTCTTTTGACATAAATCTTATCAGGTAAGTCCAGACAGTCCTTCTTTAATGTCCTAGCAGAAAACCCTGTTAATATGCCGTTCAGCTCATCTAATCTTCTATAGCCTACTATNTCNTTNAAGCTACGGCTACCAAAGGTTTTGCGCTGTACAACAGCATATCTGTTCTGAAAAGCAAAGTAACTAGCCTGACCAAGCGCCATAGGATCTAGGAAGCCGCACTGAGAAAACAAATCCATAGGCGATTTAGTTATAGGCGATCCTGTCAATATTCGCTTGTATTTAGCATACTTGCTTACATCTATTATGTTTTTGGTTCTGTTAGCTTTTCTGTTCTTGATAGTGGTGCTTTCATCTATAATCATTATGTTGTCTTCGTTTTTACGCAAGAAAGTAATAAGCAGCTTTCTTACCACGCTCTGAGCTAAACGCCTCTATGTTCATTAAAAATATAGAAACTTAACACCC
>FUFK010036769.1_pt1 | contig 19219 bp, 15 predicted proteins | sample 1021851 | NCBI WGS metagenome assembly FUFK01 (sample SAMEA51879418, study PRJEB19060) | metagenome
AAATCACAGTTAAATAATTGTTTTAAAACTAATTCATGGAAATCCACATCGTATGGAGGATCTAGATAAACAAAATCAAATTTTAATTTGTTTAAATCCATATTTCTAGATGATAAATTTCTCTCATAATTAGGTTTTGTCCATTTCAAAACATCTTTACAAATAACTTCGATATCATTTCTCCTATTCTCTATATTCTCCAACGAAAGTAAATTTTCTAAGCAAACTTTTGAGTTTATTTTGTTTTTTTCAATTGCAATTATTTTGCTCGCCCCGTGATTATAGGCTTCACAAGATATNGCNCCTGTTCCACTAAATAAATCTAACCAGTTACTATTTTCAACTCTTTTGTTCAATATATTAAATATGGCCTCTCNNACTCTCAAAGTTGTAGGTCTGGTATAAGAATTATTTGGACTTTGGAGTTTTTTACCNCCTATTAATCTTAAGTTAGTCTTCATCCCTAAGCATCTGTTATTGAATATTACTNAGCCATCTTCTCAAAAGTTTTTCACCGGTTTTTCCAGATTTTTCCGGATGAAATTGACAGGCCAATAAATTATCATTCTCAATCATTGCAGTTAATTTTTCAGAGCCATAATCAACCTGAGCTGCAATAATATTTAAGTCATCTGGGATTGCATGATAGGAATGTACAAAATAGACCCAATTATTTAATTCTTCAATCCCAAATAAAGTATTTTTTTTTGTAGGTAAAAGTTGGCACCAACCCATGTGTGGGATTCTTTGGTTAACAATATTGGGTATTTTTTGTATTTTTCCTTTTAAAATTCCNAGTCCTTGAANTTTTCCTTCATCACTNGATTCAAAAAGGAGTTGGAGACCTAAACATATCCCAAAAAAGGANTTCCCNCTTTTAATCCAATTTTTCAAATCAGTTATCAAATCAGTATTTATNAGNTTATTCATCGCTGGATCAAACGCTCCAACCCCNGGAAGTATTATCGCCTTACAAANCTTGGAATCATTAAAGTTTTTAATTAATATAATTTCTTCTCCAAGACTTTCTAGAGATTTTGTTACAGAATGAATATTACCCATTCCATAGTCTATTAGTCCAATTTTATGCAAAGCTTTTAAATTTATAAATGCTTAGTTAAAGTGCTCGAAAGAGTTGCTTTTGGCACAGCACCAACAACGGTATCAACCTTTTGACCTCCTTTAAAGATCATTAATGTAGGAATACTTCTNATTCCGTATTGACTGGCTACATTTGGATTNTCATCTGTGTTTAATTTAAAAACTTTAATTTTCCCTTCAAAGTCTTTTGAGATTTCTTCTACAACNGGAGCGACCATCCTACATGGACCGCACCATGGTGCCCAAAAATCAACCAATACTGGTAGATCACTTTGCAGTACATCCTTGTCAAATGAAGAATCAGTTACGGCTGGAGCTGATGACATAATTTAAGTATTCCTTTTAGAAAATTTAGCAGGCAATTCTTTTAAGTGATGATTTCATTACAGATAAACTAATATAAGTAACAAAATATCTAAAAAAGCCCGATTAATCGGGCGATTTAGTGTGTGAGGAGTATGGGGTTTCCCCCATTAATTAATAATAACTCCTTATGCGAAGTTTGTTCAATTTAATACTTACATTCTCTAAGTTTTTATAATTTTTTACTAAATGAACTATTTACCCATCCCAAGCTGCTGAGCTTTTTGATAAACCTTACCCTCTGTCAGAAGCGATGGTGCAATAACTATTTCAACCTCTTGCATTTCTTTGATGTTTTTAGCCCCAAGAGTACTCATTGATGTTCTAATAGCGCCTAATAAATTATGGGTACCATCATCAAGCAAGGCAGGTCCTTTTATTATCCTTTCTAAAGATCCTGTAGACCCAACTTCAATTCTTGTGCCCCTAGGCAATATAGGACTTGGAGTAGCCATGCCCCAGTGAAATCCTTTACCTGGAGCATTTGAGGATTTAGCTATCGGAGAGCCAATCATTACAGCATCTGCACCACATGCTAAACATTTACAAATATCTCCACCCGTCACAATACCTCCATCTCCAATGATAGGGATATAACGACCACTTTCTTTGAAAAAATCATCTCGTGCAGAACTACAATCGGCAATCGCAGTTGCTTGAGGGATTCCAATTCCTAATACACCTCTTGAAGTACATGCCGCTCCAGGGCCTATCCCAACCATTAATCCTGCAACTCCAGCTTGCATTAGAAGTTTAGCGACTTCATAAGTTACACAATTTCCAGCTACAACTGGGACTTTCATAGATTGACAAAGCTTCTTAATATTTAAGGTTTCCTTCCCCTCCATACCAAGATGCTCAGTCGAAACAACGGTTCCTTGAAGAAAAAATAAATCTATTTTGGAATCATTAAGTATTTCTGTAAATTTAATGGCAGCTTGAGGAGTTCCACTAAAAGCAGCAATGCCTCCTCTTTCTTTAACCTCATTTATTCTCTTTAAAATTAACTCCTCCTTAATAGGTTCACTATATATTTTCTGCATTAGTGGAACAAAATCACTTTTTCCAACTGATGCTATTTTGTTTAATATTTCATCAGGATTTTCATACCGTGTTTGTATGCCCTCCATATTAATAACCCCTAGTGCACCTAATTTGGTAAGTTCTACTGCTGCATTTACATCAACAACGCTGTCCATAGCACTAGCAACAATTGGAACTTCTCTCTTAAAATCGCCTATTACCCAAGAAGGATCAGTCAAATCGTAATCGAGTGTTCTCTTCCCAGGAACTAAAGCTATTTCATCAATGCCATAAGCCCTTCTGACTTTTTTGTTTAGACCAAGTTCAATATTCACGGAATTTTTCATTTATTCAGATTAAGTTAACAACTAAAGGGGTAATAAGCCAAGGTTTGCGCAAAAACAACAGGTTTTATTTTGATTTGTGTGTAAATGTGAGTATTTGGGAATTAAATATATCTTATTTTTTATTCATAATGACGATCACCGATTATTATTAAAGAAAGGTTTTTTGTATGTCTGATATTGTAGATTCCGGTAACTCTGGATTAAACGAAAATAACGATCGAATTATTCAAGCAGACTTAAGAAATGAGATGTCGCGCTCTTATCTGGAGTATGCGATGAGCGTTATAGTTGGTCGTGCGCTTCCAGATGCAAGGGATGGATTAAAGCCTGTACATAGAAGAATTCTTTATGCAATGTATGAACTTGGTTTAACAAGCGGTAGGCCTTACAGAAAATGTGCCAGAGTTGTTGGAGAAGTACTTGGCAAATACCATCCTCATGGTGACACTGCTGTCTATGATGCTTTGGTGAGGATGGCTCAGGATTTTTCCATGAGGATGCCACTTATAGATGGTCATGGAAACTTTGGTTCTGTAGATAACGATCCTCCCGCAGCAATGAGATATACAGAATCTCGTCTAAAGTCTCTTACAGATGAAAGTTTACTAGAAGATATTGAATCTGAAACTGTAGATTTCGCCGATAACTTTGACGGTTCTCAACAAGAACCAACAGTTTTACCTGCAAGAATCCCTCAACTGCTTTTAAATGGATCATCTGGAATAGCCGTAGGAATGGCAACTAATATCCCACCCCATAACTTAGGAGAATTAATTAATGGTCTCAAATCAATAATTAAAAACCCATCAATTGAAGATAGAGAGCTTTTTGAACTAATTAAAGGTCCTGATTTTCCCACTGGGGGTCAAATCTTAGGCAGAGATGGTATAAAAGAAACTTTTAAAACGGGAAGAGGTTCAATAACTATGAGAGGCGTAGCAAATATTGAGCAAATCAAATCAGCTGGTAGGGCAGAAAAAGATGCGGTGATAATAACCGAACTGCCTTTTCAAACAAATAAAGCAGCCTTGATAGAGAGAATTGCAGACTTGGTTAATGAGAAAAAATTAGAAGGTATTTCTGATATTAGAGATGAAAGTGATCGAGATGGAATGAGAATTGTTATCGAGCTAAAAAGAGATGCCTATCCACAAGTGGTTTTAAATAACTTATTTAAGTTAACACCTCTACAAAATAATTTCAGTGCAAATATTCTAGCTTTAGTTAAAGGAGAACCAACAACTCTTTCACTACGGAAAATGTTAGATGTTTTCCTAGATTTTAGAGTAGAGACAATAAGGCGAAGAACAGGTTTTTTATTAAAAAAGGCAGAAGATAGAGATCACATTGTAAAGGGCCTATTATTAGCTTTAGGTTCTATGGATGAAATTATCAATCTAATAAGATCAGCAAAGGATACAATTTCAGCTAGAGAACAATTACAAACTGATCATGAGTTATCTTCCACGCAGGCAGAAGCAATTTTACAAATGCAGTTGAGAAGATTAACAGCCCTAGAGGCAGATAAAATCAAAGCTGAACATGATGAATTAACGCAAAAAATAAACTCCTATCAACAAATATTGAATAGTAAAGAAAGAATTCTTCAAATTATTCTTGAAGAAATTAACAAAATTGATGAAAGATTTTCTTCCCCAAGAAAAACAGAAATATTAGATTTAGGTGGTGGTCTAGATGATATTGATCTTATAGCCAATGACAGATCAGTTGTTTTATTAACTGAAGCAGGTTATTTAAAAAGGATGCCTGTTAATGAATTTGAATCTACCAGTCGAGGGTCAAGGGGTAAAGCAGGAACAAAGACACAAGGAGATGATGAAGTTAAATTATTTATAAGCTGTAACGATCATGATACTCTTTTACTTTTCAGTGATAGAGGAGTTGCTTATGCTCTTCCAGCATATAGAGTTCCCATGAGTAGCAGAACTGCGAAAGGCACTCCATCAGTTCAACTTCTTCCAATACCACGAGAAGAAAAAATAACCTCATTAGTTGCAGTAGATTCTTTTAATGACGATTGTTATTTATTAATGCTAACCAGGGCTGGATTTATAAAAAGAACTTCACTTTCCGCTTTCTCAAAAATTCGCTCGAATGGATTAATAGCAATTAATCTTGAAGATGGAGACGCCCTAACATGGGTCAGATTATCAAAAGAAGGTGATAGTGTTTTAATTGGATCAAGAACAGGAATGGCTATACATTTCAGGTTAGATATTAACGAATTAAGGCCACTTGGTAGGACTGCAAGGGGGGTTAAATCAATGAACCTTAGAAAAGGAGACAATCTAGTATCTATGGATGTTTTAACATCTGATTTAGTTGATCAACTGGCTAAAAATGACCATCTTACTAAAGAAATTGATGAAAATCTCGAAGTTAACTCTACAGAAGGTCCCTGGGTACTAATAGCCAGTGCTTTTGGACTAGGAAAGAGAGTACCCGTAACTCAGTTTAGATTACAGAAAAGAGCAGGAATGGGTTTAAGGGCGATAAAATTTAGAATCAAAGATGATGAACTAGTATGTTTAAAGGTCCTTGGAGAAGGGGAAGAATTGCTTTTTGTGACTGAAAAAGGTGTAATAGTTAGAACAAACGCAGACAAAATTTCCCAGCAATCTCGAGCTGCTACTGGAGTAAAATTACAAAGATTAGATGAGGGTGATCATTTATCAGAAGTGGTATTAGTTCCTCATGAACAAACAGAAGAAACAGACCAACTCAACTCAGAGAAAGAAAATTAAAAGAAAATGCTTTATTAGATAATATGGAAATACTTGATATTTTAATTTTAGGTTCCGGTCCTGCAGCATTATGTTTAGCTTCTGAATTAGCTAAGCAGGATCTAAAAATTAAAGGTATATCAACAAAATCTCCAAATGAAAAATGGGAGAATACTTATGGCATATGGGCATCTGAATTAGAGGAATTAGGATTAGAGTCTTTGTTATCTCACCGATGGTGTGAAACAGTTAGTTTTTTTGGGAATGGAAACAATAAAAAAGGGAATATTCCAACTAAACATAATTATGATTATGGTTTAATAAATCAAGAAGCCTTTCAAAATGAACTTTTAAAAAAGTGCAAAGGAATTGAATGGTTGAATGAAACGGCACAGGATATTAAAGAGAATAAAAAACTATCTGAAGTAATTTGTTATTCAGGTCTAAAAATAAAGGCAAGGTTAGTTATTGATGCAAGTGGTCATAAAAGTAATTTTATAAAAAGACCACTTCAAAATAAAATCGCTCAACAAGCAGCTTACGGAATTGTTGGCAAATTCTCATCTCCACCAGTTAAAAAGGAACAATTTGTCTTGATGGATTTTCGTCCAAATCATTTAAACAGTGAAGAAAAATTATCTTCTCCTTCTTTTCTCTATGCAATGGATCTAGGCAATCAAACATTTTTTGTTGAAGAAACATCATTAGCTAGTTATCCAGCATTATCGCAAGAAAATCTTAAAAAAAGACTTTTTAAAAGACTTGATAATAAAGGGATTAAAGTAAGTGAAATCTTTCATGAAGAGAACTGCCTTTTCCCAATGAATTTACCCCTCCCATTTAAAAAACAATTTGTACTTGGTTTTGGAGGGGCTGCAAGTATGGTGCATCCTGCATCAGGATACATGATTGGTTCTTTACTAAGAAGGGCCCCGCTCCTTGCTGAAAAATTAGCAATTTTTTTAAAAGAACCTCATTTAAGTTCACTTGAGCTTGCTACAAAAGGTTGGGATGTCTTATGGCCTTACGAATTAACACAAAGGCACAAGCTTTACCAATATGGGCTCAATAGATTAATGAGTTTTGATGAAAGTAGATTAAGAAGCTTTTTCTCAAATTTCTTTAGATTATCGACCAAAGAATGGGTAGGTTTTCTAACTAATACACTTCCTCTTCCAAAACTAATCTATGTAATGAGTAAGATGTTTATAAATTCACCCTTAAAAGTAAAATTAGGAATGCTTAAGTTAAATTAGTACTTTTATTTTCGCCAATCATCAATATTAATTTCCAGGAAAACTTTATCTTCTTCCTCAATATCCTCAAGGAATTTAAAATTAATAGTAGAATTATTTTTAATCATTTCAACTAATTTCCAGAACCTAAATAAGTGTCTTTCTATTCTTTCTTTGGCAAGCTCAGTGGTAGTTCCGGCCCTAAGGATAAAACTCCAATCAGAGGACTCAGAGAGAAGTAATTCTCTTGCTGCTTGCTTAAAAAGTCTTGTAGATAAATCACTATTATAATTTTCCTTACACAAGTCAACAAAAGTTGAGCCTGCTTTAGTGATTTCCGGAACGATCCACGCATTTGCATCATTAATCCAGTAGTTATGGTAACCCCCTTGCCCCCAGCTTGATGGGGAAGGGTCGCAAATCTGAAGATTAGGACTTGGCATCAAAAACTCTTTTAAGTTTGTAAGTTTAATTAAATATCTACTAGATTTCTTTAAAATATTCTTTAAAAATATAGGTCCCTCATACCACCAATGACCAAATAACTCTGCATCAAACGGAGCTACCAATAAGGGATTAAAGGAAGAAGATAATGTTAATTTTTCTAATTGTTTTAATCTCGATTGAAGATAAGTATCAGCATGCTCCTCAGCCTTTTTTATAGCTTCGGTTTCTAGATAAAACTCCTTTTTACCTAAGGGGACGTTTTCATCTGTTATCTTGTGGAACTTTAATCCCAAAGGTCTTTTACATGAAATACCTTTTTCTTGAAGCTTAGTGGCAGGTAATTCCCAACCCAAATCTTTATGAAATTCTCTATAAACTCTATCTCCAGGGAATCCATCCTTGGCAGACCAAACGGGCAGGGTTGACTCGCTATCTCTTCCGAAAAAAGCAACTCCTTTTTTAGAGCAGATTGGGGCATATACCCCATACCTAGGTCTTGGAGTGGCATTAAGAATCCCGTGACCATCTAAAATTGCATATCTAATTCCAGAATTGAATAGTATTTCATCTAAATTTTCATAATATGCACATTCAGGTAACCAAATACCTAAAGGTTTAGTTCCAAAAATATTTTCATGGCTCCTAATAGCTGTGTTAATTTGTCCTTTTACAGTTTCAGGATTCTCCCTTAGGATTGGCAAATATCCGTGTGTAGCCGCACAAGTAAGAATATCCAAATTTCCAGATCTATTTAAAACTCTAAATTTCTCAATTAAATTTCCGGAACATTCTTCCCAATATGAGTATTTGTCATTGAGGTTATTCATTAAAAATGCAGAGGCATTTTTTTCTTTTTGTGGCAACTCGCGTAAAAAATCATTCCTTGTTTTAATCCAAAATGGGAAAGTTTCTTGAATTTGTTTATTATCAAGAAGTGATAATAATGTGGGAGATAAACTAATAGTAAGTTTTGTGTTTAAAGGATTTTCTTTTTTGGAAGATTCTATTGCCTGAAGAAGTGGTATGTAACATTCCAAAATCGCCTGAAATAACCAATCCTCTTCTAAAGAGTTTTTTTCATTTTTTCTGACATAAGGCAGATGAGCATGTAAAACTATCGCTAACTGGCCTAAAACATTTTTTTTTGGGTATTGGCCATTCATATTTTTTTTATATTTTTTTGTCTGAAATTTTATAAAAAATAACTCTTTATAAAAGAAGCTTTAATCTTAAAACAATACTTTAATAAATTAAAAATATTAAATTTTTTCTAAAAATTTAACCAATATTGTTAAGTAATAATCAATAGCCGTAATTTACTAAAAAAAAATCTAGTCAAATTTTTTTAATTAGCTTAATATAAGTTTAAAGGATTCTAGAAAATGGCCAAAGATCCAGGCAGAATTTTGATCTTTGATACAACTCTTCGAGATGGAGAGCAATCTCCTGGCGCCAGCTTAAATCTTGAGGAAAAACTAGCTATTGCCCACCAATTAGCAAGATTAGGAGTAGATGTTATAGAAGCTGGATTCCCTTTTGCAAGTCCCGGAGATTTTAAAGCTGTTAATAAAATTGCCAATGCTGTAGGAAAAGAAAATGGACCTATCATATGTGGTTTAGCTAGAGCTTCCAAAGGAGATATAAAAGCATGTTATGAAGCAGTAAGCCCAGCTCCAAAAAAAAGAATACATACTTTTATTGCCACAAGTGATATTCATCTTAAACATAAACTTAAAAAATCNAGAAAAGATGTTCTTCAAATAGTTCCAGAAATGGTTAATTATGCAAAATCATTTGTAGATGATATTGAGTTTTCTTGTGAAGATGCCTCAAGGAGTGATCCTGATTTTTTATACGAAGTGATTCAACTAGCAATTTCTGCAGGAGCGACAACAATAAATATCCCTGATACTGTTGGATTTACAACTCCTAGTGAATTTGGNAAATTAATTGCNGATATAAATAAAAATGTTCCAAATATTGATGAGGCAGTAATCTCTGTTCATGGTCATAATGATTTAGGTTTAGCAGTTGCAAATTTTCTAGAGGCAGTAAAAAATGGAGCAAGACAACTAGAATGTACTATTAATGGAATTGGTGAAAGAGCCGGGAATGCCTCTTTAGAAGAATTAGTAATGGCATTACATGTTAGGAAAAGTTTTTTTAATAGTTTTTTCAAAAGAACCCCAGATTCACCTACTCCTCTCACAGCTATTAGAACAGAAGAAATAACAAAAACTTCAAGACTTGTTTCCAATTTAACTGGGATGACTGTTCAACCTAATAAAGCCATTGTTGGAGCAAATGCTTTTGCCCATGAGTCAGGTATTCATCAGGATGGAGTCTTAAAAAATAGACTAACTTACGAAATAATCGATGCAAAGACTGTTGGATTAAGTGATAACAAAATATCTTTAGGAAAACTAAGTGGAAGAAGTGCAGTGAGAGCAAGATTAGAAGAGATGGGATATGACTTAAGCCGGGAAGACTTAAATGATGCTTTTGCTCGTTTTAAGGATTTAGCTGATAGGAAAAGAGAAATTACTGATAGAGACTTAGAAGCAATTGTAAGTGAACAAGTACAACTCCCAGAAGCTAAATTTCAATTAAGACTTGTACAAGTAAGTTGCGGTAATGCATCTAAACCTACCGCCACAATTACCCTTCTAAACACGGATGATAATACTGAGGATACTGCGGTATCATTAGGTACTGGACCTGTTGATGCTGTATGTGAGGCTCTAAATAAGTTAGCCAAAGTTCCTAATGAATTAATCGAATTTTCTGTAAAGTCTGTGACAGAGGGTATTGATGCTTTGGGGGAAGTGACAATAAGAATAAGAAGGGATAATAAAATATATTCTGGACATTCTGCCGACACAGATGTTGTGGTTGCTGCTGCGAACGCATATGTTAATGCTTTAAATAGGCTTGTATTTTCTGAGAAAAAAAATTCAATTCACCCACAATTTGATAATTTAGAAAATTCTGAGAAAACATTTCTATCTAATCCTGCAAATTAAATTATTTCTTAGGATTATTAAGTATCATTAAAAATAGTCATTTAATAATGTAGATTTAAATATTAGTTTAAGCAATAAATAATGAGAGAAAGGTTACTTGGTTATTGGGCACTTTCTTGGGTTGGGTTAATCAGCAATATAATTGCACTTCCGATAATCGCATTAATAATAAGTTATGGACCTCCGTTAAAAGTTGCAAACATAACTCTTGCCATAAGTCTTGGATGGCCCGCTGCGATAGTTGGAATTGTCTCATCAGCAGCTCTTTTAGCAGAGAGAAAATGGGGAGTAACCTTAACTTTAGTATCTTTATCTATGGTAATTTCTGGCATGGGTCCTTATTCAGTGATAAGGCTTATAACCCTTCAAGACCTTTATGGAATTGGTGGATTTACTCTTTTAACAACATTATTAAGTACCTTAGCTCTACTTTATTGGTGTAATCCAAAACATCGAAGAAGTATTAGGCTATAAATTACTTGAACAATAATTAGGAAAAAGTATTATTCTTGCTTGTTGGATACTGTATTCTTCTATGTCTTATTCTTTTCCATACATTCAAGAATGCTCTTTTTATTAAAAAAATTTCTCCCTTCGATAAATTACTATCATCTAATTGGCCATCTTTTTGACGGGAGTAGATAATTTTAGAAATTGTTTCCAAAGCTTCTTTATCAGAGGCGTTAATATTCATAGCTCTTAATGCAGCTTCACATCCATCAGCCAGCATTAAGATAGCAGTTTCTTTTGACTGAGGTATAGGTCCATTATACCTAAAATCATTTTCCTTAATCTTGATATTTTTTTCTTTTGCCTTGTGAAAAAAATATCCCATTTTTAAAGTGCCTTGATGTTCTGGGATAAAATTTGCTATTGGTTTAGGAAGTCTATTTTTTCTTGCATACTTTAATCCTTCATCAACATGCGCCTGTAATACCTCTGCACTTTTAAGAGGATCATCTATTTCGTCATGTGGATTTTTTGAACCATCCTGATTTTCAATAAACCAATTTGGGGCATGTAATTTACCAACATCATGATATAACGCACCAGTTTTAATTAGGTCAATATCACCACCAATCATTCTTGTTGCTTCTTCTGCCAAACCACATATCAACAAGGTATGTTCGAAAGTGCCAGGAGCTTCAAGAGACAATCTTCTAATGAGGGGTTTCTCTTTATCGGCCAATTCGAGTAATCTTGCTTTAGTTAATAGTCCAAATATAGATTCAAATATAGGAATGAATAAAATAGTAAAAAGCATTACTATTGCTAATAACAAGGAATCTGAAAATATATCTCCATTAGCAAAAAGAAATTCTTGTTTATCAATAAGAGATATTTTATCTTTACCGATCAATATCCATTGACTCAAAAACGATCCAATGGGAACAAAAATTGATAGTTGAAGTAACTGTGCTCTACTTCTTATTCTTGCTCCAAGTAGAGATACTACTGAAGCGCAAACTAATAAAATAAAAAATAAATTGTTATTTATAGTAACTGCTGGATCAGGCCAAATAAGACTAGCAATTGATACCCAAGCTAAAGCCGTTATACTTCCCATTCCTTGAGATATTATTAGAGCCGGTGGGATAATAAATGATAATGGACTTATGTTTGAGGCTAAGGCTAATTTTAATGCCTGTACTGCAAGAAGAAGAGTTATGATAAAAATAATCTGTCTTGAAGAAATTGTAGGATTCTCTTTTTTTGAAACTAATATCAAAATTCCAGAACTAATAAGTGCTTCAGCAAAATTACAAATCCAAGAAAAAGTATTTGAGATATTTAAAGGCGAAATAAGAAGTAATTTATAAGAAGAAATTATTGAAATTAAGATGCATATTAAAAAAATTATGAGATTATCAATTTTTGAGATTCTAGTTGGCTGTTTTATTGGAACTTGACTCCTCCTCCACAGATAAAGCAATTTTTTTATGTTAGTTGTAATGTTTTTCACAGAATATAATTAAATCTATTTGATTAATATAAAATTATAGGCATGCTAGGTGTAAAAAGGAGATGTTTTTCTAAATGTCATTAAAATTGGACGGTAAAAAATTATCTCTTGAAATTGAGGAAAGATTAAATGACTATATTTCTATAAATAAAATAACTGCAAAAAGAGCTCCTGGTTTAGCTGTAATAAGAATAGGTGAGGATCCCGCGAGTGGTGTTTACGTTCAAAATAAGGAAAAAGCATGTTCAAGAGTGGGAATTAAAAGCTTTATCTTTCATCTAAAAGACGATGTAGACCAAAAAGAGGTTGAACAATTAATAAAAAAACTTAACATCGACAAGGATATTGATGGAATGTTGCTTCAACTCCCCATTCCAATGAAGTTTGATGAGCAACGACTGATAAGTTATATCAATCCAGACAAAGATGTAGATGGGTTAAATGAGTTAAACATCGGCAAACTAGTGAAAAATGAGCCTGGGATGAGATCATGTACACCAGCAGGAATTATTAATTTATTAAGATCGCAAAATATTACAATTGAAGGAAAGAAAATTGTTGTAGTCGGAAGAAGTTTATTAGTTGGGAAACCCCTATCGCTTATGTTGTTAAACCTTAATGGTACGGTAACAATGACTCATTCAAAAACAGTAAATTTAGATAAAGTCTGTAAAGAAGCTGACATACTAATTGCTGCTGCAGGGAAACCAAATCTTATAGATTCTAGTTTTGTAAAAGAGGGTGCAGTTATTATCGATGTTGGAATACATAGATTAAAAAGTTCTGATAAAAATAAAACTAGATTATGTGGCGATGTATCATTAGAAGATGTCATTCCTAAAGTATCTGCTTACACACCTGTTCCAGGAGGTGTAGGACCAATGACCGTAACAATGTTACTGGTGAATACTATTTTTAGCTGGCAAAAACAATTTGGTTTATCATCAACCCTGAACGACCTTTTGCCATAAATTCCAAGATGAGAAAAATTATTTTTAAAGGTATAAAATGACTGACGTTATAAATAACATTTCAGATTTTGAAAAATATCTTAAAAACGCAAAAAAAGTTGTTGAAGAAGCACTTGATTTCTCCCTAGGCCCAGAAAATCCAGAAATACTTAGAGAGTCAATGAGATATTCTCTTTTAGCTGGAGGCAAAAGAATACGTCCAATTTTGTGTTTAGCCTCTTGTTCGCTGGCAGGAGGAGAACCTTCTTTAGCTGTTCCTACCGCAGTAGCGATAGAAATGATTCATACAATGTCTTTGATTCATGATGATTTACCCGCTATGGACAATGATGACTTAAGGAGAGGAAGGCCAACCAACCATAAGGTATATGGAGATGCAATAGCTATTCTCGCAGGCGATGCTTTATTAACAAGAGCATTTGAAATGGTCTCTTTAAGAAGTCCAGGAGTTGATCCGACCAGATTATTAAATGTAATTGGTGAACTTTCCTTGGTTGCCGGTGCCCCTGGTTTAGTGGGAGGACAAGTAGTTGATTTAGAATGCGAAGGCAAAGAAGTTGACCTTGAAACTCTCGAATATATTCATCTTCATAAGACTGGGGCTTTATTAAAGGCTTGCGTAAGAACAGGCGCAATGATCGCAGGCGCTAACGAAAAACTATTACAAGCTCTAACAACTTATGCAGAGGGAATTGGTTTAGCCTTCCAAATAATAGATGATATTCTTGATTTAACTTCCAGCAGTGAAAAGCTTGGTAAAACTGCCGGAAAAGATCTTTTAGCTGACAAGACTACTTACCCTAAATTACTTGGAATGGAGGAGTCAAAGAAAAGAGCATTTGATTTGGTTGAAAAAGCAAAAAAAGCAATTGAACCTTGGGGTGCAGATGCAAAGTATTTAATATCGTTAGCCGACTTTATTACAAATAGAGACAGATAATTAGTTTTAATTTATGTCTGAGTTTTTTCCCTTTTTTAATAATTCAGTTCTTTTCTGGAGCTTATTATCGTGTTTACTGGCACAATTTTTTAAGATTGTATTTAATTTCTTTTCAACTGGAGAGATAAGATTTGGGATTATGTTCGAGACGGGTGGTATGCCTTCAAGTCATTCCGCCTTAATAACTGGTGCCTCATCTGGTATAGGTTATGAATTAGGATTTGATAGCTCAATATTCGCATTATCAGTTGCTGTAGCATTAATAGTTATGTATGACGCTAGTGGTGTTCGAAAATCAGCTGGGATTCAAGCTGCAGAAATCAATAAACTATCAAAAAAACTGGACCCTCAATCTGAATTAATTTTAAAAGAAACCTTGGGCCATACAAAAATTGAGGTCATGGTGGGTAGTTTTTTAGGACCATTAATCACTTTGCCTGGAATGTTTTTTTTAGGTTCTCCTCTCAAAATTTTTGATTTGATAATAAATTAATAATTCTTTGAAAAACCAATTTGGGTGGCATCTATAAAGTTTTTTGCGACTTCTGGAGAACTTGGGAAATGTAAGTGAATCCAACTTGCATGTAATTTTTCATCAAAAAAGCCTTCATTTTTGTATTCAGTTTCCCAAGATTTAATTTTCCAAGGGGGAAAAAGTTTCTTCAGATGCTTAGCTTTTCCAAAATCAAGTTCAGATAAATTATTTTCAATTTCCCAATAATGAAATTCATGTCCTCTAATTAATTGATTTTGTTTAATGATCGGAGTATCTTTTAAACCCTCAATNTATCTATAACCTACTGAAAGTTTACTTTTTTTTGATCTAAAAGGNAGGATGCCACTCATTTTATGATTATTACCATTTTCATCTTTTATAAAGTCTCCTAAAATCATCATCCCTCCGCACTCAGCATATATAAATCCATTTTTGCGGAATTTCCTTAACGAATTTAAGCTTTTTGTAGAGTTACTTATATGATCAGCATATTTTTCAGGGAACCCCCCAGGAATAATTAAAGAAGAAGCCTCATTAGGTATTTCTTCATCATCATAAATACTCCATGAAATCAATGGTATGCCTATTTCACTCAAAAACTCCTTAGTTTCAGGGTATTGAAAATGAAAGATTTTATCTTCTGCAATTGCGATAGGTTTACTTTTGTCAATTTTAAAATCTTTAAAATTGACAGAATTAAATATTTTCTTTTGAGGAGATTTCAGGAATTTAATAAGAGAAAATACATCAAGATTTCTTTCGGCGAAATTTGCAAAATATTCAACATCAATTTCTTTTCCATTATCCATTGGAGATATCAAACCTAAATTAGCTTTGTTTAAAGTTATTTTTGAATCAGATGGTAAAAAACCAAGAATTTCGATNTCTTCATTTTTAAAAACTTCTTTGATTAATTTTTTATGTCTATCTGAATTAACGTTGTTAAATATAATTCCTGCTATTGACAACTCACTATCGAAATCTCTAAAACCTCGAANAGTCGCCAAAAGAGAAGCTACTTGACCTCTAGCATTAACAATAAAAATTACTGGAGCATTGAGAAGTTTAGAGATATTTGCTGTGCTTGAATAGGTTGTTGACCCTAATCCATCAAATAGACCCATTGCTCCTTCAATTAATGAGAATTCATATTTCAAAGAATGTTTAAAAAAACTTTCTTGAACCCATTCCTCACCACTTAAAAAAATATCTAAATTCCTACAAATAGGTTGGCCAATTGAACTAAGTTGTTGTTGATCAAGATAATCTGGGCCAACCTTGAAAGTTTGTATCTTTATACCTTTTGAGAACGCCCAACAAGATAGCAAAAGAGATAATGTAGTTTTCCCACTATCAGTTGAAGGAGAAGATATTACACAAGGCATCTATTAGTTNTTAAAACCATTAAATATTTGAAGGGCTATTTTAATAGAATTTTCAAAAAGAGGACTTGTATTTCCTCTACTACTTCCCAATAATTTACTAACATCATACTCTGATGTAGAAAAAGAATTTGGAACAACTTGTTCTATTAATTCCATATTTGCCATTCCCCCTGCTTCAAGTCTCATACATTCCACTGATTCACAGCCAAGTATTACACAAGTGTTATTTTTTTGAACCTCACTAATTTTTGAAATCAGCCTCAATCCAATAACTTGTCCTAAATGAATACTTGGATTTCCCAAAGATAAGGGATTAATTGATGCAGAAATTNTTTCGCCATTAATTCTTTCAAACTCTATTTTTGTTGATTCTGTATCCCTTTCAACTCTTAGAAAAGACCAACCAAGTTTATCGCTAATCCATGAAATCAAAAACAAAGCTTGAATCATATGATCTCCTGCGATATCAATGTCAATATCAGTAATATGATCTAAAATTGGTCTCCTCGAAGGCGGATCAAAAATCATTGCCAATGATTCCCTCCAATTTTTCAATCTAACCCAATTCAAATCATTAATAGCTTTATTTGAATTATTTAATTGATCTAAAACTTTTAAACATCTTTGAGGCGATCCAAGAGCAGTATCAATTATTAACCTTAGACCATAATTAGTAAAATNTTCGAAGATTTCAGGCGATTCATCCAAGCTTCCATTCCACCACAACCATGAAGGTAATTCATCAATAGATAATTCATCAATTATTTTTAATCCTTTATTAGATATTGAGGCCGAGTCTCCCCTGATAACAACTAAATCCCCACATATAGGTTGCATAGCTGGAGTATCACTTAATGGACAGTAAGCGGATACAAAAGTTTTGATNTCTGAATTTTTACTTAATGTTGGCGCTAGNGTTATTAATCTTCTTGGATTCAATGTACTTATTGATGATTCAAAAAATTGTCCTCTAAAATCTTCAAAGTCTTTATTAGATAAATTTTCCTTCAACAAATTCAATAATTCTTCACTATTAAGGGAAGTAGTGATAGGAAGTCCTTGATCTAATATAAATTTTTTAGCAACTTCAATTATCTCTGGACTTAAATTTCCAGTAATTGGTCCATTTACTAATCCTTTTTGAACCAAACATTGTTCTAGCCAAGCAGGCTGCCAGACCATTAATGTAAAAGTATTAGCTCCACTATTATCTTTATCTTCTGAAATCCATAATTTATTAAGGTAATTAGAAATTTCCTGATAAGGCAGCTCTAAAGGGGTTTGGAGTGTTAGTTGAGGTTTCATTTTTAAGGTCTACGCCAGAAAATATTATCTTTTGAAANTAATTGATCAGACTCAGGAGGTCCCCANGTCATAGATTCATAATTATAAATAGGNAACTTCCAAGGAGAATTATCCATCAATTCTATTAATGGCGTATAAAGTTTCCAGGCTGCCTCTACTTCATCNCTTCGAGTAAATAAGGTTGGGTCAGAAAGCATTGCATCNGCTAATAATCTTACATAGCCTTCATCTGAGGGTTCTCCAAATGATTCATCATAAGAAAATTCCATCTCAACAGGTCTTGATTTCATTCCAGAACCNGGAGANTTTACCTCAAATTTGAAAGTAGCACCTTCATTTGGCTGAATTCTNAGGATAAGTTGATTTGGNGCAGGATTTATTATTGTTGATTCAAATAAATGAACAGGAACGTCTTTAAAAGTCAAGACTATTTCTCCAAGTCTTTTAGGTAGTCTTTTACCTGTTCTCAAATAAAAAGGAACCCCTTGCCAACGCCAGTTATCAACGAAAACTTTTGTCGCAATATAAGTTTCTGTAGTGCTATTACAATTAACACCATCTTCCTGCCTATATCCTTTGAGTCGATTTGAAATATTTCCTCCCTCTCCATATTGACCTCTTATGCAACAATTCCACGGTTCGTTTTCGTCAGCAAGTTTTGAAGCTTGAAGAACCTTAGCTTTTTCATTTCTTATTGCTTCTGGTTCAAACTTTCCAGGAGGTTCCATAGCAGTAACAGCAAGCATTTGAGTCATATGATTTTGAAGCATATCCCTTAAAGCACCAGAGCTTTCGTAATAACCTGCTCTATCTTCAACACCCACTGTTTCAGATGAAGTAATTTGAACACTTGATATATAATTTCTGTTCCAGATTGGTTCAAAAATAGTGTTAGCAAACCTCAAAACAAGAATATTTTGAACTGTCTCTTTACCTAAATAATGATCAATCCTATAAATCTGACTTTCTTCAGCNCAACTTTGAACGATCTTATTCAATTTTTTTGCACTTGAATAATCTCTTCCAAAAGGTTTTTCAATCACTAAACGACTTTTCTTAGGGTCATCTAAAAGGCCAGCTGCTTTAAGAGCTTTACATCCACTTGCATAGAAATTCGGAGATACTGATAAATAAAATGTTCTATTCCCATGAGTAGCTTGTGTTTTATCAATTTCATTTAATCTTCTAGAAAGCCTTACGACATGATCACTTTGTTGTAAGTCAACTGGTTCATAGAAAAGATAATTAGAAAATTGTTCCCACTCCCTTTCTTTACCAGATATTTGATTTGATAGCTTTACTTTCATCTTTTCTCTAAACTCATTATCAGTCCAAGGTCTTCTCGCACAACCAACTATTCCAAATTCACTAGGAATTCTTCTTTGCAAATAGAGTTCAAATAAGGCTGGTATTAATTTTCTATGAGTAAGGTCTCCACTAGCACCAAATATTACTAAGCATTGTGGAGATATGACTCTTTCCTGCCGTAAACCTAATCTTAGAGGATTACTTAAAGTTGAAGGCATATTTTTAGTATTCTTTATTTAAAATCCTCTTTTTTTCAAATATTAGCTACATATTGTGTCTAAACCAAAAAGTATTTAGNNGGTNAANCTTAAANCTAAATATCAANGATTTAGTAAGTTTCTACGTGCCATCTNCCTGCTTTTTTTAGTTGAGGNCTTAATTCTGACCAGTTCAANCCTTTTTCTTCTGCTGCCTTAGTCATTGCTTCATCTATTCCAGGTTCCATACCCTTTAATCCACAAAGATATATATGTGTCTTTTCATCTTCAATCATATTGAAAAGTTCATTGGCTGACTCTAAAACTCTGTCTTGAATGTACATTCTTCCACCTTTTGTATTTTGCTGCTC
>FUFK010065130.1_pt1 | contig 19216 bp, 22 predicted proteins | sample 1021851 | NCBI WGS metagenome assembly FUFK01 (sample SAMEA51879418, study PRJEB19060) | metagenome
AACTCACTTGTATTTATTTTTCTGACTGATTTTGCTCTCAATTCAGATACTCTCTCAGAAAGTATTTGCTTTAAAGTAAGCGGGAAAGTTCCCAGAACATTCTCGGAACATTCCCGCACACCATATATGTAGTGGTTCTCGCATCGTTCTCGTTTTCCCTCTTACCATTATGTAGGCGGCGGCTATTTTCGGCGATTTCTCATATACCCCCCCATATGAGATTTACGCAAAATCGGCAAAAAGTATTTGATAGTCAAAATAGTCAATTCTTGCCCCAAATTTGAAAACCTATATTAATTTTTACTAGCCGTCATTTTTTATTCTTACTTTCTCAAATCGGGGCAGGATTTGACTATTCTGACTATCTGTTATTATTATATATTACTTTCTCTTCTCTCTCAAAAAAAAGAATATATAATAATTAAATTTTAATACATACATCCCGCAATAAATTTTACTTCAAATACTTTTTATATATTAAGGATAAAATTGATTTAAAGATTACACTACAAGTATATATAGATATGGAGACCCCCCAGAGCCAGACGCCACCATTAATTCTTACCGAAGACGACTTCCAGCTTCTCGCAGCCCGTTATAGGAAGCCGCTTAAAAAGCATTTGAACCTCTGGGAACTCCTACCAAAAGAAATTGAAGAATACATCCTTGAATATAATGTCATTCCTTACCTACAACAGATTAAATATGGTGTATTTAATTTAACAGACCACACGGATGGGTGGGCGGGTATTAGAGATAAAGGTTTAATCAGTCGTAAAGAATACCATCATAACAGACGACAAGAGATTATGAATTATGTCGGCACATTAAACTCTTATACGCCTTATCGTATTAAATGGTTTTATGATTGGGAATACGACGAATGTCCTCAACCCAGTCTTCTAAACCACAATTCAGAATGTCATTTAAGAATTAATAAACTAACTATTGATGTTTTTACGAGACATAAACATAATACGGGAAACGGAACACATTGGACTTATGTATATAACCGCACGGAACGCAAAGAGGATATTAGATATTATAATCGCAATAGGCAAAGTGAAAACTATTTATATTGGCATCAAGTAATTAATCCAAATAACTCTCGTGCGATGCTGATGCGGTTTTGTGATCTAAACAACATTAGATATAGACCGAAAACAGGACATAAGTTTTTAGTAAAATGGCTGAAAGAATGTGTTGAATAACTTAATTATATATTTAAGATAAAATTGATTTAGAAATAATATATTGTATATATATAGAAATGGACGAGCTTGATGAAGCCCTTCAAAAAAATCGCACTATTGGTGAGGCTACTAAACGAGTATATGGATCTAATTATAGAAGACTTTTACGATTGACAGGTGGAGAACTCATTCTACCTATGAGCCAAGATAGAATTATTAAATTTATTCATCAAGATGACATACCACCCCAATCTCAGAATGGTATGTTATCGGTTGTATTAACCATCCGCAAAAATAACGGACTGAAAAACGATAAACTAATTAAGTTTAGGGATACTACCTTATACAACGATAAAGTCGCAGATAAAAGAATTAAGAATATAAAACTAAAAGATGAATTACCTGAACTAGAAGACCTAGAAAAATACACTAGAAGTTTATACAACCAAGAAGATTATGTAGGCTATATTATTAATTTCTTGATGTTGAGGTTTGGTCTACGCAACAAGGATCTAAACATCGTCATCACGAACAACCAAGACATTACTTATGTTAATGATAAATCCAAAGTCAATTATTTATATGTAACCAAGAAATATATAACATATATCAGAAATGATTATAAAACATTTTCCACTTATGGAAAACAAAAACATAAAATAGAAAAGTCCCTTTTCACTAAGGCGGTGAAAGCAGTCATCGGCGATGAATATGAGAAACCTCTTCTACAATTAATGGATGGAGATGCTATATCCGAAGAGAGTTTAGCAAAAGTCATCCAAAGAAATACATACAACGGGCTTGGTGAAGGTAAATACTTCAAGATCCAAATCCACGATTTAAAAAAGCAAGGAAACATCAAACGCATCAGGGAACTAGCTAAATCTAGGGGAACTGATTTGGAAACAGTTTTCCAAGAATACGACATTGATAACAAAGCATAACCAAACTCAACCAAACTTTTCCAAACTTAATATTATAATTACTTTTTTATAATATTAAGGTTAAAATTGATTTAGAAATAATCTCTGTGTATATATATATAAGATGACCAGTCTTGAACATACATACCTACTTGAAGATTATTTCTTAGAATTAGACCAGAAAGTCGTGCGAATAGAATTGGAGTTTAAAGATAATCAAAAATATCCAACATCGTCTATTTGGTTCAATAACAAAGTCCCTTCTTACTCTATAACACATAAGCCTTTCTCTCTAAATGTTTTTAATAATGAAAATTATAAAGAGTATTTAGCATCATATCAGCACATCAGCGGACACAACGCTATTGCTATTGATACGCATAATATTTATCAGATAGACTTTGATAAAGTGGATGATATAACTCGTGATAAATTAATTGATTTAGGTATACCATATTTTGAAAGTTATACAAAAAAACTACCGCATTTTGTGTTTCGTGATACTAAACTTAAAAACCCTGCTAATGGTAGAAAGCCACCAAATACATTTGACTTTACAACAAAGACTGGTGGTGCTGGTGAAATATTAACAGGGCAGTGGAGTTATGCTAAGCCTGATGCTATAATGTATAATGTAAATATGAATCTTGGTGATTTCGTTGAATTTGATATTCTTGGTTCAGGATTGTTTGATATTAAAGAAAAAGAAGAAAAAACCACTAATAATAAAATGAATAACAAAGTAAATAATGAAAATAAAGTTTCAGCACCCGATAATCTTGAACTGATTGCTGATTGTATTGATATTGAAAAAAGACTTAACACAAAAGGTTGTTATAATGATTACAGGAATATAGTATGGGCGTTAGCCTCAGTAGATGAATATGACCTAGCTAAAAAGATTTGTATGAAAGGAACACAACTATATGATGAAGCGGACTTTGAGAAAACCTATAATTCATTTATGAAAGATGGTGGTATTACACTGGGAACATTTATGAATTATTGTAAAGAAGACAATCAAGTCCTATACAATAGCCTAGTAAAAAAAAAAGATTCATCGGTTGCTATCACCCTGATTACTACTCACGACGACAAAGCGAAAGCCTTATTTGAACACTACGGCGAATACTTTGTATATATGAATGGTCTTATATATTTTTGGAGCGACTATCATAATAAATGGTTTATTGATAACAAAGAATTATTAGATACTAAAAAGTTCTTAAAAGAAAAACTACGAAAATGGGGTGAGGAAGAAGAAGCCAATACTGAAAAGTTTGAAACCAAAACAGATGATAAAGGGAAAACAACAAAACAAATTAGCGATGAATGGAAGTTCTTACAAAGTTGTATTAAGATTAATAAACAAAATCCTGAAATCAAAAATGTTGTAGATGCTTTTAAAGAATATCTTAACTATCGTAAAGATGATTTCAAAATGAACGATAAACCATATCTACTGGCTTTCAAGAACCAAGTATACGATTTTAAAACAAAAGAGTTCAGAGAACAAGATAAACAAGATCATATCACTATGAGTTGTGGATATGAATGGGTAGAGCCTACCCAAGACCAAATGAATTTAATTAAATTATTAATTGAAGAAATATTTGTTAATCCTGAAATCCGTAAATGTTATATGAGTATTCTACGAAATGGTTGTATTGGAATATGCCCTGAAAAATTTATTATTGCTAATGGAGGTGGAAGAAATGGAAAAGGCGTATTGAATGATTTGATGAGATGTGCGTTAGGTGAATATGCTTATAAAGGAACTTGTGATACCTTATGCGGAAAGATAAAAGCAGGAGCTAATCCCGAAGTAGCCAACTTTGATAAGAAGCGGTTTATTACCTTTTCTGAACCTGATGTCCAGTATCCTATTAACACCGCTACTATGAAAGAGTTATCAGGTGGTGGTGAGATTAATGCTCGTCAGTTGTATAGTGGTAAAACTGAAACCACCCTAGAAGCCATTATTGTTTTGGAAAGTAATGAGAAGCCTGACCTTAATGGAACAGATAGCGATAGTATCGCCTTGAAAGAACGAATTAGAGATGTATTNTTTGAAAGTAGTTTCACAGCCAAATGTGATGAAGATGTTGATGAAGACAATTTAATATTCAAACAGAACCCTTATTATAAATCAACAGAGTTTCAGCAAAATTATAGATGTGCTTTATTAAAATACATTATGGAGTATGAAGGTATTGATGAGATATATACTCCCGATTGTGTAGCGGAACGCAGTCAAGAATATCTACTTGGAAACGATAAGATATATGGATTTGTTAATAATGAGATTATACCCGAAGCGGATAGTTGGGTTAAGATTAGTGATTTGTATGCGAAGTTCAAACAAGACGATAATTACATCAATATGAATAAAAGTGATAAACGCAAATATAACCTGAGCTATTTTAAAACGACAATTCAGAAACACAGTAAGTTTAGAAGACATTACCGTGAAACTTATCAATACGATAACACAATGGTAAGACACATTTTATTTAACTTCACAACAAAAGAATACGAAGCAGATCCCGAAGATATGATACATTAATTTTTAAATCAATTATTTACGCATAGTCAAAATAGTCAATTCTTGCCCTTTTTTTGAAAAGTATAATTATTTTTTGAGGAAGCTCATTTTTTTATAATAGTTTTCAATTTTGGGGCAAGAATTGACTATTTTGACTATTTCTATTATCCTCTACTATTTACTCCTATTATATATAATATTCTATTATTCTCTTACCTATTTAGAAAAGAAAAATAATATATTCATAAAAATTATATATAATAAGCAATAAAAGCGAAAGTTGTCATTTATCTAATTTACCAATGTGTCATTTATCTAATTTATCGTAATATACCGAAAAATACAAATGTTTAGTAATATATATACCGATGAATACCGATAAATTACCAGAGCAAAATACAAGAGCAGATCAGCCTCCCGCAGACCATAAAGCCCCTAAATTGAATAAAAACGGACAACCCCGCAAAGCATTATCCAAGGAGGACGCTGAACGAAGAGCCGAGATTTTAAGATTAGGGAGAGAAAAGGCACTTGCTAAAAAAAAGGCACTNAAANAANANCCTCCTACACAACCAGTCTCAGTTCCTATACCNGAAACCNCNNNTNNAAGTCNNGATGTAGNGGAGCAAAATNTCAGCGAACCAGAAACTTTAAAGGTAATGTCTATNCCTAAAAAAAAGAAGAAGACAAAAGGTAAGAAAATAATCATTATGGATGAAAGTGAAAGTTCTTCAAGCGAAGAAGAGGTAATCGTAAAAAAGAAAAAATCTAAACGCAAACCCACACCACCACCAAAGCCAGAACCACCCAAACCAGTAGCACCTCCGCCACCACCAAAGCCATCTATTCCTGAGCCTAGTCAGGAAGAGATAGATAAACTTAGAAAAGAAAAAATAAGACGATTAAAGGAAAGAGAAAAGAAAGATAAAATGATGAGTAATATATTTGGTTAACCACAATTACAATGTTCTTTATCNTCTTCAAAAATAATCAATTCATTTAAGTTCTTACGAAATGTCATCGTAGGACATCTAGGATTAAAATCAACTAATAAGTTTCCATATTTCTCTTTTGTAGCCATTTCATAAGCAGTCATAAATTTATCTTCATCAACGGCTGACCCTAGTTCTTCTCTGATCTTACCCATNTGTTTTTCTTGTTTATTTTTNAATATTAATAAATGAGTTAAGTTTTCTCGTAAGGTTCTGCTTACACCCTGAGGCATAGAATATGTTTGTGAAATCAAAATGACACCTAATCCACAAGCCGACCTTCCACTATGAGGTTCTTGTAGTGGAGCAATATGTCTATTTAGNGTNGCTATGCGTGTAAGTCCTGATGATTGTAAAATAGCGGGGCTACTGAGTATATCATCTAATATNAATAAACTTTGTGGAGGTCTAACATTTTTGTCACCATANTTCCANTTNGGTCTNTCAAATNNATCATCTAAAAANCCTAGCTCTTCAAATTTTAATATTTCTCCATCAGTCAATTCTCTTTTAGATTTTAATATCTGAATAAATTCTTTGTAAAGTTTCTCTTTTCTTAAATAATCCTCAAACTCATCTCGTTCCGCTTCCACCATATCAATTACTTTTTGGATGCTGTCTCTGGTTGGATCAAAGACATCATCTTCATTTATCATCTTACCAAAATAAGATTTATTAGATTGAAANGTTGGNGTAATCATATAAATTCTATCAAANGTCTTTTCTTTTTGGGCTTGTGCTACCAGTTTAGAAACCGCAAAAGACTTACCACTATTACGAACAGCACTTACATACATTAAACAAGGTTGTCTAATAGCATAATGTGATGTTTTATATTCATTAGATACTCCTTCTGATGGTTCAGTATCTTTACCATATAGATTAATTTTCTTTGTGGTTATTTTCATTTATATATAAGTAAATATTTTAAACTGGTGTCATAGCCGATTGAGATTCTTGATGTCCAGCATTATGAGTATCTATCACGACACTATCCCCACAGCATCCGCTGTGTGTAGACACTCTCATACGATATAACTTATATGCTAGTACAGCAAGAAATAAACTACAAGCACTTTCCATAGTTAAAACTCCAACATCGCTAATATCCATTTTTTAATATAAGTATATATTATTTATGGGTGATCAAGAAATAGATATTGATGCTTTAAGAGAAGAACATATTAAAAATGTTAAAGCTGGTATTGATGATTCGGTTCACATTTTTTATACAAACGGAGTTCCATCTACATCTGGAAATATGCGAGGATTTACCCCTGACGATAGAGATATAGTAGATACGATTGAAGATGACGAGCGTAGCCGTATGATAACTATGTTGAAGATGGTAACAAAGGTATATAGAAATGCTGAGGCAGGTGAAAGACCTGATAGTGAAATGAACCTACGAGGTAATACTGAATTAAGAAAGCAAATTGTTAATAGAGAATTATTCAAAGATGTTGGTGACAAAAATATTGATGGATATGAATTTCAGGCTACTGATACAGATTTAATTGGATTATTTGTTAATGAAGAAAAACAGGAGGTTGTAATGGGGATGAGAGGTTTGATGGTAGGGACTGATTTATTAGATACTAAACAGTTTTTTCCTATGATTAGATCAAGATTTACAGAAACTGAGCGTTCAGAAGGATTTGGTTATCAATATAGAAAAGATAGAGAACTGGCTAAGGCTGTATACGAAGATACAAAACAAAAATATCCTAACTATAAAATCATACCTGCTGGACATAGTAGNGCTGGACGCTTGGCTNTGTTTATAGGTAGAAAATATAATTTAGATGAATATCACGCTTTTGCTCCTGTAAGCAATAGGGCTGATATAATAGATAGTGTTCCAAGAAAAGGCGGTAGAATATATTATCATCCAAGAGATCCAACTAGTTCTCTTTTCCATTCACAACAAGGTAAAACACCAGAACAACATTTTGAAGTATTCCACGATGGATTTGACCCTCATCAATTACCTAATTTTTTNGGTAAAACAAGGATATTTAAACATCCTGTAAAAAGAGATGAACCAATTGATGATGACATCAGATTTCCACCCGAAGATGTAACACCCGAAGATTTAATAAATAGTGATTTAGGTTTAGAATTCGGTTCTACCAATTTGGATTTTATACTTGTAAATAGATCAAAAGATGATGTTAGTCTACCAACTAGTAAACCTACATTTCAATTTTCACGAGGTACTTCATTGCCGATTGAAAAGAAATTTGAACCTATGTTTGGTTCTGCTAATTTAGACTTTGTGCTAGAAAATATGGGATCTCCAACTGGTTTATTAACTAGACCAATGCCTCCAACGAAACCTACTGCTAACGCTGTTATACTACCACCTAAACCATTTACAGGATTAGTACCATATTTTGGATTGCGGGATGAGATACCCGAACCCGAGTTTAAATCTTCGCCTATTTATTTTGATAGTTTAGATCCTGAAAAAGAAAATACAAATGCGTTAAATAAAGATAGTCCTAGTGAAAGGACCATTTTTAATGAATATACACCTAGCGTATTTACAGATCTAAATCTGAGACCTGCTAAAAAATTTGAACCAATCACTTTTGAACAGATAGACAGCGACAAAAACAATAAAATATCATTAAAAGAATTAAATGATTTTCTATCTAAAAAAGGTTTTGACGAAGCAACGATTAAAGATTTATTTGAGACTTATGATGTAGATAATAATAAGTCAATAAGCAGGGCTGAATTTAATCAGTTGAAACAGATGCTTTGAGTTCTTCTTTTTTCTTGGCTCTGCGTTCTCTTTGTTTTTGTGTTAAATAATCTCTATTAACTAAACTCCATTCTTTTCCGTATTCACTTTTTGTTCTTGTAGGTATATATTTATTTACACATTCATTATTTTCAATATAATATCTCTCCCTTTTATTTAATTGTTCTTTATTTTCACAGGGGTATTCTTCTACTAAAACAATACTATAATTACCTCGTTCTATTATTTGTTTAGATTTACAAGTCGTAGTACTTCTATGCTTTGCTAATCTACTAGATAAATATTTATAAGTAGTTGAACCATAATAAGTTTCACCAGTAATATCACACACTATTCTATATATCTTCCCATTGTTATAATCAGGCATCTTTTATTATCTTTTCTTATCTTTAAATATGTTTCAATTTTATTTATTGATTTAAAAACTAGGCTTTAAATGGTGGTGCTTTGTTAACATCAAAGTTATTGTAAGAGCGAAGAATCTTATTATTGCTGTTTTCAATATCACACTGGCGATGAGCTAATCCAAATACTTTTGCTCTACTAGGAAGAGGTTGAACGAATATACCAAATTGGTCGGGGACATTGTTTAGCTCTTTAACTCTTTTATTAACGATACCAGCTAGATCAGTTGCTCCTAAACAGGGTCTATCGTTATCAGAAACTTTATATGGTGGTAGAAATGAAAATAACTCGTGAGTATTCATTGGATCATCACGGGCATCAAATATTAGATCACGGCGTAATGGTTTAAATTTGGGAGCAGGGATTTTCATAGGAACTTGTATGTCGGCTTGGTGGGGAACTCTTCTTCCACCTAATCCAGATACGGGAACTAATGTTTTAGCAGTCATTATATATTATATAATTATAAAAATATTCTTATAATATATAAAATGGTTAAATTGTTTACAGATGAAGAAATGGATGAAAAATGTAAAGACTACGACCCCATCCCTATGAAGTTCGCACAAGAAATTTTACATAGGGAACAAAGAGAAGATAGAGTTAATATTTTAAATGGAATGCTTAAATCCCCTTACAAAACGGGTCAGCCTCCTGCTAATGTAAATATGTATGCTAATGGTATTTCTAAGTTAGCACCTATTAGTGCCGAAGCTTTTCTTAAAGCATATAATGATAAAGTTGATGGTCTTATGATAGCCGAAGAAAGAGAATTAGCACAACAGATGGTAGAATTAGAAGAAATACCTAGTGAAGATATTGATATTAATGAAGAAATTTTTGAAGCAGAAGAAGCAATGAGAAGACAAAGAGATAGAGAAGTTCAAACTGACTCTGAACCAGTAGATAATAGTAGAGCAATGGTTATTAAAAAAAGAGTTAGAAGAACAAAAAAGGAAGTAGAAGAAGCTAGACAAATGGGGAAAGAAGATAAATCCAAAGTAGATAGAATAACATTTGATAGCACAGAACAGGTTGGAACACCCGAAGTTGAAACAAAGGGAGAATAATTTTTAGGAATATTTTTTCAATTTTTTTTATGTGTATAATATAAAATGAATTGTGAAGGATTAACTGCGAAAGGATTAGNATANGAAGAAAATGGTGAAAAGAAATTGATGCCTCGTGCTAATATTCAGGATGGTTATAAGTATACAATGGAACAAAATCAAAGAAAGGAATATCTAATGATGTTATGTATTCAGAAACACCCCGATTTGGATAAATTAACTATTGAACTGATGGTAGATTACTGGATGAACCACCCCGATGATATGATTAAGGAAATGGAGAAGGATACCGACTTTATGTCAAAATTTAAATCTAACTAAAATATAAATATGGCTAAATACGAAGCTGACAATAAATACATTTATGTTAATACTGAAAATTTAGAGCAGTCAGATGGAGGAGACCAATTAAATAACATCAAGATCAATCTTGGAACAAATACGATTGATAGCGATGATAGTAGTTTAATTAAAATATCGCTTACTCAATTCAATATGAATAAGAATTTTTACAATGTAAATGACACCAATAACACATTAAGAATATTTCAACCTGCTTTTACACAAAACAATTTTACACAAAATGCTTTTGATGATATTGTAAAAATAGATATTGGTGATTATGTTTCATTTGAAGTGTTGCTATTAAATTTATGCCGAGCAATTCAAGTTGCCTATCAAGCCAATGTTAATAGCGGGACTACTGTTTCCGTCGTCCCACACACGCACACGGCTGGAACTAATTTTGTTTCAACATCAGAAGCACAAGGTTTAGATTATGCTGGGACATATGCTTTTGATCCAGCTAGTAATCTAGGAAAACCTAACACTCATATTCACGAAAAAAATACTGGATTATATGCTCTTGCGATTCAATACACACGAACCGATGGTGGAACAGCATTCACAGCTGCGGGAGTAACAACATTACCTGTTATTGAATGCTTACATATTCCACCTAATAAAGGTCAAGTAACTTTGTCATCGGGTAAAGTTTTGACAGCAGACGAACAATACAATGATAGTTATATCCTTTTAGGCATACCTAGACAAACCACATATAGCAATTCACCATCGTTGCTTCCAACTGGCGAAGTATTTAACTCATTTGCTTCTATAAACGAAGGGGCAACAACTAATTGTTTTACATTGATGAATACATACCCTATTAGCCAAAGTTTAAATACGATGCCTTATGTGTATTTAAGAGCTAATCTAGCATCCAATGTAGCAACAACCAACCACGAGAATTTAGATCACAATCATCAAGGCAATGTGGCTACTTCCCATATTTTAGGAAAGATACCCAGAAATACGAATACTGAGGGTCATAAAGCAAGAGAAATAGTCCATTTCCAAATGGAGAATATTCAAAGCCAGAGTATGGTGATAACTCAGAATATGATAAATGAATTAAGATTTAGTGTAACAGATAGTAAAGGGAGAGTTATACCCCATCGTAATGTTCACGACCTTAGTAGACATTTTGGATTTGGTCTGGATGACGAAACGCTAGTCACATTTAATGGATTACCGAATGTTAATGGTGGATTGTTCTGTGATTTTACATTAAAAGTTGAAAGATTAAGCATACCTTTTGCTCCAAATGTTTTACAAGGAACTCCTGATATTAAGAGAACTTCTGTAAATCCAATAAGTTCTTCTATCCCAATTGATTTTAACAATAACTGTGGATTTTAGAAATATTTTAATATTAGCATTTATTATATAATGGAAAACGCATCGGGTATCCCATCGGCTTTATCGTATTCTTTAAACACACTCGGGGCAGGAACATCGTTCAACAGCTTTGAACTTGCTCCCAGCACAGGAACATCGTCAGTCAGCCCCAACGGTCAGATCAGATTTTTACTTCCTAATGTAGGATTACTTGATATGAAATCTAGCAAAATGACATTCAGCGTAACAACAACAGCTTCAACTGGTGCTAGATTACCAGCCCACACTGACAGTTTATTCTCTCGTCTAGAAGTGAAAGCAGGGGGAGTTTCAATTTACGCTGGAAATTCTTTCCATAATGTTTTAGAGAACATTAAATACAATATGGGAACAAAAACTGCCTGTGGTGTAACAGGACACGCTGATGTTTTAGACGCAGGAGACCACGAGGGTAAATACACAGGAGCTGCGGGAACATCTGAATCTTATGCCGCTCTCGGGGCTGCTAATAATCTTTTCTCTGTTGATTTAGGCGATATGGCTAATATTCAACCACGACTATTAATGTTAGAGTTAATACCTACACTTGAAGTCATACTCACGGTAGCCGATACCCACGCTATTGCTTCAATTAAACAAGGTGCGATCGGCACAGGCGGCACTGACGGCACTGGAACTGCCCACGCCAGTTCTGCGAGTGCTACATTCGCCATCACAAACCCCAGAATGTATGTTAATATGTATTCATTAGCCAGTGGTGCTTACCAACAGGCTATTCGTTCTAGAATGGCTGATGTCGGCTACTTATCGCTCTGCTATGATAACAACATCTGCTTTAACAGCACTTTCACAGGTTCAAGCAGATTTTCTTTATCGGCTATGTCTCTCAAACGCCTTACAGCTGTCTTCCGTAAGACAAGTGCTACAACAGTAGGAGGGCTTGTGCCGATCGTGGGACACGCAAAAGCAGACCACGATGGCGATGGTGCTGTCTATGGTATATTCGGTTCATCGCTCCTAGACAAAGCGGGGTTAGCTAAATATCAGGTTAAATCGCAACAATTCTGCTTACCTACTGCTGACCCTGCTCACGGCGACAGCAATGAAACAAATGCTTTTGCGTTATATGATGCTACAACCCCTTGTAATCTCCAATTTAAGATTCAATCCGCCCAAGTGCCTCAATACTTTGCTGGTGTAGACCAACAGGCTGAATTAACCAAATTAGCTTACAATGTAGAGAAATTTGGAAAAGCGGAGATTATGCCCCAATACCTAGCTAACTACCACGCTTTTGCTATACCTCTATCTCTTCCAGAATCTCCTTATGACAAAAAGACAATTAGCGGACTTTCAACTCAGGGAACCAACGCNTTTCTTGAACTTACCAGTAATGGTGCTAATGTTGATACAGCTGGTAATTACGATGTCCTCATATTCGCAACTTGCGATCAAATCCTTCGTGTGGGCGAGGGCAAACAAATTGAACTCTTAAATTAGATAGTTAATTATTAATTTATTTTTTATCATAATAATATAAAAAATGAATGAAAAAATTAAAGAACAACTATTTAAGCAAAATCTAACCTATAAGTATGATGCTTCCCATAATCTCTATATTATACCTGTGCCTGTTAGGAAGTGGAATAACAATCAGCTTATATTTCAATGCCCGTTCTGTTATACAAAGTGGAAAAAGAATGGAACACCATATATGAATGGTATTTTACAGTCGCACTTTCACGGTGATTGTGGAATGGATGAAGAAGGCAACTATGGGACTAGAACTCCACACTGCCTTCCAGTCGCAAGAACATATTGGAATTTACCCACATTTGAATTTAAATTAATTGGAGGTAATATGATTTATTGAAAATTAAATCTCTTTTTGTAATCCTTGATGTTTTTATCACGAGAAGTTGAATCACCCCATAGAATATAATATGATAAATACCCTGCTCTTGTGGGGTCTTTCGTATCTAAATCTTTTTTATGTCTTACCCTGTATCTTTCTCGTGCTTTTTTATCACCAGTTAAAGTATAATCGTTCATTGGTATCCCATTTCTTACCGCTCCAAAATGGGTGGTTTTGACTTTCTTATCATCCTGATAAAATTCAGCCATTAATTTTTTATTTTTGTTAGTTGATTTTGATATAACTATTTTCATTATATTATATATATATATTATAATGGCGAATATTACAGGAGACAATGTCCAATTACCTGAAATAACAACAAGCGACGCAGATAAGGTTGTTGTTGTTAATTCTAGTGGAGATGATTACACACTACTAGCACAAGGTAGTATAACGGCATCAAGCACAATAACAATAGATAGTGCTTTATCAGGCAGTTCAACTAATCCAGTTCAAAATAGTGTTATTAATACTGCTCTCAATACTAAACAAGATACATTAACTTTTAATGCTCCATCATCAGATAATAGTAATCCCAGCACATCAGCCCAAATTAAATCAGCATTAGATAATAAACAAGATAGTTTAACATTTAACGCACCTAGTAGTAATAATACAAACCCCAGCACATCGGCACAGATATTAACTGCTTTAAATACTAAACAAGATACATTAGCATTTAATGCTCCATCATCAAATAATAGCAATCCATCTACTTCGGCACAGATATTAACTGCTTTAAATACTAAACAAGATAGTTTAACTTTGGGTGCTTTAAATGGGAATGTCCCTGTTCTAAACGAGAATATTGGGACTAATCATTTACTACAACGGAATGGAACAGAGCAAAATTTTGTGGGTATTGGACTTGGAAACACAACAGGTAGTGTATTACAAGTTGGAAATGGTATATCAGGCACACAAGTAGTAAGGAAAATAAATGGAAGCACCCAGTTTGAAGGAGTAGATGTGGGCAATACAACAGGAGATTTGGTTAGTCTAGCATCTAATGTAACAGGAACACAACTACTACGAAAAGTAAATGGGGCAACGAATTTTGAAGGAGCGACTGTTGGTTCTAATGCTAATTGTATCCCAATTATCAACGATGTGAATGTAACAAACGGGCAATTTTTAGTTAGAACCTCAGCAAACGGATTTTTTGAAGGCAGGACATTATCTACCGCAACAACATCAGCAGAAGGATTAATGAGTTCAGCAGATAAGACGATATTAGATAATTTAATAAAAATTGTAGCGTTCGGCAAAATAAACACAAATGGTAATAGGCTTCGCGGGTCAGGTCTATCTTCATCACGAACCAGCACTGGGGTATTTGCGATTACACTAGATGACGCTAGACCAAATAGTAATTATTCTGTTTTCACAAGTGTAATAGAAAATTCAAACAATCGTGATGATATTATTGCGACTATTAATAGTGGCTCTTTTACCACAACAGGTTTCTCAATATCTATTCACGAGGGAGATAATAATACTGCCGCAGGGACACTAGTAAATAGACAATTTAATGTTATGGTGGTAGATATTGATTAAAAATAATCTATCATTATATTATATGAGAAATACATTAGTATATTTAAAAAGCAGTTCCGCTGTTTATAACAGTGAAACCAAATTTTATAGATGGAATTTTATGAACCCGATTCAAGCACGGAAAGATGAATTAATTACAACACAGGTTTTAGAAGCAGAGTTTCCTGTTAGTTATTATAATGTAGATTCAACTAATAATGAATTTGAGTTGGTTGTNATNTTGGAAGATGTTGATGGAACTGGNGGNATNTTNTANACAGAAACTTATACTAAAACATTAACACCTAAACAATATACAGCTTCCCAAATAGCTTCTGAAATAGATGCGATAGCAGATAAAACACACTCTACTTTAAATTGTAGTTATGATAATAGAACAGGTATAATGACGCTTGTCGTTAATGCTACAAGTGCCGAGCCATCTGATTCAGTTATATCTGTTTCAATTGGTAAGGATTGTACCTGTCGTAGATTAATGGGGTTTTCTGACCTCCAAACAATTTCAGGAGCATTAGGTCAGGCACAATTACGGCTAATAGGTGATAGTGTAGTAGATCTAAACAAAACGACAAATGTATATATTGAAACAGATTTATTATTAGAGTCTAGAAATACAAATGGAGAGAAGAGTGGTATTTTAGCAAAGATACAAATTAATAAACCATTTTTAAGTTTAGTTCATTATCAACATTCTAATGCTATCCCAATAGAGCTGGGACGAAAAGACACCTATTTAGACCATATTGATTTAAGAATGGTGGATGATGTTAATGAATCAATTAATTTTAATGGTAGCAATAGTTTTAGTATCACTATTTTATTTAATTATATTAAAAAAGATAAATTATTATTAGGTGAAGAAATAATGACCGAAACTGTAATGCCTATTATAGATAATATAAATACAGGAGATAGTTGTGATGAATATTCAGATAACGAGATAGATATGGATATGGATGATTAATATAATATTATATTATATAAAATGGTTTATCAAGTTTGCCCCGATGGCTTTAAATTAGTTGGAGGAGTTTGTGTGCCTCAAAGCAATGAGGCTCTTATGAAATGGAAAAGCAGACAAGGTAAGAAGAGGCAACCCCAGCCTGAACCTGAACCCGAACCCGATGTAGATCCTGATACACCTGAACCAGATGTAGATCCTGATACACCCGAGCCTGATGTAGAACCTGACGCAAGAGAAGATTTCCAAAAAGTAGATCCTACTGGAATGAGTCAAGGTGAAATAGCAGCATTATTAGTATCAGCTGGTATGGTTGCGAGTGGCTCTGCTGTGAGAGCTGTTGCTCTTGGAGGACTAAATGTATTCACAGGTTCTGCTGGTTCAACCATAGCAGCAACTAGTTCGGGTGTTGGAATGGGAACAGCCGAAGGGGCAACTGGTATAGGTGTTGGAGCAGAAGGTGTTGAAATGACAGCATTTAGTGTATTCTCACCTGCTAACCAAGCAGCAACAGATGCTTTATTATCAGGCGATGCTACTGTATCAGAAACTACACCATTATTGGATGCGGGGGGAGAAGGAATTGAAATGACTGGTGGTGAGGTTATTGGCACTGGCGGGACTGAATCAGCAGCCGCAGCCACAGCTGATGAAGGTGCTTCTTTAATTAGTGGAGCAGGAGAGGCAGCATCGGCTGCTACCGAAGCAGGAGAGGCAGGAGCAGCTGCTGCCGAAGGTGCGGCTGCCGCAGCCGAAGCTGGAACAGCTGCCGCAGAAGCAGCGGGAGCAGCTGCGGAAGGAGCAATTATAGCAGCAGAAGGTTCGGCTGCCGTAGCAGGTGCGGCTGAAACACTTGGAACATCTTTAATTGTTGGTGGATTAGTTATTGCTGGGACAGAGGCAGTTATTCACGCCGACGAGGTTGAGAAAGGTATTGACACAGCTGTCGTGGAAACAGGTGAATTTTTTGAAGATGTTGGGAAAACACTCAACCCGAGCAACTGGTTTTAGATACTCCAAGATCTAATCTTATATCTGATAAAATAATGTTTCTCTTTTCTTTTTTTTATCTTTATGATTTTGTCATTAACACATCTGTCATAAAGATATTTTCCCACATACTTGCTGATGTTGTATAATACATCAACAGGTATAAAATGAAATACTGATTTTAAGAAATTAAATGTTTTTGTTCGCATATATATATGTCTACATATAAGCAGAAGTTTAATAAGAAATTTAATCAGGATAAAGATGAGAGCAACTCAAAAGCCAAAATGACTAAATTAACAGGTATACCCAAAAAGGTTTTAGATGAAATTTTTTCTCGTGGTGTAGGGGCATTTAAAACCGCAGGACCATCAAGACCTAATATGACAAAAGAGCAGTGGGCTACTGCTAGAATATATGCCTTTATTATGAAAGCATATGATGCTGTAAAAAAAGGTAAAGATAAAATAAATCAAGACCAAGACCTATATGAGAAAATTAAAGAAAAATTGAAATAGATTTAAATGTTTATGATATATGATAAGTAGATATGGAAGTGTTTAAGGAAATAAAGGACTTTGAGAAAAAGTATTTAATTAGCAATCACGGAAGAGTATGGAGTAATTATAAAAAAGATTATCTAAAACAAGGTTGTAATTACAAAGGTTATAAAATAGTTTATCTTTGTATAAATCATAGAAAACAAAAAACATTATCAGTTCATCGTCTTGTAGCAACTCATTTTATATTAAATCCTGATAATAAACCACAAGTTAATCATATTGATGGAAATAAAGAAAATAACAAAATAGATAATCTAGAATGGAATACAAATAAGGAAAATAATAATCACGCAATTGAAAAAGGATTATATACTCCCACAAAATGTGGTATGTGTAAAAGATTGGTTCTTTATAATACCAAGACAGAACAGGACGAAACATATACATCTAGGGCAGAGTTCGCTAGAACAATGGGAATATGCGAATATTCAGTAAGAACTTGTTTAACGCAACGAGGAAAATATAAACATTGGATATTAAAATAATATTTAGTATAGTTATAATGCCTCAACACACAGATAAAAAAGATGGTAAAAAGAAAAGCGGTGGTGGAATGAGTTGGGTAAGTTTTGTAAAGCAATATGCTAAGAAGAATAATATGAAATATAATGAAGCTCTTAAAAAGGCTGGACCTGAATTTAGAAAGATGAAGAAGTAAAAGTAGTAATGTGTGCTTTTTAATCATTCCTCATAATACATACCATTAATGGCTTTATATATCCTATTGAGTTAGGGTCATCTTCGCTTCCATCGTCAGCACCAAATCTAAAACCTTTATTTGGTTTTTCTAAAAATCGTATTTCAACATTATCTTTTTTATAAAAATAATTATGAAAATATCTCGTGTGCGTTGATGCTGGTAAAAGAAAAACAAATGTCCCTTTTGAATTGCTAGCCTTTTCTACAAATTTACCTATTTTACCATCAAATAGGGGGTGTATATACCCTACCTCATTATTCCAGTCTTTATCTAATGCTGAATTATCAATAGTATAATATTTATCTATTAAATGGTTTTCATCACTAGCACACATATCACAAGTAAAATTAAATTCTTTTTTAAGTTCGCTCCATATATCAGTTGGCGTTCGTAGATATTTCATTTTTTTAGAACAAGAAAAAGATAATGTATTTTTTGCGATGTTTTCTTTCATTTATATATATGAATAAAAAATATGACAAAAATAAACAATAAAAATGGAACAGAAGTTAAATCAATTTTATCCTTAATATATAAAAAGTATTTGAAGTAAAATTTATTGCGGGATGTATGTATTAAAATTTAATTATTATATATTCTTTTTTTTTTGAGAGAGAAGAGAAAGTAATATATAATAATAACAGATAGTCAGAATAGTCAAATCCTGCCCCGATTTGAGAAAGTAAGAATAAAAAATGACGGCTAGTAAAAATTAATATAGGTTTTCAAATTTGGGGCAAGAATTGACTATTTTGACTATCAAATACTTTTTGCCGATTTTGCGTAAATCTCATATGGGGGGGTATATGAGAAATCGCCGAAAATAGCCGCCGCCTACATAATGGTAAGAGGGAAAACGAGAACGATGCGAGAACCACTACATATATGGTGTGCGGGAATGTTCCGAGAATGTTCTGGGAACTTTCCCGCTTACTTTAAAGCAAATACT
>FUFK010896227.1_pt2 | contig 19216 bp, 29 predicted proteins | sample 1021851 | NCBI WGS metagenome assembly FUFK01 (sample SAMEA51879418, study PRJEB19060) | metagenome
CTACACNNNACTAGGTNTNAAGTATGCGTTCTTCAACGGAACACAGCAGTATGATGAGGGCGCAACTGCTTTTGATGACGCTAAATACATAGTAAACACTAGTTCTAGGGAGTTCTTGACTAGTTTTGGTCACGGTGTTGAACGCAAATTAAGATTAGGCGATTATCACACGCTTGCGTTTACCAATGGTAAGTTCTTTGACACATTGGGAGCTGCAAACACTTCTCAATTAGACGATATACAATTTAAGTTTTACGAAAGCGATGGAACATTGCTTCAAACATCAACAATAGACAATACAGCAGCAAATGGGGGTTACCCAAGTTCTTCAGTTGATATTGGTGCTAACACTTCTCAATTACAAGGCACATTGCTGTACGCAGGGGTGGGTTGTAAGAACATAACTAATGGAGGAATAACAATACCTGCGAACACAGCTTATTACGAGGTTACAGGTCTTAATAGCTTGTCAGCAGCTTGTACAAGAACATATACCTTTAGGGTGCAAGATGACGATTGCAAAGGTTACGAAACAATACGATTAGCATACTTGAATAGATTGGGGGGTTGGGATTATTATAACTTTACAAAGAAGTCAACAAGAACAGTAAATACGACACAGGGTTTAATGAAAGAAAACCAAGTGTCTTATGGTAATACATACGCATACAGACAATCTTGGAGGGGTGGTGCTAAATCATACAGAACAAACTCTACTGAAATTATAGAAGCGAACACGGACTTTATTACAGAAGATGAAGCAAATGTGTTGGAAGAATTATTTACAAGTCCACAGGTATTTATGCAGGACACTACGAATACTGTCGACACATTTCTTCCTGTTATCGTAACGGAAAAGTCGTACATAAAACAAACGACTGCGAATGATGGCTTAAAACAATATGTAATAAGCATTGAGAAGTCTAATGAAAGAGTAATACAAAGGTTGTGAGAATAATAGCATACACACAATACACACAAGGTTATCCTGTTGCACCAAAAGGAGTAGAATTAGATTTATTTGGTAACGAGGAAATGGTTATCAAGTATGAGGTAGATAATATACGAGAAGCAAACAGCAAGAACTCTAGCTATTCAAAAAGCTACGATATACCTGCTACCAAAAAGAATAACAGATTTTTCAGGCAAATATACGACCTGTCAAACGATATGAAAGGGCAACCTGAAGCAGTCCTTAATGCGTTCAATCCTTACAAATCTTGTGATGTAGAAATATACGACAATGGCAGCTTATTGTTAGAGGGTGTTATGTTTCTTAATTCTATCAAGGAAAGTGAAAAGGATTTTGTATACAACATAACAGTATTTGACAAGGTCGTTGGTTTTTTGGATGCGCTAGGAGAAAGCACTATTGCTGATTTNGATTTTGAAGATATAGAACACGAAAANACAATAGCNAACATACAAGCNTCAAACACATCAACAGGGGTTACTCTTACAGGTGGTGGAACAAGCACAGCAGTTATGTACCCTTTGATTGACGATGGGCAAATAGGTTACGACACGGTTTCCGCAGGTTTTTTAGATATAGACAGCAGATACAATTTAGCACCTTGTATTCAGCTAAAATATATCTTGGACAAGATGTTTGATTTTGCAGGTTTTCATTACGAAAGCAATTTCTTCAATACTACCGAGTTCAAAAATATATACACGGATAGTTCAGTAAATAGCGAGTATGGGGAGATAACGGAATACGAAAATGTTTACGCAAGAGCAGCTTCAAATACATCAGTTCCTACAAGTTGGACAGATGTTGTTTTTACCAATGAAATAACAGACGCTAACAACCTACACGACACCTCAACAGGTATATACGCAGCACCTGAAGATAACATTGACGCTAACGCTGTAATTAGCTTAATAGTAGCTAACTCTAACGCTAGTGCAAGAACAATGGAGTTTAGATTGGTACACACATCATCAGCAACGAACCAAGCTGCATCACCTGTTTATGTTGGTAGTACGACTATTGGTGGTTCAACAACGCAGACAAATGTATTCCATTTCGATGAGGTTATGTTGAATAGTGGCGATACCTTAAAATGGCAAATGAGGGCGAGTGCAAGTGGACTGACAATAGACGCTGCATACACAATACCTGCATCAGTGCCTACCACAACTATATATTCAGGTTATTACTTCTTTACGAATAATAGGGGAGATGGTGGTTACATATTTCAACACAATAGGAGAGATGTTAGGTTGGCAGATATATTTACTGACTTGACAAAGATGTTTAACCTGATTATTGAACCTGACGCAAACAATCCCAAAAAGATAAAGATAGAGCCATTTAACGATTATGTTGCAGCAGGTAACGAAAGGAATTGGACAGATAAAGTTGATAGAAGCGAAATAAAACAAGATATGTTTGATTTGCCACGCAAAATAACTTTTGCTATGGCTGAAGATGATGACGATTACTTTTTGAGCAATTACGAAGCGATTGTCGGAAAGGAGTACGGAATACAAGAAGTCAACATAGATGTAGAAACAGACAATGAAGAAGAAATAAGGTTGGATGTTTTTGCACCGACAGCAGTTGTAAAGATGGCATCCAATTACGCAACGATTTCAGTTATTACAAGCAGCGAAGATGGTATGGTGTTTGAAAGGTTTACTAATGCACCGAGATTGTTCTTCAAGAATTTCGATGTTCACAATGCACCTAGTGGTATTTTTGACCAAGCTGATGTGTATGAGGGTTCTTTTGGTGCGCAAGTAACACCATATTCAACGACACACCATTACGAGGATAGCACAGGTGTTTTAACGACAGGCGATAGTAATTTGCTGTTTGGAAATGTAGGTTATTTGTACCACAGCGTAAACACAGTTCCTTTAAACACTTTCTACGAAAAGTATTGGAGAGATTACATACAAGAAAGATATACTGATTTAACACACTTGCTCAAAGTGAGGGTTTACCTAAAGCCGAAAGATATAAACGAGTTCTCGTTCAAAGACACGGTAAGGATAGATAACCAAACATACAGAGTAAACTCTATTGAATACAGCACAGGTATGGAGAAGTTGGCTAAAGTTGAATTATACAGGATATACTAATGGGTAAGATACAAGAACCAAAAGGCACAAAAGGCACAAACAGGTTGCTACCATTAAAAGAGATTGACGCTGTAACAGGCGAAGTTACTTTTGATGACGGAACAACTGACGGAACAGCAGGAACGAAAGCTGATTGTGATGCTTATGGGTATAATTACGCTAACAGAAAGTGTTACATACCCAATAGCAAGAAAAAGCACAACACCACCAACAAGACAATCGGTGGAAGCAACAAAGCTATTGGTCAAAACATACGAATAGATGGGCATAAGAATATCGTTAATGCCGATAATGTAGATGTTCGTGGAAACAACCATGTCGTAACAGGGGATAATACAGTTGTTTCAGGACACGGAGGTAGTGCAATTCGTTATGGCGAGGAAGTTCACGCGCTAACACCACACCAAGACACAGTTCAGTATGGCAACAGGGGTAGGGCGCAAAGAAGTATTTTAATATATCAAGGTCGCACAACAGACGCAACAGAAACAGAAATATATTTAGGAGGGCAAGATGGAGAAAGGTTTATTATAGAAAGTGGTTACGAAACAGTAATTGCCTTTGAGTCAAAAGTCTTGGCGAAGCGAGTGGACAGTAGCCACGATGGTGCTATGGCTAAATTTCAACACGCAGGTTTTAGGCAAACATCAGGAACGCTCGATAGGTTAGGAATACAAAACAAAACAAATTACAATGACGGAATACAAGGTTGGACTAACGATTTCGTAGCAGTTAGTGGAACTCCCAATTATATTAAGGCGACTGTAACAGGACACAATGGACAAACGATTGATTGGACGATAGTTGTGTATGTTAGTGAAATAAGAACAAATCATATATAATGACAAAAGTAGATTTATTGAAATTGGTAGGTGCAAATTTGGATGTTAGTTTGCGAGTTATGAAGCAGACATTACCATTGTTGCCTAAAATCAAAATGAAAACAAACAATAACGATATAATACTTGGCAAATGGCACAAGAAGAAGTAATACTGAAATTAACCACCGAGATTGGCGACCTTAAGAAAGAACTTGAAACAGTCAAGAAAGGTGTTGAGGGGATTGGCGAAAGCGCAAAAGCTACCGAAAAGAATACAGGCAAGTTAGCGAAAGGTGTCAAAGGTATAGGTACATCTTTTAAGAATTTAGCTAAAGCATCAGGTATTGTCTTTGTTTTACAAAAAGCATTTGAAGTTTTAGTTGATGTTTTCAAGCAGAACCAACAAGCAGTAGATTTATTCAATACAGCTTTTGAGTTCGTTAGTATTGCTATGAACGATTTCGTCAACTTCTTATTTGGGAATGTTGGGAATGTTGTGCAGGTGTTTAAGGACTTCTTTGACAATCCTATGGGGAAAGCTAAAGAGTTTGCAGCAGCTATCAAAGAGGGTGTTATAGTACGCTTTGAGCAGTTGATGGAAACACTTGGTTTAGTTGGTTTGGCAGTTAAACAATTATTTGCAGGTAATTTTTCAGCAGCAGCGACAATCGCAAAAGAAGCAGGGAAAAGTTTAGTTGATGTTTACACAGGTGTTGACAAGAGTTTTGACAAGGTTGCTGAAACAGTAAAGAACTACGCAGTACAGACATTTAATAGCGCAAAAGCAAATGTTCAGTTAGCAAAGAGTGCAGAAATTGCAGCAGTTCAGGTTCAGGGATTGATTGAAGAATACGACAGGCAGGCAGAAAGTTTAAGACAGGTTCGTGACGACACTTCCAAGACCTTTGAAGAACGTATCAAAGNTAACGAGGACTTGGGTGTAGTTCTTGAAGAACAGTTGAAGCAAATGAAAGAGTTGCGACAAATTGAACTTGACGCAGCAGAAGCAGATTATGCTAAACTACAAAACCAAGAAAACCTGATTAGAGTTTTAGAAGCTAAAAATGAGTTGTCAGCAGTTGAAGCGCAGATAACAGGTTTTAGGTCTGAACAATTAACGAACCAAGTCGCACTAGAACAAGAGTTGTTGGATGCGAAGAACCAAATCTTTATTGAGGGTTTAAGTGCAAGAGAAAGAGAGATTGAAGAAATTAAGTTACATTATGACGAACAATTTAAGTTAGCAAAGAAAGCAGGTATTTCTACTGAAAAGCTAGAGAAACAGAAAGCAGACGCAATAATGAAAATCCGTTCAGCGCAATTACAAGCTGATATGGAGTTGACAGCAGCTACTTTAGGTGGTATTGCTAGTGCTTTTGGAGAACACACAGCAGCGTACAAAGCAATAAAGATTGTAGAAACTACAATATCTACATATACATCAGCGCAGAAAGCATTTGAAAGCGCAGCAGCTATACCTGTCGTGGGTGCTTTTTTAGCACCGATAGCAGCAGGTGCAGCAATAGCTACAGGTTTGAAAAATATATCTAAAATAACATCTGTTCAGCCACCTGAAATGTCAGAACCGAGTTTCGCTAGTGGTGGTTTAGTTGGTGGTATAGGAACAGGAACAAGCGACAGCGTAAACGCAAGATTAAGCAAAGGGGAAAGCGTAATTAACGCAAGAAGTACAAGGATGTTTAGACCATTACTTTCACAAATCAACGAAGCAGGTGGTGGTAGAGGTTTTGATGGTGGTTTAGACGAGGGTTCAGGTGGTGCGACAGCAGGTGTTGTAAAAGCGTATGTTGTAACGGATGACTTAACNAACTCGCAAGATAAATTAACGAAAATAAGACGAAAAGCAACAATATAATGGAAAAGAACGCAACGAAAATAGTAGAACTCGTTATTGACGAGAACAACGAGGAATTAGCAATAGATGCTATTTCACTTGTAACAGAACCTGCCATTGAGCAAGATTTTGTTTACTTCAACAAAGCAAAGAACAATCTAACATTTGCAAAGGTAAACGAGGAAAAGCGACTTTTAGTTTCACCTGCACTTATACCGAATAAGCAGATATTTAGGTATGATGCTGACACCAATCAGGAATACTATGTTTACTTTACTGAAAAGACAGTGAAACAAGCATCAGAGATGTATTTGAAGCACAATAACAACAACAGCGCAACCCTACAACACGAAAACAAGATTACAGGGGTTCATACTGTTGAAAGTTGGATTATTCAAGATACGGAAATGGACAAGTCAAAGCTGTATGGCTACGATTTGCCTAAAGGAACTTGGATGGTGTCTATGCGTATTGAAAATGATGCAGTATGGGAACAAATCAAAGACGGAACATTGAAAGGTTTAAGCATAGAGGGTTACTTCGTTGATAAGATGGAAAAGATGAGTGCTGTTGAGCCGACTGACGAAGCTATCCTGAAAGCATTAGCAGAAATACTTGACGAATAAGTAACAAAACTAAACATATTATATTTACTATAAACACACCTAAATCTTACCGAGATGAGCAAACTATATTTTGAGAAATTAGACACCAAAAAGTTAGCAGAAATCAAAAAAACTAATTTAGAGAAGTTTGAGTTTTCTGTGATTGATGAAATGGCGAAAGCAGAAAAAACTAGCAAAGAGTTGGTAAAAGAAATCAACGCTTTAATGAAAGGTTCTGCAAAAATGTATAAGGATATGGATAAGTTTGNAAAACAAGCCACTAAAGAAATCAACGGAATGATTAAGAAGTATAACGCTGAACTTAAAAGAGGTGGCAAGTTAAAAAGTGAAGTTGAGAAACAACAAAAAATAAACGAGGGAATATTTGACGATGTCCTTGCAGGTGCAAAAGCGTTGGGAATGGAAGCAAAGGAAATCAAAGGGTTTAATGCTTTTGATAGCGCAGATGACACCTTGTTAGCTGTTAAAAATAATGATGAATACGACTTTCTAGGCGAAAGTTTTGGCGATGAAAATTGGCAAGTAGGATAAAAAACAATAATAATTATTAAATAACTATGGACTTAAAAACTAGAATTAGAGTTGCCCTAGGTATTGAGGAAGAAACTACTCAACTAGCATACGAGGGTAAGTTAGCAGACGGAACAATAATCGTTTCAGAAGCAGATGCACTTGCAGAGGGTGTCGCAGTAAATGTTCTTGTAGAGGATGGAACGCAAATTCCATTACCTGTTGGAGAATATGAATTAGAAGATGGAACTAAATTTGTCGTAGAGGAAGAAGGGGTTATCGCTTCAATGGAAACAGAAGCAGAGGAAGAAGAAGATGATATGGGCAAAAAGAAAGAAGAAGAATACGAAGAAGAAGTTGAGATGTCAGAAGAACAAGCACAGCTATTCGCAGAGATTGGTGGTGTTGTTAAAGAACTTTTAGAAGAAGTTAAAAATGATATTTCACGCTTAAACGCTGAATTAGACGAACTTCGTGGCGAGAACTTGGCAAAAGACGAGAACATCGCTGAACTTCAAGAGGAGAACACAGAATTGTCAAAGCAGGTTAAAGAATTAGGTAGCGAAGCTGCTGATGTTCCTGTTGAAACAAAGAAGTTCAAAAAAGAAACTACTAAAGTTGTATTGTCAAAAGCTGAATACAACAAATTATCACGCAAAGANAAATTTTATTACAACCTAAATAATTAAGATATGGGATTTTCAATTACATCAAACTANGCAGGTGAACACGCAGGACAGTANATTGCTGCTGCNCTAAAATCTGCTGANNNNTTNAACTACTTAACAGTNTTAGAAAATGTTAAGTTCAAGAGAAACATCACAAAGGTAGCAACATCAGGNATGATTGCTGACGCAACTTGTGATTTTACTGACGCAGGAACACTTACTTTAACAGANCGTGTTCTTAATCCAAAGGAACTACAAATCAACGTAGACCTTTGTAAGAAAGATTTATTAGCTGATTGGCAAGCTGCTCAAATGAGCGCAGGAGCGCACAACAGAGATATGTCTAACGACTTCACTGCTTTTGTTATGTCGCACTTATCTGACACAATCGCTGATCACATTGAAACACAAATTTGGCAAGGACTTGACTCTAACGCAGGTGAGTTCACAGGGTTCTTCCACGCAGGTAACGGACACTTCGAGAACGATACAGCTATCGTAGAAAGTGATAACGCAGGTGGTGCAGGTACTGCTTATATCGCAGGTACAGGTACAGGTTCAATCATCACTAACTTACAAACTTTAGCTGCTGCTATTCCTAGCGCAGTTTATGGTAAGGATGATTTACACATCTATATGAACACTAAAACTTACAGATTGTATATTCAAGCAATCTCTGCTTTAGGTTACTTGAACGCATACTCTATGCAAGACGGATATTCTCCAATGTTTGAAGGATTGAAGATTGCTGTATGTCCGGGAATGCCTGACAACAAAATGTGTGCTGCACAGAAGTCAAACTTATTCTTCGGAACTGACTTGATTTCTGATACAACTACTATCAAGATGTTAGATATGTCTGAATTAGATGGTTCTGACAACATCCGTGTAGTTGCTAAATTTACAGGTGGTACACAACACGCACAAGGTGCGGACATCGTAAGACACGACTAATTAACTAATCGCTGATGGTGGGGGGTTTACGCTCCCCACCTAAAGCACCTAAAACTATAAAGATATGGCATGCGAATTAACTACAGGAAGAAGTCTTGATTGTAGAGATGTTATGGGTGGTATCAAGGAGGTTTACTTTGTACAACACGAAGATGCTACAATAGTAGAAACATCAGGTGCAGTAAGTGATTTAGATTTGACTACCAACTTATTTAGATACTCACTTCCACGTGGAACAGGTTCTTTTACAGAAACTATCAATCCATCACAGGAAAATGGAACAGTATTTTATGAGCCAAGTGTAAACATCAAATTACACAAGCTAACAGTAGGCGACAGAAACGAAATTAAATTACTAGCACAAAACAGATTGTTAGTGTTTGTAAGAACAAATGTTAAAGACGCTAACGGAAAGGATAAGATTTGGTGTTTAGGTCGTGAAAACGGACTAGAATTATCAGCAGGTACTTCACAATCAGGTGCAGCGTTTGCAGATATGAATGGATATGATTTAACTTTCACAGGCGCAGAGAGTGAACCTGCATTATTTGTTGAAGCGTACACTACAAGTCCGTTCGACAATACAGGGTTTACAGTTACAGTAGCGTAATCTACTTCCTTTACAGGACTACATATTACTTGATTTTTTCAGTTAAGGCAGGGTTTATCCCTGCTTTTTCTTTATACAAGCGTAACAAAACCTGTTTTTTTATATTTACTATAAACAGGAATGTTATACATTAAGAAAGACGCAGGTAATGTTTTGAGGGCGACTGTTGAAAAGCAAAATTCATCAGTAACGACTTGGAAAATCGTTTTTACAAATGATATAACACAGGTTGAGTACGAAAGTACTTTTACACCGACTGTTCACAGCAGGTGTATTTCTTTCAATATTACAGAACCAACTAATATCGACTTCGGCAACCAAGAGGGCAGCTACACATACAAATTATACGGTGATAGTATTTTGCTAGAACAAGGGAAAGCAAGGGTGTATGATGTTGCGCTAACAGGTTCAGGTCAATTTGGGGATGAAGTAGAATACACGGAACACGACAACACGACAACTAACACACAATATATAACTATATAAGATGGCAAAGAATGTAAACGACCACTTAACTGAAATGTTAGGTAAAAAAGGTTCTATTGAGATATTTGGAACAGCAGCGCAATCTAGTAAAGATTTTTACGCAGTTTATTTTCCTGTTGACAGCGTAGTGTCAGCTATTACAATAGCAAACGCAACAGGGGATAGCACACTTCAAACAACTCTACCTGCAGGAACTACATTGTTTATGAACATTACTGCTATCACTTTGACGAGTGGTATCGGTGTAGGATATAACAACTAATGTTAAAACTAGGAAATAGCTTGTCGTTACCGACAATAAAAACTGTTAACTACACACCTATTGATAGNATAACAGACACTCCTGATATTTGGTTTGATGCGCACAGNCAAAAACAAAGAGATGCGCAGGCAGATGGTGCAGGTGTTGAAACGATGCATAATTTAGGACTTCTAGGGGCTGCTCACAATGGTTTACAACCTGTTTCAGCAAAGCGACCTACCTATGATGCAGACGATGCTTCTATAAATTGGGAAAGTTTTTTGTTTGACGGAACAGACGACTACATTGACTTGGATGACAGGTATGTATCTTCCGATAATTTTGCGTTCGCTTGTGCTTTTCAGCTTGGAACACCGAGTAACGAAGCTATTGTAGGNGGTACGACAGGNGGTTTGAACCGACTTGTTATTTACGCAAATAGTATTTTGGTTAGGTTTAATGGGGATGGTAATACGAACGCAGGAATACAGCTATTTACAAACAACACAGATAACGGAACATCTAGTTACAGTTTTAGCGACAAACTAGAAGTTATAGTTCTTCGCAAAGACACATCTGACAACATACACGTATATAACTATCTTGGGGAGAAGATTGGGTATTACGCTGCTGACACTAAAACTGACCAACCTTGGGAAGTAGATAGGATAGGGCATTTAGCAAACGACACATCTTACGCAGGTGGTAGAATAGGCGAGTGGGCATTGTTTAGATATGATATAGGTGATGCAGAAGCGAAATCAGTAGCGAAAGCATTATATCAAAAATGGAAANNATAATGGATAATAGATTACTACAAGTATATTTGAAGCAACAGACAGCACCGAAAATTACGGAACAAGCTGCACAGGATTGGATTAGCTATGGCGATGGTGAATATCGCAACACCTATCCACAATTCTTGATTGACATATACAATTCAAGCGCAACGCACTCGGCTATCGTTAATGCAACAGCTTCTATGATAGCAGGAAAAGAGATTGTTATTGATGAAGATAGTGGTAATCTAGCTGCATTTGTTGAATTAAAGAAGTTCCTAGCTAACATCAACAGGAAAGGGGAAACAGGTCACGAAATTGTTACTAAAGCTGCGTTCGACCTAAAATTATTCGGTGCATACGCTCTAAATGTAATATGGAGCAAAGACAAGACACGCATCGCAGAAGTTCACCACATCCCTGTTGAACAATTGAGAGTAGGAAAGACAGGCGAAAGTGGATATGTAGAAGAATACTACATTTCAAGCGATTGGAGTAAGTACAGACAAAAAGAATACGCACCACGCAGGGTAGCAGCGTTCAACACGCAAGACAGAAGCGAAGCATCACAGATTATATATTGTGGTATTTACAGTCCTGCTATGGAAGCGTACTACACTCCTGATTATGTTTCTTCAACTAATTGGATAATGACAGACCACTTGACAAGCGAGTTTCACTTGTCGAATATCGCTAATGGGTTTGCGCCTAGTTTTTGGATAAACTTCAACAACGGAGTCCCTACTGACGAGGAAAGGTTTAAGATAGAGCAACAAATCGCACAGAAGTTCACAGGCGCAGGTAATGCAGGTAAATTTGTTTTGACTTTCTCTGACGACAAAAACAATAGTCCTGACTTACAGCCGATACAACTTTCCGATGCTGATAAACAATACACAGTCTTAAACGAATTGTGTATTCAAAATATAATGATTGGGCATAGAGTTACAAGTCCGATGTTATTGGGTGTAAAAACTGATGGACAGCTTGGTGGCAGAAACGAGATTTTAGAAGCGTATGAGTTGTATTCCAACACGGTGGTTCAGCCAATGAAAGATATTGCCTTAAAAGGGCTTAAAATGGTCTTAAACGCAAACAATATCAATCTTCCTATTTCGTTAAGCGAGGTTAGTCCGTTGAACTCGAAGTTTGATGCTGATGTTTTAAGTGATGTTTTAACGCAAGACGAGATACGAGCAGAACTTGGTTACGAGCCATTAGCGCAGGCAGAAGAAGTGAATAGCAGGTTTGGTAAAGTGTGTTGTTCTAAAGAGAATGATGCGTTAGATGATTTTCTAGCCAATTATGGTGAAGATGAAGATTTAGAGAATTGGGAATTGATTGATGAAGAAGATGCGACAGGGGAACACGAAGATTTTGACTTTGAATACAACCTTGATAAACTACATTTAGCACGAACAGGAAGTCCGAGAGGGGAAAGAAAAAGCGAACAAGATGGTTTTGACAAGAACTTCAATTTATACAGGGTGCGTTACGCTTATGTAGGGAAAAGCAAAGCAGATACAGGCGATAGAAGTTTCTGCGCTAAAATGATGGCAGCCAACAAAGTGTACAGAAAGGAAGATATAATCGGACAAGCGCACTCTTTAAGCAGTATAAGTGCTAATAAAGGGTTCGGTCCTGATGGTGCAGATATATACAATATATGGCTATACAAAGGAGGTCCGAATTGTCATCATAAGTGGTTCAGGAGAATATATGTAACAAAGTTCGGAAGTAAACCAAACCTGAAAACAGACGATTTAATAACAACAACAAAGGCAAGAAGCAAAGGTTTTAGACCTGTTCCGAACGAGCAGCAAGTACCTGTCGCACCTATTGATATGCCGAACAGAGGATATAAAAAGTAATGGCAGTATTATTTATTTCAGAGGGCAAATTAAAGAAGTCAACAACCATAAACGGAAATGTTGATGCAGAGTTGTTGCGACCTTATATGAAAGTTGCACAAGATTTGCACATACATCCGAAACTAGGAACTGACTTATACAACAAATTACAGTCAGATATTACAGGTTCTTCATTATCAGGCAATTACCAAACACTTGTTGAGAGTTACATACAAGACGCATTGGTTCATTGGACTTTATACGAGAGCATCCCTTTCTTGGGGTACAAAATTATGAACGCAAATATCGTTCGTAAGACAAGCGAAACGAGTGACGGAACAAGTTTGGAAGAACTAAACTACTTACGAGAGGTTGTGCGCAATACTGCTGAATGGTATACGGAAAGAATGATTGATTGGTTACGACACAACAATCAGTTAGTGCCTGAATACAATACTGCAACGAATGAAGATTTGAAAGCATCAAAAAGAAACTATTATTCAGGTATGAACCTAGACCCTGTTCGCAAAAAGGGTGGTATCAATTTAGACGATTTCTTAACACCTGATTTAAGCATTGACTAATGTACAAACCAAAACAGAAAAACATAATAAAGCTAAAAGCATATTTAGACAAAAAAGATGAAAGAAATAGCAGCACAAAACGCAGACGTACTAGGACTAAATAGCGTTACGCTTTTTATCAGTTTCACAGAGGTAGAACAAGTATTACAGATAGTGTTATTATTGCTGTCTATACTTTATACAGCGCAAAGATTTATAGACTATAAGAATGGCAAGAAAGGTAGTAACTAGCTTTATAGAAAAACCTAAAAAGAAGCGCAAAGGGGTTCACAGCAAGAACGCAAGCAAAGGTCAAAAGGGTTACAAAAAGAAATACAGAGGACAAGGAAGATGAATTTACAACTTAACTTAAACAATGTTATACAGGCGATTAGCATTGCTCTTTTGTGTTGGTGTGGTTCAACTTTGTACAGGTTGGACAAGGATAGTCAGCTTATTGATTACAGAATACAGCAGATAGAAATACAAACATTTCATCAGGATTGTAAGTGGTGTAACCATAATCACACAGAACACGGAAAAATTACAAAAGGCAGTAAAGGAAAATGGCATTAAAGCACTTTCAATTAAGCGAGTTTGATAGTCCTGACAAGAGGGGAAGTGGAAAGGAAATGAAAAAGGAGTTCCTAGTTATGATTGATGAAGCTAGGGAAATAGCAGGTGTTCCTTTCAAGATAAACAGTGGTATGAGAACTCTTGCTCACAATCGTAGTATCGGTTCAAAAGATACGAGCAGCCACATAAAAGGAGTTGCAGCAGATATACACTGTAATAATTCAAACGATAGGTCAACGATAGTATCGGCTTTAATACAAGCAGGGTTTAGAAGAATAGGTATAGCAAACACATTTATTCACGCAGATAGCGATAACGATAAACCGAATGCAATATGGCTATATTAACAACACTCTTTTCAAAACTTTTAGGAAACGCTGACAAAGTAATTGATGAGGTCGTAACTTCGCAAGAAGAAAAACTGACCTTGAAAAACAAATTACAAGAGATTGTAAACGAACATCAAGCTATCGTAGAGCAAGAGGTCAGCAAAAGGTGGCAAGCTGATATGAATAGCGATAGTTGGCTATCAAAGTCAATCAGACCTTTGGTTATGGCTTGGTTAGTAGTTGCGACAACGCTACTTATCTTTATTGACGCAGGAGTTATCACATTTGTTGTAGAGGACAAATGGGTAGATTTATTGCAGATAGTCCTAATAACAGTTATTGGCGCATATTTTGGAAGCAGGGGATTAGAAAAAATCAAAAATGGGCAACAATAGATACCGATTAAAACCACACGAAGAAAAAGTATTAAAAAACCTACGAAACAGAGAGCATAATAATGTTCTAGTTATAGGTGATTTACACGCACCATTTACTCGTGAAGGTTATTTAGAACATTGTATTGAAGTGTATAACGACTATCAATGCAACCAAGTTGTGTTTATAGGCGATATTATAGACAATCACTACTCATCTTACCACGATGCTGACCCTGATGGCTTCGGTGCAGGGGAAGAACTAGACAGGGCGATAGCGCATATACAACCTTGGTATAAACAATTTCCTAAAGCGAAAGTGTGTATCGGAAATCACGATGCGATTATTTGTAGAAAGGCATTTAGTAGTGGTATTTCAAACAGGTGGATAAGGGATTATGATGAAGTCCTAGGCACTTATGGATGGGATTTTAAGCAAGAACACAACATTGACGGAGTTACCTATGTTCACGGAACAGGGAGTAGTGGGAAAGGCGCAACGAAGCGTGTAAGAGAATGGCATACTTCAATCGTTCAAGGTCATATACACACCGAAGCGTATGTTGATTGGTATTGTAACAAGAATTACAGATTGTTCGCTATGCAGGTGGGGTGTGGTGTTGACGACAGAAGCTACGCTATGGCATACGCAAAGAACTTTACTAAAAAGTATATTATTTCCTGCGGAGTGGTTTTGAACAACGGAACATTACCGATTGTTATTCCTATGAATTTGGACTGATTATCAGCTTGTTACAGGTGTTGCCCAACATCAATCCAACATCAATCCAACATCAATCCAACACAAACAATAAATAAATAATTAAATAAATAAACTTCGTTTATTATATAATATAATGGGGTTTTGTCTTGTTTATATACCCTTTAATTTGAGTTACAAACTTTTTTTACTAGGTTAAATAACAACTTTATGAACAAATTGTTTTTTTATTCCAATAATTCTTTTTAGATTTGTTCCATCAAACAAAAACAAAGTTTAANAAAACACAAAACAATGAAATTTACAACAGNACACAGAAAAAGCTACAACGACTTTACAAAGGAAGAACTAGTAAAAGAAGCTAACAATTTAAGAGTTTACTTAGAGAGATTTTTAGAAAACTGTTCTTACCATGGTGAACAAGGGCAGCTAGTTAGAATGGTTTTAGATAGCGATTTATCTACAATTAAAAGAGCTAAAGACGATTAAACAAACAAACACGACCACCACCTCGCACTGAAAGAAATGCGGGGTTTTTGGGTGCAAGGCAACGAAGCCAAGCATTAAAAAACAAAACAATGGATAACGCTAAATTTATTTCAATTCATCTAAAAAAGGGTATTGCTAACGATTTTATCGAGGTTTACGAAACTACAAAAGGGCACAATTTTATGAGGAATTTATTTTTTAACACTCCTTATCTAAGCACTATAGTTCGACTTATTCAAGCGGAAAACTCTAATGTAAAGGGATACGATGCTTGGAGATTTCAAGCGGATTTCTCAAACGATGCAATATATAAAGCATTAAAGTATAATAATTATTAACATAGGTAGGTTAACACCCTAACTTTTTTTTTAACACACTAAAAACTAAAACAATGTTAAGCAAATTAAAAAAGATGACAACAACAAGAGAAGTTCATGTTTATATGAGCAATGTAGAAAAAGTCCTAGACAAAGCTAAAGAGCGCATCAAGGCACACGAAACACAAGCGTATGTAGACAATAACTACGACAGAGGTCACGCATACCAAATGGCTCTAATAGAGTTGGCGTTTGTGACTTCCGAAATAATGTTAGAACAATTAAAAGAAGATACAGATGTATAGAGAAGAAAGTTTTACAGAAACGATTTTAAGCGTTGCGCTAATCGTAGGTTTGTTTTGTTTATTCTTTACATACACAGGACACGCAATACTAAAGCAATTATTAACCTTTATTATATAACAATGAGTACAAAAACAGAAATGCTAAAGAAGTTGTTTATCGAAAACAATTTAGAAAAAGAGGATGTGTTCAAACATCAGCACTACACAATCATCACTCGTGCAGGTATTGACAAAATACAGGCGAACAACAAAATCAACATTGATTACGAAGTTGTTAAATGTGAGAAAGATTTCGCTGTTGTAAAAGCATACGCAACAATCAATGGTCAAAACATCCAAACCTTTGGAAGCGCACTTAAAGGCGATTTCAAGACAGGTAACTGCAACACTTGGTATGTTATGGAAATGGCAGAGAAAAGGGCAATGAGCCGAGCAGTATTGAAGCTGACAGGGTTCTACGAGTTAGGTGTCTTTGGCGAAGATGAAAGCGAAAGTTTCAAGAAATGAAATGGGTAGATGAGTTCTTTGAAGATGAGGAATGTAGTTTGCATCAAATATCAAAGATAGAAAGTTTAATGAAAACATCATCAGCAGCATATCTTTACCAAGATGTTGATATTACAGAACTCACATACGAAGAAGCTAATCAAGTGATAAAAGAGTTGAGGGAAAACGATAACCCTATCGACCCTCGTGAACAATTTAATAGATTTTTTAAGTGATAGTAATAAGTAACACTCAAAAGCTGCACGATTTCAAAGCGTGGTCAGGTGCAGTTGACACAAAACAAACAATACTAGACCACCACAAATCAGAAGATTTTGAGTTCTTAATTGAACAGTTATACCCTGACGGATTAACAGAAACGCAACTCAACGACATTTTATGGTTTGAAGAAGAATGGATTTATGAACAATTAAATATTAAAAATCAGTAATTATGAAAGTAACAGGTAAATTAGTTAAAGTCCTTGACAAACAACAAGGCACAACGCAAAAAGGAAGCGAATGGGTAAAGCAAGATTTCGTTATCGAAACTGACGCAAAGTATAACCCTGAAATTTGTTTTACGCTGTTTGGAGAAGAAAAAGTAAGTATGTTAACCCAATCTATCGGTGACGAGTTGGAAGTGTCTTACAACCTCTCTAGTCGTGAATATAAGGGCAAATACTATACCCAAGCACAAGCGTGGAAAATAGAAAGCGCAACAACGCAACAAGAGGAAGATGCCTTTATTGCAGAACTTAACGAAGATAGTCCGTTTTAATTATGAGAGCAGGTAGCGAAATAGGGTGGTGCGATAGTAACCACCCTAAAGCACCTTTTGAATGGTGCGAACAGGATATAAAAGCTAATGTAGAAGCACTTGGTTTCAATTTAGCTGATGTAAAGTTAGGCGAAAACAAAATGGACTTATACCTAGAAGATAGCGAAACAAATGTAGCTTATGATTTCTACGACCTTGAATACGCTTTTTATGAAGTGTTCACAAGAAAGGATTTCTTAAGAGAGTGGGATGAAAGGTTTAGTCCGTGTTGTGGTTCAGAAATTATAGAAGATTATGGAAGATGTAAACATTGTAAAGAAGCAGTAATATAGATATGGATTTAGCAAAAGAAATTAGAAAAATCAAATACATAGTTGAAGATACAGCTAATGTAGGCGCAGGTTCGCTTGATAGTAAAACTAGGAAACGAGAAATTGTTTTAGCTAGGATGGTGTTCGCAAACTTTCTTCAATACGAAGTGGGTTTGAAAGAGGAAACTATGACTAGACACTTGTTGCGTGATAGAAGTTCTTTCTACCACTACCAAAAGCAACACGAAAAGTATATCGAAAACGATAAGATATACCCTGAATACAACGACTTGTATTACAAAGTTAAGTTTAGGTATTATTCGCAAGAGGAAAAGTTGTTTGACGGAACAAACAGAACAGAGAAGATGAAATACTTGCACGAAATAAACAATAAACTTGACGAGTTTAACAGGCAAAGGGAGATACTAGAGAACGAAATAAACGCAATATCGTGAAAGGTTGGATAAAGCTACACAGGAAAATCCTTGACAATGGTGTCTTTGCAGATGCCGAGTTGTTAAAGGTGTTCGTATGGTGTTTGCTTAAAGCAAATATATCCGAAAGCGAAAAGAATGTTTATGGTGCTAAACTAAAGCAAGGTCAGTTCATAACAGGTAGGTCAAGTGCATCAGAGGAACTATACATTAAACCCTCTACCGTACACGACAGGTTGAAAAGGTTGCAAAGAATGGGTTACATAAAACTTAAGTCAACAAACAAATATACCATTATTACTGTCTTGAAGTTCAAACAATACCAAGTAAGCGAACAAAAGAAGTCCGTTAAACCCATTAAGGAACGTTTTAACAGCTTTTTTGAGGACGTGTGGGGGTTTGTGTCAGAATATGATGAAAGTGTCTTAAATGGCTTTATTTCGTATTGGACTGAAAAGAATAAATCTAAAACTAAAATGCGATTTGAGTTACAAAAAACTTGGGATACGAAACGCAGGTTGGAAACTTGGAACAGAAACAACGACAAGTTTAGCAACAAAAGTCCTGAAAGCAATGTGAGTAAGGTNCAACAGCAAATCAATAATTGGCAAGAAGCTAGAAATATGATAAACAATGGATAAGAGTAAACAAATTTGGAACAGGTTTAACACAGACCAAAAGCAATTAAAGTTAGATTGCGTTGATATTTTGGGTAAGTGCTATGTTATGATAGGGCAAAAACCTGATAGTCAACAAATAGTTATGATGGCTCAATTGTTATACGAGGACTTGATTAACAGGTACAGCCGAATGGAAATAGACGAAGTCAGGTTTGCTTTAGAGGAAGGCATTAGAAACGCAGGAACATCCTGTTTTATCAATGTAAACTCTTGGAACGAGTGGTTAAAAAACTTTCGCAAAACAGAGCAACTGAAAAGGCAACAAAGGTTGCTCACTAATTATCAAAAGCACAAGCAATCGCAGAAAGCTATTGCGAACACAATAAGTAAAGCAAAACAATTAAAACAAGAATAGATATGA
>FUFK010076998.1_pt1 | contig 19212 bp, 16 predicted proteins | sample 1021851 | NCBI WGS metagenome assembly FUFK01 (sample SAMEA51879418, study PRJEB19060) | metagenome
ATACCTGCCCCATTAACATCTACCATTCCAGATCTAAGTTTTCTTGCAACTCTTTGTACCTTATCGTTGTCTTGTGTTTGAATATAATTTGTTAATCCATAATCAGTATCATTTGCAATCTGAATAGCTTCTTCCTCAGTTTCAAATGGAATAACAGATAAAACTGGACCAAATATTTCAGTCCTTGCAATTTCCATATCATTATTAACATCTGCAAATACTGTAGGTTTTACATAGTAACCATCATTTAATCCATCCGGTTTTCCAGGTCCACCAGCAACTAATTTTGCTCCCTCATCTATTCCTTTTTGGATTAGTCCTTGGATTTTATTAAATTGTGTTTCTGAAATAACTGGACCTATGTGTTCGCCTTCTTTATTTGGATCATCTACTTTAAATTCACTTGCATACTTTCTTAATCTTTCAACAGCTTCATCGTAAATTGGTTTTTCAACCAACATTCTTGTTGGAGCATTACAAGATTGTCCTGAGTTTCTAAAACATCTTAAAGCACCTCTTTCAATAGCTTCTGCATCTGCATCTTTAAATATAATGTTTGCACCTTTTCCACCTAATTCTAAACTTACTCTTTTAAAATCTTTTGCTGCATTTTGTGAAATTAAGGCCCCTGCTCTTGTTGAGCCTGTAAATGAAATCATATTGACGTCAGGGTGACTTGTTAAGGCATCACCTGTAGTTGCGCCGTCTCCATTTACTAAATTAAATACACCTTTTGGAAATTTTGCTTCATCTATTAATTCTGCAATAATCATAGCAGATAAGGGTGCTAACTCTGATGGTTTTAAAACCATTGTACATCCAGAGGCCAAAGCTGGAATAACTTTCAATGTAACTTGGTTAATTGGCCAATTCCATGGTGTAATTAATGCACAAACACCTTTTGGTTCATATATCAATCTTTGATTTTTTGCGTGTTCTCCTAGTGGTTTTTCAAACTCAAATTCTTTTAAATAACGAATGAATGATTTTGTATGACTAGCACCAGTTCCTGTCTGAAGTTTTAATGCAAAATCTTTTGGTGCTCCCATTTCCTGAATAATTGCATCAGTAATATCGTTCCATCTTTTTTTATAAAGTGTGTAAAAGTTTTCTAATAAACTTAATCGCTCCTCTTTTGAAGAAAATCCCCAAGTTTTAAAAGCTTCTTTAGCAGCTAACACNGCATCATTAANATCTTCTTTTCCACCTAANGAAATAACTGCACAACTTTTTTCAGTTGCAGGATTTATAACTTGAATATCATTTGGATTTTTTGGTGCAACCCACGAACCNTTAATATAAAAATTTTTCTTTTCAATCATGCGCGCAAACTATCCTTTCTTTATGATTTTGCAAATAAATTTGTTAATTCGTAAACAATTGTAGCAGCAGCAAGAGAAGTAACTTCAGCATGATCATATGCAGGTGCAACTTCTACGACATCTGCTGAGATCAAATTTAACCCCGATAATCCTCTTAAGACATTAACCATTTCTCTAGTGGTCATCCCTGCTATTTCAGGTGTTCCTGTTCCTGGTGCAAAAGCTGGATCAAGAACATCAATATCAATAGATAAGTACAAAGCATTATCTCCAACTCTTTTTTTAATTCTTTCTGCAATTTTATCTGTTCCCTCTGTTTGAAATTCATCACAATGAATAATTTTAAATCCAAAACTTTCATCGTTCTTTATGTCGTCTCTACTGTATAACGGTCCTCTTATACCAACATGCATAGAAGCATCATCTAGAAATAAATTTTCTTCACGAGCTCTTCTAAAAGGAGTTCCATGTGTATAGGGTGCACCAAAATAAGTATCCCAAGTATCTAAATGAGCATCAAAATGGACCAAAGATACTGGGCCGTTATTCTTTTTATTTGCAGCTCTTAATAGTGGTACTGCAATTGTATGATCACCACCAAGACTGATAATTCCACCTACTTTATTCAATAAATCTGTTGCGCCTACCTCAATTTGTTTAATGGCTTCATCAATATTAAATGGGTTACAAGCTATATCCCCTGCATCTGCAACTTGTTGAACCTTAAACGGCTCAACATCATAACTTGGATGATAATTAGTTCTTAAATGTCTTGAGGCTTGTCGAATACTTTGAGGTCCAAATCTTGCACCAGGTCTATAACTTGTTCCACTATCAAATGGAATTCCAACAATTGCAACATCACAACTTTCAACATCTCTTAATTCTGGCAATCTTGCAAATGTGCTTGGTCCTGCATACCTTGGAACTTTTGTTCCACTAACTGGTTGAACTGGATTTTTATTTCTTTCTTTTTTCATTTTATAAAAATCTAAGATAATATTATCTTATCTAATTCGTCTATAANTAATTAATGAGAATTTTAATATTATTGTTGTTTTGNTTAAATATTACTTACGTAAANGCTGATGAAATTTATAACTTACTTAAGATACCAAATTTAGAAATTTTTAAATTAAAAAGTAAAAATAATATTCGATATTTAAATACAAATAATGATTTTAAAATTGGTGTAGATGACAACATTGCTTGTAAAAAGACAAAAAAAATTAATTTAGATAAAAAATTTCCAGTTATTGAAAAAAATCTTAGTTTATATAATTCAAATTTTCTAAAAAAAATTCAGCTAAAATATATAGTCTTATGTGAGGATCTGTTTATTTCAGAGATAAATACTGGTGGAATACCTGATACTCAGAAAAGAACACTTATATTGGATATAAATTTTAATCAAAAGTATTTTGAAAGAATGATCCATCATGAAATTTTTCATATGATCCAAAACAGTCACCGAAATTACTTTGATGAAGAATTATTTTCAAATTTTAATGAACCAAACTTCACTTATGCTGAATGCTCTACTTGTTCCGATAGACTTAATTTAGATTTAGATGAAAATACAAAGGGATTTTTAACTGAATATTCAAAATCAATTCCATCTGAGGATATGGCAGAAATTTTTTCTTTTTTAATGACCAATAAATCTAAAGTTAACGAAATAATTCAGAAAGACAATATTTTAAAAAATAAAGTTGAGTTAATTAAGTCTGGATTATCTAAAATTGATAACAATATTTTATGATCAAAACAGTTAAGGCATCACTTTCAGAAAAAATATTATTTATATTTTTAATTTGTCTTGGTATTTTTGCTTTTACATCTTTTTTTTTACTNAAAAATAAATGNNTATCNGTTAAAGAAGTAAATTTAGANAAAGTAAATTTTCCTGATCCTGAAAATATAGCAATTNTGAATGTTGAGTGTGGNAATGTNGTNATTGAATTATATCCTGAAATTTCACCTAACTCTGTTGAAAGATTTAAAACTTTAATTAACAAAGGCCTATATGATGGATCAGCTTTTTATAAAGTTATTGAAAATACTTTAGTGCAGGCAGGAGATTTAGAATACGGAAAAAAAGAATATTTGGATTATTCAAAAATAGGAAGTGGTAAATCAAAACTTGGAACCCTTAAATCGGAACTGAATGATGATTTTGAGTTTACGGAAGGTAGTGTTGGATTTGCAAGATCAACAGAATTTAATACAGAGGATAGTGAGTTTTTTATNACANTAAAAGAAATNCCNATTTATCAAGGTGANTATACTCCACTTGGTAANGTGATATATGGTTTAGATATTTTAGANAGAATAAAAACAGGNAATAAAGCAATATACGTGCTTAGGCCTGATTTTATTAACTCTTTTAAAATGTTAAATGCTAATTAACTAAAGGTTTTCCAGTTAGAAGAGTATGTTTAATTCTATCCTGAGTTTGTTTTGTTTCAATCAACCTCATAAAAGATTCTAATTCTAATTTATAAAGATCATCCTCTGATAAAGTCTTATCTAAATTTGTATCACCACCACTCAAAACATTAGCAAGTTCTGTTCCAACATATATTCCATGATCTAGAATAATTTTTTCATTATATAGTTTCTCTAAAATTTTAATCATCTTCTCTTTAAGAGGTTTTCCTGATAATTTAAATTTGCACTCTTCTGGTGGAATAAAATCGTTATTTTGGCTTATAAGTTTTCTTGCCTCTTCAAAAAGACTATTTCTATTCATAATTTTTTTATCTTCGGGTTTTAAATATTTTAAAGGTTCTGCCTCAACAGGTGACGTTGCGGTTTTTGCGTAGCCAATGATATCAAAAACCTTTAGAGGAGCATAATCAGGGTCTAATTTTGCTTCATCAGTTTTTGACCATCTCCACAACATCTCTTTGCATCCACCTCCAGCTGGAACTAATCCAACAATTGTTTCTACAAGACCAACTACAATATTTGTATGAGATGCAACGAAGTTACTTTGAACTAAAACTTCAAAACCTCCACCCAAAGTAAGTCCAGATGGTGCCGACACTACCGGATGTTTTGAGTATTTCAAAGTTTTGCAAGTATCTTGGAAATATTTAATAAATTTTTCTATAGATTTAAAATCACCTTTGTCAGCAAAATTCATAGTGTAACTTAAATTCACACCTGCAGAAAATTGCATACTTTCATTCATAACAATTAAAGGTTTATCGGTTGCATTTTTTAACGCATCCATAGAATCATAATCTAATGCACAAGCTTTTGTTGTAAATTCAACAATATTAAAATCTTTAAATCGGTGGATTTCTGCTGATTTATTTTTATCTACTTTTATTGCTGATGGTCTAATTTTTCCAAGTGTTTCAATATCAGTATAAAGCTGTCTTTCTCCATAAAAGTTCTCGTTTTTTGATTTTGACAAATTTTCTAAAAAATCATTNTTTTCAAAATTATCAATCCTTGAAAAAAAATTTTCTACACCAATAGATTTTAACATTTCGAAAGGACCCATAGCCCAATTGAAACCAAGTCTCATTGCTTCATCTATATCGTTAAACTTATCTGTTATTCCTGGGACAAGAGATGATGCATATTTAATTATTTTAGAAATTACTTCCCACGCATATTCCCCATATTTATCTTTTCGGTTAATTAAATTATTTATATCTACAGTTTCAATTCCTAAGTCTATTTTTTTTGAGGATGTATATTCACCTGTTTCTAAATTAATAGCCTCTAGCACTTTTTGGTTATCGTTTTTATTCATTCTATAAAAACCACCTTTTCCTTTTCGACCTGTGTAACCAGTATCAATTAATTTTTTTACCAATGGAATTTCTTTTGCGACAATTTGAAATTCATCTTTATCTGAAAGCTCTTTTATAAAACTTTTTAAAACATCAGCCATTAAATCGATTCCAATGAGGTCATATAAACCAAAAACACCAGTTTTAGGGATACCCATTGGTCTACCAAAAACTGCATCTGCTTCTTCAATGGATAATTTCATTCTAAATGCTTCTGTCATAGCTACTTGCATTGCATAAACTCCGATTCTATTTCCTAAGAAACCAGGAGTATCGTTGCAGACAATAGCTCCTTTGCCTAACTCAATTTCGCAAAATTTTTTAAGTGAATTTATTTTTTTTAAATCATTATTCTCATTTTTAACAATTTCTAATAGTCCCATGTATCTAACTGGGTTAAAGAAATGTGTTATACAAAAATCTTTTTTTTCCTCTTCAGTTAATTTTTCTGACAAAACTTTTATTGGAATTGAAGAAGTGTTAGATGAGACGATTGCACCCTGTTTTCTATTCTTAAAAATTTTTTCATAAATGTTGTGCTTGATATCAATTCTTTCGACAACTGCCTCAACAACCCAGTCAGCTTCTTTTACTACATCAAAATTTTCATTGATGTTTCCAACTTTAATATTTTCAATTTTTGTTTTATCCAATAGTAAGGGTGGCCTCGATTTATGAATTCTATCCCTTGCTTTTTTAGATATTTCTGTTGTTAAATCTAAAAGAGTTACAGGTATATTGGCATTGCAAAGATGTGCCGCAATTCCACTACCCATTGTGCCAGATCCAATAACGACTACTTTTTTAATATCCATAATTAGAGAACTTGTATTGAATTAACCAAAAACTTGAAATAAGACAAATTTCCTGATTAATTAAATTTGTAAGCTATATAAATTAACACAATAATAAAGAGAAAAATGTATAATTCAGTAATCGCTGGTTACTCTAGGTCTCCTTTTACGATGGCTAGTAAAGGAAACTTAATACATGTGAAACCTGTTAATCTTCTAGCTGAGGTAATCAAAAACCTAGTTTCTAAATCAAAAATTGATCCTAATGATATTGAAGATGTAGTAATAGGGTGTGCTTTTCAAGTTGGAGAACAGTGTTTTAATATTGGAAGATTGGTAACTTTTTTATCAGATTTTGATATTAGAGTACCAGGAATGACTGTAGATAGATGGTGCGGTTCTTCAATGGAGGCAATTCACATTGCCGCTGGAAAAATAGCAATGGGATCAGGTAAAGCGTTTATATGTGGTGGAGTAGAAAGTATGACAAGAGTTAAAACTGGTTTTGATCCTTTACCCTATCCTTATTCAGATAAAGAAACACAAAATCCAAATTTATATTTATCAATGGGAATTACTGCAGAAAATGTTGCAAAAAAATATAATATTTCAAGAACTGAGCAGCAAGAATTTGCTTTGGAAAGTCACAGAAAAGCAAACGAAGCACAACAAAAAGANAAATTTGTTGGTGAGATTACTAAAATAGATAATTGTGAAAAAGATGAGAATATTAGACCTAATAGCACAATGGAAAAATTAGATAGTTTAAAATTAGCGTTTGATCAAAATGGAACTGTAACTGCTGCAACTTCATCTCCTTTGACTGATGGGGCTGCTGCAACACTTATATGTGAAGAAAATTTTGCTAAAGAAAATGGATTAGAAATTTTTGGAAGAATAAAATCTATTGCTGTTGAAGGTTGCGATCCGAAATTTATGGGGTTGGGTCCAATTTCTGCTTCCAAAAAAGCTTTGAATAGAGCCAAACTTAGAATTGAGGATATAGATATTATTGAGTTAAATGAGGCTTTTGCTTCTCAGTCACTTGCTTGCATTAAAGATTTAAAAATTAATTATAAAAAAGTGAATTTAGATGGTGGAGCTATTGCTTTGGGACATCCTTTAGGGGCAACTGGAGCAAGAATTACTGGTAAAGCTGCACAATTATTAAAAAGAGAGAATAAAAAATATGCTCTATCTACACAATGTATTGGTTTAGGGATGGGGATTGCAACTATAATTGAATCTATTTAATTTTTATCTATTAATTCCTCTTAATCTCTCAGATCTTCGTCTTAAAAGTTCAGCGCTAACAAGAATTAAAGTTGATAGAATAATTAAACAAGTTGCAACAGCCAAAATCGTTGGACTTAATTGTTCTCTAAGTCCAGTCCACATCTGAATTGGAATTGTTGTGTTTTCTAAACCTGCAAGGAACAATACAACCACCACTTCATCAAAAGATGTAACAAATGCAAATAATCCACCTGAAATTACACCTGGTAAAATTAATGGAAGTGTAATTTTCATAAAAGTATTTACAGGATTGCTTCCAAGACTTGAAGCAGCTCTTGTAACACTGTGATCAAAACCTGTAAGAGTTGCAGTAACTGTAATAACTACAAATGGTGTTCCCAAAATAATATGTGCTAGCACTATTCCTGTGTGCGTTGCAGCTAATCCAGCTTTTGCCATAAAGAAAAATATTGCAACACCAGAAATAATCAATGGAACGATCATTGGTGAAATTAAAGTTGCCATGATAATTCCTTTATAAGGCATGTATCTACTGCTTAAACCTAATGCAGCGAGAGTTCCTAATATGATTGATCCTATCGTTGCAAAAATTGCAATGATGAAACTATTTTTTGCAGCTAGACCCCATGGGTTTTTAGTTCCATAGATCATGTCTTTATACCATCTTAATGAAAAAGCATCTGGGTCTAAATTTTTCATACCTTCAGAGAAAACTAAAAATTCTTCTGCATTAAAAGATAATGGAAAAATTACAAATAATGGTGCTATTAAAAATATAAAAACACACGCACAAATAAATAAATAAGAATAATGCCAAACTCTATAACGTGTTTCTGTATACTTTGGTAAAGCCATAATTATCCTAATTTAATATTATCAACTCCAACTAATTTATTATAAATCCAGTAAACAACTAAAACACCTGTTAGCAACATTAGTCCCATTGCAGATGCAAAACTCCAATCTAATGTTGTCTTCATGTGATAAGCAATTTGGTTACTAATCAATGTTCCAGAGGCTCCTCCAACTAATGCAGGAGTTATGTAATACCCAATTGCAAGAATAAATACTAACAAGCAACCTGCTCCAATTCCTGGAATAGTTAATGGAAAGTATATTTTCCAAAAAGCAACGAACGGGGTTCCACCTAAAGATTTACCAGCTCTCATTAAGCTTGGTGAAATTGTTTTCATAACGCTATAGAGAGGAAGCACCATAAATGGCAATAAAATCTGGGTCATTGCAACGTAGGTACCTACTTTATTATACATCATCTCCGGCCTGTTATCGTCCGCAACTAGTCCTATCATTACAAAGAAATCATTAACTATCCCCTGCTGTTGCAATAAAATCATCCAACTTGCAGTTCTTACCAGTAATGAAGTCCAGAATGGCAACAATACACAAATCATTAAAAGGTTGCTGTACTTCATGGGCAATGTTGCAAGCAAATGTGCAATTGGATAGCCCATTAAAAAACTGAATAAAGTAACAAAGAAAGCAATTTCTAAAGTCCTTAACCATAAAATTCTATGTATTCTTCTATCTTCACTAACTTGCTTAATACTCCCATCAGGACCATAATACATATCCATACCTTTTAAGTATTTAGCAGTTGTATATGGTGGTGCAGTTCTTTTTATTGCCTGCCAATATTCAACATTTCTCCATCTTTTATGAACCTTCATTATTTGCTCTTTAATACTTTGACTTTCATCGATTTTGTTTCGTTGAACTTGTCTGAAAAGTTTTTTTATAATTGAGTTAAATCCATTCTTTTCTTTATTTAACCTTTGAGCTAGTTTTCCATGTTCTTTATTTTCGACTAAAATTTTAAAATCATAATAAAATCCAACAAATACATCCTCTGGCGGCATTTCTTTACCGTCCCATTTTTCCATTGCAGAAAATGTTTTTGGCAACATATTTGTTACCATCTTATCGTCTATGCTTCGCATAAACATATCACCAATAGGAAGGATGTATGTGATTATTAAAAATAGTAATAACGGGACAACCAGTAAAAAAGCTTTTATTTTATTTTTTCTTTCAGCTTTTTTTAAGCTAACCGAAAGTGGTATACCGTCCGTTGTTAAAATTTGTTGTGTTTCACTGCTCATAAACAAAAAAGGGCGGTGGTTAAACCGCCCTTCAATATATTATATCAATAATATCTTTAAATTAAATTTTTAATTTAAAGTTGCTTTCATTGCTTCCCATTTTTCACCTATCTCAGTGCCGTTATCAGCCCAATAGAATGGATCAACTAGGAAGTAGTTTTTAGTGTTAGCAGGAGCTGTAGGCATTTGAGGCATCATTTCTGTTTTACCATCTTTGTACCAAGGCTCACCTGCTTTAATGATATCTAGAGAAGATTTTCTCCAAGGTGCATATGCAATATACTTAGCACTTCCAGCTAACATTTCAGTGTTAGTCATCATTGCTAAAGCTTTCTTAGCATTTGCTTCATCTGGACCACCTTTAACAAGTGCGAAATACTCATAGTCAAGACCTTGACCATCCCATACTTGTGCTATTGGTGCGTTCTCTCCAACTTCAGCATTAAAGAATCTTCCATTCCAACCAGTTGCCATTACAACTTCTCCAGCAACTAATAGTTCTGGTGGTTGAGCACCAGCAGACCAGAATACACATCCTCCATTTGGATCTGTGCAAAGTTTCTTGATCTTGTTCATTGCTCTATCTACGCCACCTTCTTCTTCAAGTCTTTTGTAGATTAATGCTCCACCTTTACCCATTTTTACACCATCTGCAGCTAAAGCGATCTCTAAGTTTGTTAAAGCGCTTTTGTAGATAGCTCTTTTTCCTGGGAATTTTTTAGTGTTAAAAAAGTCCTTAATTTTTGTNGGAGCTTTTTTTCCACCCCAAGCTCTTGTGTCGTAAGCATAGTTCCATGAATATANAATGTTACCTACNGCACATTTACTAGGCATGTCTGTGAANAAATCTTCACTTGCAGGTGTTCCATCTGGAGCAGCTGGGAAGTCTTTGTCAAAATCAAATTCAACAAATAAACCTTCGTCACATCCGTTAATAGTATCGAATGCAAATAAGTCTATAATATCCCAAGTAATTGCTCCTGCTTCTTTTTGAGCTTTAATTTCAGATAATCCACCTGAGTAGTCTACCCAGTTGATCTCNATNCCCAATTTTTTAGCAGTAGGATCACCNTACCCTAACTTTTGAGACTCAGTATAAGCTCCACCCCAAGACGCAACTGTTACTGCGTAAGATGATGTAGTTACTGAAAGAACAAAAGAAAGCGCAAGTAATAATTTACTAAGTTTTTTCATTTTTCCTCCGTTTAAACGTTAATATAAATTAATTTATATAACCAAAAGTACAACAAATAGGACTGATGAAGTCAACAGCTCATTTTTACGATATATAAAGTGAAAGTTATTTTGGATCTAATGCTCTAGCGTCTTGGCTATTCCAGCCAATATTAATTTTATTGCCAAGTTTAATATCTAAATTTTTTGAACTGTTTGGAACTTTTAAAATAAATTCAGAATTGCCCAATAAATTTAATCTAACTCGTGTATGGTCNCCATGATAAATTACTTCTTCAATTGTTCCAGCNTGATTGTTATCCATTTTGTTTTCAGGATTTATTAAAGCTCTCTCTGGTCTTATTGAAACTGTTGTTCTATCCCCTTTTGATTTTACTGAAATTGGATTTGCAAGTATTTCTCCATGGCTTAATTTTACTTTACACGATCCATTTGATANATCGACAACTTCTCCACCAAATGTATTGTTTTCTCCTATAAATTCTGCAACAAAAGAATTTACTGGTTCTTCATATAATTTATCTGGTGATGATAATTGCTGAACTTTTCCATCATTAAAAACTGCAATTCGATTTGACATTGTTAAAGCTTCACTTTGATCNTGTGTAACATATACAACTGTTACACCTATGCTTTCATGAATATGCTTAATTTCATATTGCATACTTTCTCTTAAATTTTTGTCTAACGCACCTAATGGTTCATCCATNAAAACAACAGCTGGATCAAAAACTAATGCTCTTGCAACAGCAACTCTTTGTTGCTGACCTCCTGAGAGCTGTGCAGGCATTCTATTTTCAAATCCAGATAGCGAAACCATTGATAAAGCTTTATCAACTTTTTTATCTATATCGTCTTTAGAAATTTTTCTAACCTTTAGTGGGAATGCTAAATTTTCATAAACTGTCATATGCGGAAATAATGCATAATTTTGAAATACCATTCCTATACCTCTTTTATGTGGAGGAATATTAGAAATTGGATTAGCGTCTAAATAAATTTCACCGTTAGTTGGAGTTTCAAATCCTGCTAACATCATAAGACATGTTGTTTTACCTGAACCAGAAGGTCCAAGCATCGTAATAAATTCTCCTTCAGCAATATCTAAATTAAGATCTTTAACGACTAAAACTTTACCATCGTAACTTTTATCTACTTTGTCGAACTTAACGAATTCTTGGTTTTTAGACATGAGCAGGATTTAAAACACTTGTAGGTATGATTTTCAATAGCTAATTAACTCTTTATATGTAGCTCTTTTGGAAAATTGCAGAATAATTCAGAACCATTCTCNGTAACTCTTATTGACTCTGATGCTTCAACNCCCCAATCACCAAACTGCATTACNGCAATCATATGAAAACAAACATTTGGCTCAAGAACTGTCATATCACCTTTGTATATATTTAATGTATGTTCTCCCCAATCAGGTGGATAACCAATTCCAATTGAGTAACCAGTTCTAGATTTNTTNTCTATTCCATATTTGTCTAATACTTTCCAAAATTCTTGTGCAACATCATCTGCAGTGTTTCCTGGTTTTATAACGCTTATGCCTGCATTCAATGCCTCTATTGTTTTATTCATTGTATCAATTTTTAATTGATTAGGTTTTCCAAGTAATACCGTTCTGGCCATAGGGGCATGGTATCTTTTATAAACACCAGATAATTCAACAATTGTTGCTTCCCCTTCTACAAATTTATCTTGAGTTGCAGTCAAATGTGAAGCTGAAGTTCCTTTTCCAGTTGGAAGTAAAGTTGCAATACTTGAATATTCACCACCAAACTCCTCTGTTCCATAAAATAAAGTTTTTTGTATTTCACCAACAGCATCGCATTGCCTTACTCCTGGTTTTATAACTTCCATTGCTGTTTTCATACCTAGTTCTGATATTTTAGCAGCTGATTTCATAAAATTAATTTCGGTATCAGATTTTACTAACCTTGCCCAATTTACTAATCTATCGCTGTCTTTAATTTTAGCGTTGGGTAATCCTTGTTTTAATTTTTCATAACAGAACGCTGTGAAATAGTGGGCATCCATTTCAACTCCNATNGAAAGTTTATCCCANTTTTTCTCTTTAATTATTTCTACTAAATAATCNTAAGGATGTTTTGGCCATTTATGAATATAATTTTCATCATANACTAATACACTTTCNTTTTTTAAATATGTTTTTATGTAAGCTCCTCCNGCATCNTGGGCTCTAACAAAACACAGAGGTTCTTCTGCATCTATGTGNACGATTGCACATTGGGCATAGTAAAAAGACCAAGCATCATAACCTGTTAAATAATTCATATTATTGGTATCATGAGAAATTAAAAGATCGATACCTTTTTCTTGCATCATCTTTTTAACTTTATCTAATCTTTGTTTGTATTCTTCTTTTGAAAAGAGCATCTAATTAGTTTGAAATAATTTTCCAAACCCCTCTACTGAATTATTTTTTTTGATTTGAACTAAGGTGTCCCAAATCAAAGCCTGGTTGCTTGATAACACAGTAGTTTGTAAATTTTTTTCTAATTTATCAATTATTGGTAAAACAGGTAAAGCGGTGCAAGACACAAATAATGCATCTGCTCCATTAAGATCTAATTTAGATAAAACATCATAGAGATAATTTTGATCAACTTTGCCTATGTCATAATCTGCTTCAATATCAAAATAAGAGTTTGAAGTAATTTCAAATCCTTCAGATTTAAAATATTCCACAACTTCATTGTTAAGTTTTTTGCTATAAGGTGTAAAAATACAAAGTTTTTTAATATTTAATTTTTTTAATGCTTTAATAGCTGCAGTGCTGGGTGTTGTAACCTCAGCCATTGGTTTTGCAGCCTTTACCTTTTGCTTAATAGAATTGTACCCTGCTGCAATAGTGCCAGAAGTGCACCCATAAACTACACAATCGATATCTTGTTCAGGTAAAATATCCTTTGTAACCTCGGTTACTTTATTAGACATTTTAATTAGATTTTCTTTTGTAAGTGGATTGTAACATTCAATACGATTAACAAAGAAATCAATTTCTCGATCTTTAATTACATTTATGAAATCNCTCTCAATCATAAAATCACTTGCGAGTGCAATTAGACCAACTCTTGGGTTTGATTTGGTAATGTACTTTGGTTCTATTTTTGTTGAATTCATATTTTAAAAGGTGAATATACCATAAGTTCTTTAATTATCATTAANATTNAAAAACTNTATGAATTTAAAAGATACTCTAGTTGCATCTCTNGTACCAATTTTTTTAGGCTTTGGTTTTGTAATTGCTAAACCAGCATTTGAATCTTTTCCCCCAGTATTATTAATGGGAATAAGATTTATATTTGCAGCTTCGATTTTAATTTGGTGGTTTCCAATACCAAAAGGATATTTAAAAAAAATATTTATAGCTTCTTTTATCGCTAATACTTTGCAATACAGTATCACTTATACTGGTCTTAATTTTATTGATGCATCTGCTGCTGTGCTGTTGGTTCAAACAGAAGTCCCATTTGGTGTTATTTTTGCTTATTTTATGCTCAAAGAAAAACCAACTGTTAGAGCAATAGTTGGAATTGGAATTGCGTTTATTGGGGTTTACATTTTAACAGGATCTCCAAATCTAGATGGAAAATATTTTGGTATAGGATTAACAATTTTAGGTTCAGCAATATGGGCATTGGGTCAAGTTATTGTCAAACCGTTAAGTAAAGAAATTAATCCATTAGCATTAGTTGCCTGGCTTGCATTATTTTCGGGCCCGACTTTAATTTTTTTATCAACAATAATTGAGGGGAATACTATCGATCATTTAACAACAGCTAAATTTAATCATTGGATGATTGCATTTTATATTGGTTTTATCATGCAACCAGTAACTTATGGTTGTTTCTATTACGTATTAAAAAATAATCCGTTGTACAAAGTTCTTCCAATTGTAACTATGGGTATTCCACCAACTGGTTTGCTTGCAGCAATTTTTCTGCTTGGTGAAAAGCCAACAACAGAACTATTTATAGGCGGAACTGTNATAATTTTNGGAGTAATAATGATTTTATATAAAAAGAAAGGTGAGGTTTAATTATGAAGGTAGGTTTTATTGGTTTAGGAAATGTTGGGGGGAAACTTGCTGGAAGTTTGTTAAGAAATAAATTCGATTTAACAGTTAGAGATTTNGANGAAAATTTAACNAAACCTTTTGTTGANCAAGGAGCTAAAATTGCAAATACCGCTAAAGAACTAGCAGAAAAAGTTGATTTAATTATAACTTGTTTGCCATCACCAGAAATATGCTCAGAAGTTATGGAAGGAAGTGATGGGATTTTAAATGGATTATCTGAAAANAAAATTTGGCTAGAAATGAGCACCACTGATGAGGCTGAAGTTAAAAGAATAGGACAAAAAGTAATTGAGAAAAAGGCTATTCCTTTAGATGGTCCTGTAAGTGGNGGATGTCATAGAGCAGCAACTGGAAATATTGCAATATTTGTTGGNGGAGAAAGAGAAGCTTTTAATAAAATATTACCTGCCTTAACTGTAATGGGTAGAAAAATTTTACATACCGGNGAACTNGGCAGTGCATCTGTTTTAAAAGTAATTACAAANTATTTGGCNTCTGTCCATTTGGTTGCNTTAGGTGAGGCATNGACTGTTGCTAAAAAATCAAATTTAGATTTAACAAAAGCATATAAAGGTATAGCTGTTTCATCTGGCAATTCTTTTGTTCATGAAACTGAAAGCCAGGTAATTTTAAATGGCTCCTATAATATAAATTTTACAATGGATCTTGTTTTAAAGGATACAGGTTTATTTGATGAGTTAGCAAAAAAACTAAATGCTNCTTTAGAAATTTCTNCAAAGATAGTTGATATATTTAAAGATGGNCAAAAAAAATATGGCTCTAGAGCTTGGTCATCTATGATTGTGAAAAGAATGGAAGATATAAATCAAATAAACTTTAGAGCTGAGGGATTTCCAGAAGAATTGGTAGATAATGAGCCTGAGAAAAGAGGTCATGAAATATAAATTCTTTATGTTCAATTTATGCATTTAATTCATAGAGGAATAGTCAGTAAAAAATATCACGAAAATCTTCTTAAATCTTTTGAGCAATCTTTTAAAAAGGGTTTTGGCATTGAAACAGATATTCATGCAACAAAAGATAATGAATTTATTTGTTTTCATGATTTTACTCTAACAAGGATATTTAAAAGAAAAGAAAGTGTAAAAAACTTAAGCTATTTAAAGATAAAAAATATTAGTGAAAAACAAAAAAAACCAGTTCCTCTTCTAAAGGAACTCTTAAAAAGCTCTAAAAATAGATACTTTTTATTTATTGAGATAAAGCCAATTTTTTCAATTAAGCAGTTAAAGAAACTATTAAATGAAACAAAAAAATATAAAAAATGTGTATTTATTTCATTCAAACACAAAAATATTTTTAATATTTTAAAATTAAATAAAAAAACTAAAGTAGGTTTGTCATTTTCTCCACCAACTAGNGTTCGATCAATAATTCAAAAATCAAAAAATAAAAAAATTGATTGTTTAATTTTAGATAAATTCTATTTGAAAAATAAAAAAATAAATGAAATTAAATTAAATAAATATTTCTATACTGTGAGGAAGCGTTCAGAATTTAAAAAGTACTCTAAAGAAAATAATCTTATATTTGAAAATATTTAATTTTGTTTAAGGTAATTTAATCGTCCAATAATTTCATCTCTATCCATATAATAACCTTGAAGATGTCTATGTCCTGAATTTGGATCAAATTCAGTTCTTCCATGAAGCAATCTTCTATTATTAAATGAAAAAATATCACCTGGTTCTAACCTAAAATTAATTTGAAATTTAGGATCATGCAATAAGTTGCCAAATCTGTGATGTGCTTTGTAAACAGAATCCATTTGGTCTGGATGACAATCCAAAGCGTCTAACGTTGCAATGCTATATCTGATATCATTATAATCTCCATCTTTAGTAAGAGATATTGCAGTTCCATGAACACTTCTAATTGCTTCTTGAGTATAATCTTTATCTCTAAATTTTAGAGGTGTATTAACTAAAATATCAAATACATCTTTTTCGTTATTTCTTAAATAATCTGCAACTGCAAAAGCATCTACAGCAGATGAGTCTCCACCTTTTGCAGAATTAACCAAACAATGTAAAAATTGGTAACCTGGTGGATTTTCAAACCAAGGTAAATCCATATGATTTCTTAGAGCGTGCGCTGTGTATGCTGAATTATTAGGTTTTGGAATATTGATAACCTCAAATGGAGTTTTAAAAAAAGTTTCTCTAGTATGACTAATTCTATTTAAAACCTTCAAACCTGAATTTTTTTCTACAGGTGCATTTTTAACTATTGCAATTCCAGTATAATGTAAAAGTTCTAACCATTTTATTAATCCAGCTTCTGAATTAATAATTTCATCATGTTCTATTTGAATTGTTTCTAAATTTTTTTCTAATGAGCTATCCCAAAGTTTGTAAGGTGAGATATATTTTTTTTTGTTTTTGATTGTATAACAATTTTCTCTAAGCCATTTTGGATCATAGTAACTAGTATGATCGCCCTCGCTCCATTCAATTTCAAGTTTTCCATCCGAGCTTACATTATATTTTTTTGGATTAATATTTTGTGATACTTCAAGAATGTTGAACATTCTATGTCTTGAATCTTTATCGTGTGCAGTAGGACAGTTATCTCTTAACCATAAATAATTAAATTTACTTTCCTCACCATCACTCCAAACTACTTTCAAATAAGTTGAGTTTTTTTCTAATTTAGAAATTGACTGCATAAACCAATATTTAACTAAACTTATAATGTTTTCAATTCAATTAATAGTTGTAATTTAATTTTTGAATTTTTTTACAAAATTTTGGAAAAAAATTAATTAATAATGCTGAATAAAAGTCTATCTTAAATANGAAGAAACTTTACAAAGGAGATCTCCAACTGTTAGAAATGTCGAAAAATAATGTCAAAAATAGAAATTAATAACGTTTATAAAATATTTGGTCCAAAACCTAATCAAGTCTTGGAAATGGTTAAAGGTGGATCAGGTAAAGATGAAATTCTAGAAAAAACAGGACATACAGTTGGCTTAGATAATGTTTCATTAAAAATTGAGGAAGGTGAAACCTTTGTTTGTATGGGATTATCGGGTTCAGGAAAATCAACTCTTATAAGACATTTAAATAGACTAATCGATCCTACCGATGGTGAAATATTAGTTGAGGGCACAAATGTTATGAGCCTTAATAAAGAAAAATTAATTGAATTTAGAAGACACAAAATGAGTATGGTGTTTCAAAGATTTGGTTTGTTCCCACATAAAACTGTTTTGCAAAACGTTGGCTATGGACTTGAAATGCAAGGCATTGATCCTGAAAAAAGAAATTCTGTTGCAATGGAAAAAATAGAAGCTGTAGGCTTGAGTGGATTTGAAAACCAATATCCAAATCAATTATCAGGTGGTATGCAACAACGAGTTGGTTTAGCAAGAGCTTTAGCAACTGATACTGACATCATGTTAATGGATGAAGCATTTTCTGCATTAGATCCATTAATTCGAAGTGATATGCAAAAACAATTATTAGATCTTCAAGCTCAATTGAAAAAAACAATAGTTTTTATTACTCACGATTTAGATGAATCATTGAGATTAGGAGATCATATTGGTATTTTAAATGCTGGAAAACTTGTTCAAGTAGGAACCCCTGTTGAAATTGTGATGAACCCAGCTGATGATTATGTTGAAGCATTTGTTAAAGATGTAAATAGAGCAAAAGTTCTTAAAGCAAAAATAATTATGAAAAGTGCCAATGAAGTTAATGGAATTGATAAAAATAATCTTATTAAGGTCGGTGAGGATCAATTTATTGAGGAGTTTTTACCTCAAGTAGTTTGTACCAATGCAAATTGTGAAGTAGTAGATAAACAAGGAAATATTAAAGGATATATAACAAATAAAGAATTGCAAAAATCTTTAACTAGATCATAATATCCTTATATGTCTAAAAATTTAAAAGACATTATTGATTTAAATAAATACCCTATCCACGATTTAAATTCTCCAAAAATTAAAAGTATTATAGAAAAATGTAAAAGTGATTTAGAGCAAGATAGTTGCTCTACTCTACCTGACTTTATTTTACCTAACTCATTAAAAATAATGAATAATGAATTAGAGCAACAGTTAAATGAAGTTTATATGTCTAAAGAAAGTATCAATGCTTATCTTTATGCAAAAGATGATCCATCTTTACCAAAAGATCATCCAAAAAGAACTTTTATGAATAGATATAACGGATATTTAAACTCTGACTGTTTTTCAGAAAATTCTGAGATGAAATTTTTATATGAAACCGAAGAATTATTAAATTTTGTATCNGCTTGTTTAGGNGTTTCACCTATTTATAGATGGGCAGATCCTTTAGCATGTCATGCTTACAATGTNATGAAACCTGAAGGNATTNTNCCTTGGCATTTTGATAGTTGCGAATTTACTTTAAGTTTAATGATCCAAAAGGCAGAAAAAGGTGGGATATTTGAATACTGTCCAAATATAAGAGAACCTGGAAATGAAAATTTTGAAGAGGTTAAAAAAGTATTAAATGGAGATCGCACAAGAGTGAAACAGCTTAAGCTTGAACCAGGTGATTTACAAATTTTTAAAGGCAGATTTACATTGCATAGAGTAACAAAAGTAGA
>FUFK010045651.1_pt1 | contig 19201 bp, 21 predicted proteins | sample 1021851 | NCBI WGS metagenome assembly FUFK01 (sample SAMEA51879418, study PRJEB19060) | metagenome
AAAACTGTCTTTACGACTGCTTCCGTTAAGATCTGGTCGGGTTCAAGCAGCATCCACCTCTAGCCTCCAAAACTATTATAACAGTAATAATTTCTTATCTACAANAAAAGTTATTTATTTATTTCTCTNTGTTTGTCAGCTTCAAAAACACCTAGGACGTGAAAATCTTGGCAATGTAATCCTAAATCTTCAAGTGATTTTTGTACTCTTGGTTCCTCAATATGACCATCTAGATCACATAAAAAGAAAAAAGAGTCGAAAGAATTTTTTTCAGGATAACTTTGTAACTTTGTTAAATTTACCCCATTAATGGCAAACCCCCCTAAAGATTGATACAGAGCTGCAGGTTTACTTTTTAATTTAAATAAAAAAGAAGTAATATATTTTTTTCCACTAAATTCAGGTTGTAATATTTTTTTACCCATAACAAGAAATCTTGTTAAATTTCCTTTTTCATTTTCAATATTATTTTTTATAATTTCTAAATTATATGTTTTAGCNCTCAATGAAGAGGCTATTGCAGCTTTNGATTTATCTTTGCTTANTGAAACCATCTCTGCAGATCCAGCCGTGTCNGCTCTNACATGTTCAGTNAGATTATTAGATTTTATAAATTTTGAACATTGTGAAAGTGCTTGNGCATGAGAATAAACNTCTTTGATNTCTGAAACTTTNGTTNCAGGTANCCCCAATAAATTATGTTCTATTTTTTGAAAATACTCNGCATAAATNTTTAATCTGTATTCAAATATTAAATATTCAATTCCAATGTTACCAGTAATTCTATTNGANTCNGGAATTATAATTTTTGAATTTGTATCTTTTGATGCTTGNACAAAACAATCATCAAAAGTTTTACAAGGNACAACTTCAGCTTTAGNNTCAATAGATAAAGCAGCTAAGTGNGAATAAGCTCCGAAAGTTCCTTGAAAATAAATTTTACTCATTAAGACTTATATTCCATAATTTTTTTTATAGCCATAAAATCCTCTTCAGTATCTACTCCAATTGGTGATGATTTTGCAAGAGCTACGTTTATATTTATATTATTATCTAATGCTCTTAACTGCTCTAATCTATTTTTAATTTCATTTTGAGACTGTTTGAAAGAAATAAATTTTTTCAAAATTTCTACATTATAACAATAAATTCCTAAATGATGATAAGTCTGACTATTTTCATTGTCTAATTTTCTCATAAAATTTAACGCTCGAGGAAATTTTGAATGATCTAAACTTTCTTCTGTAATTACTTTAACAATATTGTGATTTTCAAAAACTTTTTTATCATTGATTTTGGCTGCCAAGGTTCCTAAATCACGCTTGGTCTTGATCATATTACTATTTAAATTTTGAATATCCTCAACATTCATCAATGGTTCGTCTCCCTGGAGATTCATGACTAATTCTGCATCTTTGCTACCCAGCTTAACCAATGCCTCGTAAATTCTATCAGTTCCTGTTTTGTGATTATTGCTAGTCAAAATTGCTTCTCCACCATTTTTTCTCACATCTTCGATAATTTCTTGATCCTCTGCAGCAACAAATACCTCTCCAATATTAGCCTCTTGGGCTTTTTTATAAACATGTGAAATGATGGATAATCCATTAATTTTAAGCAAGGGTTTGCCTGGCAATCTTGATGCTGATAACCTTGAGGGAATTATAACTAATGTCTTCATTTTTCTTTTAAATTTTCATTACAATATAAATAGAGGCAAAAATGTACATTAAAAATATAAGCAATTTTATATTTATAGTGTTATATGTTCAAAATAATTTTAATAAATGGATTCTTTCGAGCTTAATAAAATAATAGCTGCAATATTAATGGTAGCACTTCTGGTAATTGGTATTGGAAAGCTTTCAAATGTTATTTTTCATGTTGAAAAGCCTGAAACACCTGGTTACTCAGTAGAAGTAGAACAGGCTACTGTTGTAAGTTCACAAACAACCTCACAACCAACTGAAGATAAAATTGATATAGCTGCATTGATGGCTCTGGGAGATATCGCTACAGGGGAAAAAGTTTTTAAAAAATGCGCTGCATGTCACTCTATTGTAAAGGGTGGAAAAAATAATATTGGTCCAGCATTGTATAATGTTGTTGGAAGAGACGTAGGTGCTGTAGGTGATTATAAATATTCTAAGGCTCTGGCATCCTACGGAAAAGCCTGGACTTTTGAAGAGCTTAATGGGTACTTACTTAAACCAGCTAAATGGATTAAAGGAACTAAAATGGCATTTGCTGGATTAAGAAAAGAAAAAGATAGAGCGTCAGTTATTTTATATTTGAATCAAAATTCTGACAATCCACTGTCATTACCTTAATTTTCCCAGACAATAAAGTAAAATAGATTTTTGCACATGAACTCTATTTATTGCTTGATGCCACACCTTAGATTGTTTACTTAAAAAAACCTCTTCATCTACCTCACTTCCTCTAGGTAGACAGTGAAGAAAAATGCAATTTTTTTTTGCAAAACTCATCAATTTTTTATTGATCTTAAATTTTTTGAAGAAATTTAATTTTTTGTTCTTATTAACTTTATCATTCATAGATATTACTTTATCAGAAAATATAACATCAGCAGCTGATGCTGCTTTTTTTGCATTATCATAAATTAAAATTTTATTTTTATTGTTTTTAATATATTTCAAAATATTTTTATTAGGTTGATATTTTTTAGGGGATCCTATTTTTAATTTAAAAGAGAATTTAATAGAAGCTGCAATCAATGAATTCAAAACGTTATTTGAATCTCCTATCCAGGCGATATTTAATTTTGATATTGATTTTTTTTTAATTTCTTCAATTGTAAATATATCTGACAAAATTTGCGTTGGATGAGAGGATGGGCTTAATCCATTAATAATTGGAATTGATAAATATTTCTTAAACTCCTCTAACTTTATATCCTTATCAGTTCTAAGCATAAAAGCATTACCAAAGTTAGATAATATTTTTGCTGTGTCCTCAATACTTTCAGCTCCTTTCGATAAATGAAGCTCATCTGGTCTTAATGTTAAGGTGCTACCTCCAAGTTGTTTTATCGCTAAATAAAAACTTAATCTTGTTCTTAAACTAGATTTTTCAAACATTTGTATCAACAATTTTCCCTTTAAAGGTGCTCCTTTGTCTATATCTAGATTATCCAAATTTTTTCTTAAACTTTTTCTTTTTTTGGCATCTTTTAGAATTTTTCTTAAATCAGTCACTGAAATATCTTTCAAATTTATAAAATGTCTCATCTTAGTTTAACTCTCGACAAACTTTACTGATAATTTTTAGAGCTTTGTTTAACTCATTTTTTTTTACATTTAACGGCGGCAACACACGCACAACATTTTCTGATGCACGTATTGTTAATAATCTATTATCCATCAACTTCTTAATAAAAATAGCTTGATCTATATGGAGTTGAATTCCGATCAAAAATCCTCTTCCTCTTATACTTTTTATAATATTAGGATATTGATCTTTAATTTTTTTTAAATTTTGTAAAAAATATTTTGACAAATAATTAATGTTTTTTAAAAACTTTTTACTCGAGACTATATCCATTACCTGATTACCTACAGCCATAGCTAAAGGATTCCCACCAAAAGTAGAGCCATGAGTTCCAGGTATCATTCCTGAGGCTACCTTCTTATTCATTAAAACTGCACCGATAGGAAAACCACCACCTATTCCTTTTGCAATCGGAACAATATCAGGTTTGACTTTTGATTTTTCAAATGAAAAAAAACTTCCAGTTCTTGAAATACCACACTGAACCTCATCTAAGATCAATAATATTTTCTTTTTATTACATAATTTTCTTAATTCTTTTAAACACCAATCTGGAATCTCTTTAATACCTCCTTCTCCCATTATGGGTTCAACCATAATTGCGGCTGTTCTTTTAGTAATCTTCTTTTTAAGGGATTTATGATCTCCAAATGAAAAGTGATTAAATCCTGAAACTTTAGGTCCAAATCCCTCTGTCATTTTCTTTGATCCACTAGCATAAATTGCTGCTAGCGTTCTGCCATGAAAAGAATTTTTCACACACAATATTACATTCTTATTTTTCTTTCCTATAGAATAGAAGTATCTTCTAGCAACCTTTATTGCTGCCTCTGTAGCCTCTGCTCCGCTATTCTGAAACATTACAAAATCTGCAAATGTTTTATGACACAGCTTTTTTGCTAATTTTTCTCCCTCAGGAATTTGAAAAGCATTTGAGACATGCCAGAGCTTTTTTGATTGTGTATTAATAGTTTTTATGAGTTTAGGATGTGAATGACCCAAAGAGTTTACTGCTATACCTTGAACAAAGTCTAAATATTTTACATTATTTTTTGAATATAAATAACTTCCTTTTCCATACTTAAAAGAAATTTTCTTTCTGTTATAATTTTTTGCTAAATAGCTCATAAAATATTTAATTATATACTTCTATATTCTTAGAATACATTGATACAAGTATAGATTGAAAACTTTTTAATTAATCTTTGTTAATAACTCTGAATTTAAACTTGTTATTTTTTTGTAATGAAGCCTATATAGTATCTATAATATTAAATAGCACATTATATTGATAACTTATGAGCTGGAATGATGAAAAAGTTGCTAAACTTAAAGAATTATGGGGTAAAGGTAAAACTGCGAGCCAAATTGCCGAGATAATTGGAGGTATTAGTCGAAATGCGGTAATAGGAAAGGCTCACAGATTAAACTTATCTGCTAAAATTAAAACTAGAGCTTCATCAAACACTAATAATAATTTCAGATCTAATAATCAAAATAATTTAGATAAATTAAGAAAAGGAAGAAGAAGTAGATTCAAATCACTTATTATAGAAAAAGATTTTGAGCCCGAAAATCCTAAACAGCTCGAAGAGTTGGACGAAAATTCCTGTAAATGGCCAATTGGTCATCCTAATGAAAAATCGTTCTACTTTTGTGGTAGAACATCTTTAAAAGATTTTTCTTACTGTAGATTGCATTTATTATATGCATATCAACCCAAAGGTAAAAAAGAGGATTCTAACGACAAAGAGGAAATTCAAGAATATACTGAAAAAAAAATAACTGCTGTATAATAAAATCAGGTATCTGATTTAATCATTTGAATTATATTTTTCTGTTGAAAATTGCCCACCATCTCTCCACATAAAGGAGTATTTTTTCACCTCATCTTGAAAAAAAAGTTTACTTGGTAAGCCTATTTCTTTATTTGTCTTATATTTTCCAGAGGGAATATTATCATATTTTAACAATCTAAGTTGATCTTCTGTCAAAAGTGGATTTGGAAAAAACTGAAAAAATTTAGCAGATAAATTAGCCAAAACTAATGGCATAGGTATAAGAAGTCTATTTTTTCCCATTAATTGAAGAAGGGTTTGTAAAATTTCCTTAAAAGATAAAATCTCAGGACCAACACATTCGATAATTTGAGATTGAATGTCACTTTGCAACACATGGTGAATTACATTTGTAAGGTCAGAACAATGTATTGGCATAAATTTAGTTTTTCCTGAATAGTAAAGTGGGAAAATTGGTAATCTATTCAATAGTGTCATAAATTGAGTGCTAAAATTATCAGAATTTGAGAAAACTATGGAAGGCCTTAATATTGTGGTTTTTGAAAAATTACTCAGAATACCTTTTTCTCCCTCAAGTTTTGAGATTGCATAATTTGAGTCCACTGCCTCATTAATACCTAAGGCTGAAACATGAACAAAATGCCTTAAGTTATACTTTTTACATAGTTTAGCTAAAAGCGTAGGGAAAACTGTATGAATATTCTTAAAAGTATTTCCATTCTTTTTCTCATATAAAATTCCTATCAAATTTATACAATAATCTGCTTTGCTGAATAATTTTTCAATTTTTTTTTCATCAAAAATTTTTGCCTCAACAATCTCTATAAAGCCTGCGTTTGCCTGAGTTTTAATCCTCAGGCCCTTTTGATGAATATTTCTTGTTACTATTGTTGCTCTTAGGTTATTTTTGGCAAGTTTTCTAATCAAGTTACTTCCGATTTGACCACTTCCACCAAAAATTAGACAATTTTTTGCTTTCATATATATATGTTTAAAAATGAATAATAATATACACTTGCACAAAGTTGATATACCTGAGAATCTAAATTTGGGCAATACAATAGCTGTGGATGGTGAATTCATGGGACTAAATGTTAGACGAGATCCTCTATGTTTAATTCAAATTTCCTCAGGAAATTTAGATGCTCATATAGTCCAATTTGACAGAAATAAATACAACGCACCTAATTTGATAAAATTATTGGCTGACAAAAATACTAAAAAGATTTTTCACTATGCGCGTAGTGATTTAGCTCACATTAAATATTATCTTAAAACTAATGTTAACAATGTTGAGTGCACTAAGATTCAATCTAAAATTGCACGAACTTTTTCAGATAACCATTCTTTAAAAACATTAATCAAAGAATTCATTAATATTGATATTAGTAAACAGTTTCAAACTACAGATTTTGGTGGAGAACTTTCTCAAGGTCAACTTAAGTATTGTGCTAATGACGTTATATATCTTCATAAAATTAATGAGGAACTTAATAAAATATTAATAAGAGAAAATAGAATACAGCTTTATCAAGAATGTTTAAAATTTCTTAAAACAAGAGTTGATTTAGATCTTGCTTCATTCAAAGAGGATATTTGGGCACATTAATGAAAAAAATGAATTACATGACTATAGCTAAAAGTGTTATCAACTTGGAGATTAAAGCTCTTCAAAAATTAAAAAAATCATTAAATAAAAATTTTGATAAAGCGGTCAGTGCAATAGTTAATTGTCAATCAAAAGTAATTTTATGTGGAGTAGGAAAAAGTGGAATTATAGCTAATAAAATTTCTGCTACGCTATCTTCTGTTGGAACGCCATCTTTTTCACTATCTGCAAATGATTGTTCTCATGGTGATCTTGGAAGTATCACTAAAAAAGATATATTAATTTTAATAAGTTATTCTGGCAATTCAATTGAATTAAAAAATATAATTAATTATGCTAATAGAAATAAAATTTTATTAATTGGCATAACCTCAAAAAAAAACTCTGACTTATATAAAAATAGCGATATAGGCTTAATTACACCTGAGGTAGAAGAGGCAGGATTGAACATGGTTCCAACATCAAGTACAATAAACCAACTAAGCATAGGGGATGCTTTAGCAGTTTCTACTCTTAAAAAGAAAAAAATAAATAATTTAGATTTTAAAAAATTTCATCCATCTGGAAGCATAGGAGAGAAATTGAAAACTGTGGAAGATCTAATGTTAACTCGTAATAAGATACCCTTTATTAATGAAAATGTATTAATGATAAAAGCACTCAAGATTATGACAGAAAAAAAATTAGGAACGCTAATTGTCAGAAATAAAAAAAATTATACAACAGGAATTATTACTGATGGTCAGATCAGACGATTAAATTCAAAAAATATTAATTTTAATTTACTTAAAGTAAAGAATGTAATGACAAAAAATCCAATTAAAATTGAAAAAAATACTTTGGCAACTAAGGCTCTAGCAATAATGAATGAAAAAAAAATAACATGTTTGTGTGTTTATGATGAAAAAAAAAAATCTTATACTATCGGAATTATTCATGTTCACAACATTCTAGAAAATAAAATTTATTAATCAAATGGACAAGGGTAAAAGTTTACAACTTTCATTAATAGTAATATTAATTATATCGTCAATAATTTTTTATAAAAAATTTTTTTATAAAAACGTGAATTTAACTGAAAAAGAAATAAATGAAAAAAAAATAGAAAATAATAGTTCTGAAAATAAAGTTAAAAACTCAAATGTAATTGAAACTCTAAAATATGTGTCTCAAGATTTAATTGGAAATACCTACGTCATTAATGCTGACTCAGCACAATTTGAAAAAGATAAAATAGACAATATAATTCTTTTTAAAGTCAATGCAGAAATAATTCGCCAAGATGACGAGGCTATTAAAATTTATTCTGAAACTGCTAATTATAACAAGAAAAATAATGATACAATATTTAAAAACTCAGTGGTAATTGAGTATGGCAATCAAATTATTAAAGCAGAAGTGGTAAAACTTAATTTTTCTGAAAATTTAATAGAAATAGTTGAGAATGTTTATTATATGAATACTAATACAAAAATATATGCTGATAAAGTCGAATTAGATTTATTAAGAAAAAAGATGAAAATTTCAATGATCAACCAAAATGATAATATTCAAATTACAGGAAAATACTAATTGTGGCTATAATCAAAAAATTTAGAATTAAAAATTTTAAATCGAAAAAAGAACTCATCAAATTAGATAGAATATCAATTTACTTTGGAAAGAGAAAAATATTTGAAGATTTAAATTTCAGTTTAAACCAAGGGGAAATTCTTGGATTACTAGGTCCAAACGGTGTAGGGAAATCAACAATTTTTAATATTATCATAGGATTATTAAAACCAAATTATGGTTCAATATTTATTGATCAAGAGAATATTACTAATGAACCAATATTTCACAGAACCAAAAAATATAAAATTGGTTATGTCCCCCAGCATGGTGGCTATTTTTACGATCTTACTTTAAGAGATAATTTAAAAGCAATAAGTGAAATGGTAATTGAAGACAAAAAATTAAGAGATGAGAGAATTAATTTATTAATCTCAAAATTTGAACTTGAGTCTTTACAAAATATTAAAGCAGAATTTTTATCTGGTGGACAAAAAAAACGTTTAGTAATATGTTTAGCTTTGTTAAGTAATCCCAGAATCTTATTATTAGATGAACCATTCGCTGCTTTAGACATTATGACAATAAAAAATCTTCAACAAATTATTGTCGATTTGCAGACTCAAAGTAATATCTCAATTATATTATGTGATCATCAAGCAAGAGACTTATTATCGTGTGTTGATTTAGCGATTGTTTTATCAAATGGAAAAGTAATTGCGAAGGATACACCTAATAATCTAATTAAAAATATTGACGCCCAAAATGCTTACTTTGGAGACTCTTTTAAGATAAATTAAAGATGTCTTTTATAAAAATAGAGAAAAAAATTAAAAAATTTAATAAAAGTTTAACAACCTCAGGTGACAAAAGTTTATCTATTCGATGGGCACTTTTAGCCTCTCAGTCAAATTCCAAAAGTAAGTCTTATAATCTATTAATCTCAGAGGATGTTCTTAATACACTAAAATGTCTTAAGAAACTTGGGGTAAAAATAAAATTAACAAAAAAATTTTGTGAAATATGTGGTGTAGGGTTAAATGGTTTTAAATATAAAAAAAATTTATCATTAAATGCCGGAAATTCTGGAACATTAGGCAGACTTATAATGGGGCTTTTAGTTCATTGCAGAAATAGTTTAAAATTAAAAGGAGATAAAAGTTTGTCTAAAAGAGATTTTATGAGAGTTTCAAAACCATTGGAGAGATTTGGAGCAAAATTTATAACAAATTCTGGAAAGCTTCCAATTTTCATCAAAGGAACTGAAAATCCATTGCCTATTTTTTATAATGAAACGAGAGGGTCAGCTCAATGTAAAAGTGCAGTAATGCTTGCAGCATTAAACACAAGAGGAGAGACAATTATTAAAGCAAAAAAATCAAGAGACCATAGTGAATTACTTTTTAAGTACCTTAAATTGCCTATTATAATTTATAGAAAGAAAAACTATGATCTAATAAAAATTAAAGGTAAAAAAAAAATACCCTCAATTAATTATAAGATACCTGCAGATATAAGTTCTAGTGCTTTTTTTATTGTTTTAACTGCACTCTCTGAAAATTCAAAATTAAAAATAAATAATATAAATGTTAACCCTTCAAGAACAGGAATTTTAAGTATTCTTAAAATGATGAAAGTTAAGATTAAAGTAATAAATAAAAGATTTTATAAGGGGGAGCAGATTGCAGATTTAGTAATTCATAGTTCCAAAAAATTAAAATCTATAAATTGCCCAATAAGATTAAATAGTGCTGCAATAGATGAGTTTTTATTAATATTCTTGGTAGCAGCTAAAGCTGATGGAATATCTTATTTTAAAAATTTATCTGAATTAAACGAAAAAGAAAGTCCAAGATTAAAATGGGGGTCAAAAATATTAGATAAAATTGGTATTAAAAATACTGTCACAAATAATAGTATCAAGATTTATGGTAACCCGAATATTGAAGTTAATAAAAAGATCGTAATTAAAAATTTTTTAAAAGACCACAGAGTTTTTATGACTAGTGTAGTGGCTGCACTTACATTTGGAGGTAAATGGCAAATACACGATGAAAATTCAATTAATACCTCATTTCCATCGTTTTTAAGTAAAGTAGATTATCTTGGTGCAAATATTAAGTATTAATATTTAAATATCTAAATTTAGAGGAATATTAGAATTAACCCCCTATATATCACGTATTTTACATGTTTTTTTAAAATTCAATCTTGATTAAAATCGTAATTTTATCTAAAAGTTCATGTTTTTTAAAAAAATATAACAAGACTAATTAATGGAAATATATAAAGACCTTTCAAGCCCCGCATCAAAGGAATTTGAAAAACTTTTAAACAGTCAGCTCTCTAAAAATACTATTGAAGAAGGTAAAGTTATAGAAGGTAAAATAAACAAAATAACTGAGAAGTTTGTTTTTTTGTTTGTTGAAGGTTTAAAAAGTGAGCCAGTTCTTGATATTAATGAACTCAAAAGCATGGGATTATCAGATAATATAAAAGTAGGAAAAACTATTTCAGTTTTATTAGAAAAAATTGAGGATAAAAATGGAGAGGTGATTGTTTCAGCTAGTAAAGCACTTAAGATTAAAGGTTGGGATAAACTTGTTGAGGCATACGAAAAAAAAGAACCTATAATGGGTAAAATAGTTTCCAAATGTAAAGGCGGATGTATCGTTGAACATTTAGAAACAGGCTCTCTAATGTTTTTACCAGGGTCACAAATAAGTGACAAACCTCTTAAAGATATAAGTCATCTTATGAATGAACCTCAAAAATTTGCTTTAATTAAGTTAGACAAAATAAGGGGAAATGCCTGCGTATCAAGACGAGAAATCATTTCCTCGTTTAAAAAGGAAGATAAAGCAAAAATTATAAATAAGTATAAAGTTGGAGATGTTATTAAAGGTGCTGAGGTTAAAGGATATAGTTCTTTTGGATGTTTTTTTAATGTTAACAATGAATTAGATGTATTGGTTCATTTACAAGAGATTTCATATAGTCGAGTAAATCATCCAGATGAGGTATTTAATATTGGAGAGAAGCACGACTTAAAAGTTATAAGTGTTGATAAAGAAAAACTGCAAGTAGGTTGTTCTGTGAAACAATTATCTCCAGATCCCTTTGAACATATTGAAAACTATGAATTAAAAAAAGTTTATAAAGTCAAAGTTGTAAAAATTATGGATTTCGGTGCATTTTGTGAATTAGAACCAGGATTAACTACATTATTACACTCGAGTGAACTCAGCTGGACAAAAAAAAATGTATCTGCAAAAAAAATGTTCAAAATAGGTGATGAAATTGATTGTGTAATAACAGAAATAGATAAAGACAAGAGACGAGTTGCAATTTCTCATAGACTTACAAAAGAAAACCCTTTCGAAGTTTTTGAAAATAAATTCCCTATCGGGACAATTGTTGAGGGGACAGTTGTAAACAAAAATGAATACTCGTTATTTTTAAATGTAGAAGGTCTAGAAATTGATGCATTTTTGCATTGTAATGATTTAACTTATCTAAATAATGGAGAAGAAGAACTTAAGAAGTATAATAAAGGTGATAAAATCAAAGTAAAGGTCTTAGAAATTAAATCCTCTGACCAGAAAATAAGAGTAGGACTAAGACAAACTCAACCTGACCCATTTGATTGGTTCAAAGATAAAAAAATAAATCAAATAATTACTGTAAAAATTATTTCATCTGATAATAAAGGCTTAATTGTGAGACCAGAGGAATGTGAGATGGATTTTAATATTAAAAAAAACCAGATTGCGATAAATGCCGCAGATGCAAGACCGTCAAGATTCACCGGAGGTGAGAGGATTGATTGTGCAATATCTGACTTAGATTTAAACAAAAGAAAGGTTGCCTTAAGTATTAAATTGTTAGAAGAATTAGAAAAAAAAGAAGCTTTAGAAAAATACGGTGCGGAAGATTCTGGTAAAAATCTTCCTTTTTCATCACTATCAACTGAGCTTGATAAAAAAAATAAAAAGAAATAGAGATTTTAGAAAATAAAATTGGCTGTAGTAAAATCAAACCTTTTGAAACAACTCTCAAAAAGTTATCCAAATTTTTTGAAAAAAGATCTTGAAAAATTTATGGATATAATTTTCAATGAAATCAAAAGAAGTCTTAAAAGAGGAGAAAGAGTTGAACTCAGAGGTTTTGGAGTATTTTCAAGCAAAATCCAAAAAGCAAGAATATCTAGAAATCCAAAAACTAACGAAAAAGTTGATACACCGGAAAAAAAAACTATTAACTTCAAAATGTCAAAAGATTTGTTTAAAATTTTGAATAATGAAAAAAAATAAAATATTTGTTGCTTGTGATAGCACCAATATTTCAAAAATTAAAAAGATAATCAAATACACCACTCATACCAAGATAAATATCGGATATAAATTTGGTTTAGAATTCTTAAATTCTAAAAATGGTAGAAATTTTGTATCTAAATTGAAAAAACGAATTATTTTTGCAGATTTAAAATTACATGACATACCAAACACTTGTGTTTCGGCGATCAAAGCAATTAAAGATTTAAAAGTTAATTATTTAACAATTCATATAAGCTCTGGATTACAGGCTCTTAAAGCGGCAAAAAAAATCTCTGGTTCAATTCGTCTAGTTGGCGTAAGTGTTCTTACTTCTTTAGATAATAAAGAGTTAAAAGAAATCGGGTTTAATAAAGATGTTAAAAAATTGGTACTTCACCAAGCAAGATTAGCAAAAAAAGCTAGACTAGATGCCTTTGTCTGCAGTGCACAAGAGGTAAAAATAGTAAAAAAAGCATTCAAAAATGAAATCATTACTCCTGGAATAAGATTAGACACAAAAAATAACGATCAGAAAAGAGTTTTAACCCCTAAACAAGCTTTTAAAAACGGAGCTCATTCTCTCGTCATTGGTAGAAATATTACCAAAGGCAATATAAAAAGAAATATTCAAAAACTTATTGATCATTTAAATCAATGATCAAAGGTTTAAAAATTTGTGGGATCTCGGATCCAGTTACTCTAAAATATATTTTAAATCATAGTAATCTACCATCATTGACCATGATAGGTTTCATTACAAACTATGAAAAAAGCAAAAGATTTGTCAAATACGAAAAATTAAAAAACTTAATTAATATTGATAAAAAACAAGTAAAATTTATTTCAGTTCTTGTTAACCCTACTGAAGAAACTCTAGAAAAAATAAAAGATTTAAATTTTGATTATTATCAACTTTACGATGTAAGCCCTGAGAGAACAAAAAAAATAAAATTACAATATAAAAAAAAGATAATAACAGCAATTACTGTTTCAAGTAAGGAGGATGTAATAAAATATAAAGATTATTCTAATATCTCAGACATAATTTTGTTTGATTCAAAAGGCTATCATAAATCTAAGAGTTTTGATCACAACTTACTTGATGAAGTGCCTTATGGGTTAAATAAAATGATTGCAGGAGATATACAAATAGATGATATTCCTAAATTGAAAAATAAAAGCTTTATAATTGATTTAAGTGGAGCGCTAGAGGATAGGAATGGAAAAAAAAATATTGAAAAAATTGATAAATTATTAAATTTGTTTGCAAATATATGAAATTAAAAAAAAAAATTCCAGTAATTGATCAAGGAGATAAACTTGGATTTTGGGGGGGTAAATTTGGTGGAAACTTTGTTCCTGAAACTTTAAAAAAACCAATAGAAGATTTGGAGATTCTTTTTAATAAACTCAAAAAAGATAAAAACTTTATTAAAGAAAGAGATAAATATTTTAAAAATTGGATTGGTGTTCCTACTCGTTTTATCAAATTAGAAAATTTAACTAATTATGTAGGAGGAGCTCAAATTTGGTCTAAAGTTGTATCTGATGCGAATGGAGGAGCACACAAAATCTATAATGCTACTGTTCATTGTTTACTTGCAAAACGATCTGGTAAAAAATTTATTATTGGTGACACAGGTGCAGGCTATGCAGGTAAAATGTTAAGTATGGCAGCTAAAAAATTTGGTCTTAAATGTAAAATTTTTATGGGCGCAAAAGACATAGCAAGGCAAAAACCTAATGTAAAAGCTATTAAAAAAAATGGAGCTGAGGTCATACCAGTTTATTCTGGAAGTCAAACACTTGTAGATGCTGTTTCTGAATGTATGAGATACTGGGTGGCAAATTGTGATACAACAGCTATGTGTGTGGGAAGTACTGTGGGGCCAGCCGTCTTTGTTCGTATATGTGGATGGAGCACTAGTCAAATCTCAAGAGAATTAAAAGCACAATTAATTGATGAGTTTGGTTCAATTCCAAAAAAACTTAAACTATACAACTGTGTCGGAGGTGGAAGTTCAAGCTTTGGTTTTTGGAATGAATTTATGGACTATAAAAAAAGTCAATGTGAATTTATTGGCGTAGAAGCTGGAGGACCTATAAAAAGTAAAAAGCATGCAGCACCTTTAACTTATGGTTCTAAAATTGGTATTCTTCATGGTGCAGCTCAATATGTTAATCAAAATCCAGATGGTCAAATTGAGGAAACTGAGTCAATTTCTGCAGGACTTGATTATCCTGGAATTTCTCCTCTTCATTGTTTTTTAAAAGACACAAAGAGAGCAAGATATACGGCTGCAAGTGATGAAGAAGCTTTAAACGCATATAAACTTGTCACGAAATTTGAAAAGTTAAGACCTTCACTTGAGCCAAGTCATGCTTTTTCAGTTGCAATCAAAGAATCAAAAAAATTAAATAAGGAAACTATCGTAGTAGTTAATAGTTGCGGAGATGCTTATAAAGATAAAGAAATTTTAGAACAAAAATTAGGAAAAAAATATGTTAAACCCTATTAATTTAGCGTTTAAAAGAGCAAAACAGCAAAACAGAACTGCTTTATTAACTTATACTGTTGCGGGCGACAGTTCAGAAAAACAATCTTTAAATATATTAAAAACAATCTCTAAAAATGTTGATATTGTTGAAGTAGGCGTCCCTCACAATACTCCCGTTGCAGACGGAAGCCAAATTCAAACTAGTGCTTATAGAGCAATCAAAAATGGAATTAAGATTAATAATATCTTTAAAATTGTTAAAGAGTTTAAAAAATTTGATAAATCTAAACCTGTTATATTAATGGGTTACTATAATATGATTTTTCAGTTTGGAGAGAACAAATTTATAAATAAATGTAAAGTTTCTGGGGTAAATGGATTAATAGTTGTAGATTTGCCTTGGCCAGAAAATAAAAATTTTGCGAAAAAGTGTAAAAATAAATCAATCTATTTTATTCAACTTTTATCCCCTACAACGACAAGCAAAAGGCTTAAAAAAATAATACAAGACTCCCATCAAATGAATTATTTTATTTCAATGCTAAGTACAACTGGAGGAAAACTAAAAATATCTCCACGCGAAATACTTAAAAATTACAGAAAAATAAAAAAAATTAATCCAAAAAAAGACGTTGTGATTGGTTTTGGAATTACTGAAAAAACAATTGGAAAACTTAAATCTGCTGATGGATTAGTTGTAGGAAGTGCTATTTGTAATGAAATTACAAGAAGTTTAAAGAATAGACAAAATCCTGTCACAAATGTAGATAAGTTAGTTAATAGGTTAAAAAATAAAATAAAATGAATTGGATTACAAAAATTATCAAAGCAGGTGAAAAAATAAAATCTGCAATCCATAAAAGAGCCTCTAAAGAAGAAATTGCAAATAGTGATTGGACCTCTTGTTGTAAAGGCCCAATTTTAAAAAAAGATTTAGAGAAAAATCTTTGGGTTTGCCCAGATTGTAACAAACACCATAGAATTAAACCAAAACAAAGATTTGATATTCTTTTTGGAAAAAATAATTATGAAATATTTAAAACACCTATCCCAAATGATGATCCTTTAGAGTGGAATGACTCCAAATCATATAAAGATAGATTAAAAAGTGCTAGAAAAAAAACAGGGATGGATTGTGGAATGATGGTTGTTAGTGGATCGATTAATAATATCAAAATAACAGCAGTCGCGTCTGATTTTGATTTTTTAGGAGCATCAATGGCAGCTGCTGAAGGAGAGGCATTTTTATATGGTATTCAACATGCAANTGAAAATAAAACACCATTCTTATGTGTTAGCGCTGGTGGCGGAATGAGAATGATGGAAAGTTTAATTTCACTATCGCAAATGACAAGAACGACACTCGCAATTAATGAGCTCAAAAAAAATAATCTTCCATATTTGGTATGTATAACTGATCCGACAGCAGGCGGTATAACAGCTTCGTATGCTATGTTGGGTGATATTCACATTGCTGAACCAGGAGCTTTAATAGCATTTGCTGGTGCAAGAGTAATTCAAGGCACTGTCAAAGAAGAGCTTCCAGAAGGTTTCCAAAGAAGTGAGTATGTAGAAAAAACTGGATTTGTTGACATAATTATTGAGAGAAAAAATCTTTCTAAAAAAATTGGAACTTTATTATCAATATTGTTAAAGAAAAATTCTGTTATAAGCACTGAAGAAAATGAGACTTCAGAAAATAGTCAATCGCTTACAAAAGCTGCATCCTAAAGAAATCGACCTTAGCTTAGGCCGAATAAAAACTCTTTGTAAAAAATTAGGCACCCCACAAGATAAGGTTAAAGCAATAAATTTTGTAGGCACAAACGGTAAGAACTCTACGATTCAAGCTTGTTATTCTATATTAAAAGACGCTAAAATTAAGTGCAACGTTTATACTAGTCCACATATTCAAAAAATAAATGAAAGATTTATTTTTAACAATGAACAATTGAAAGATGAGGAATTAGCATCTCTCTTTGAGGAAGTTGAAAAAATAAACAAAAACGAACCAATCACCTTTTTTGAAATTTTAACTGCTTGTTTTTTTTATAAAGCTGCACAATATCCAAATAATATAAATCTGATAGAGGCTGGTTTGTTTCATAGATTCGATGCCACTAATATACTAAAAAATAACCTTGCAAGTGTAGTATGCTCTATTAGTAAAGATCATCTTGACTGGCTGCCAGAAGATCAGCGAACGATAGAAAAAATCGTATTTGAAAAAACCTCCTCTTTATTGAGTTCTAATATAATAATATCTAAACAAAATTCTAAAAAAACAACTGAATGTATTAAGAAAACAATTTGCAATAATTCATCCAATAAAATAATTTTTAATGAGGATTTTAGTTACTCTATAGGAGAAAATAAGTTTTTTTATTATGAAGATAAATACGGAGGATTAAAACTTCCAAGTACAAACGTTATTGGGCAATTTCAAATTGAGAATATATCAACCGCAATTGCAGTTCTGAGACATTTAAATATTGATATATCAGATCATAATATCAAAAGTGGTGTCACAAAGATTGAAAATATTGGCAGATTACAAGAAATAAAATCTGGGAAAATAAAAGATTTAATCAAAAATAACCAATTATTGTTAGATGGAAGTCACAATGAAGATGGTGCTAGAGTTTTAAATGAGTATCTTCAAACTTTAGATTGTAATAAGCATTTTATTATAGGCATGATGTCTAATAAAGATCATAAAAAATATATTAGCTACTTTAAAGATATATCATCTCTAACCACTGTTGATATCCCTAATCAACCAAACGCTATCAGTGGTAAAAAATTAAAAGAAAAATTTCAAGATGTTTTTAATGTTAAATATGAGAAAAATATTGAGAAAGCAATTAAGTCCTTATCACTTAAAAAAAATGATATGTTAATAATTACAGGATCTTTATATTTAGCCGGTGAGATATTAAATTTAAATTAGATATTTTTTTCTAAAAACTCTTTCATATGGCTTTCTGGTACGCCGCCAACTTTTCTATCAACTTCAACACCTTTTTTATAGATTATCACTGTTGGAACACCTCTTATTCCCGCAGCACTTCCCGTATTAATACCACCATCCTCTATATCAGCGTAATAAAAACCAGCCTTGTCTTTATACTCAACTGCAAGTTTATCCATAATTGGTTTTAAGGACTTACAAGGGCCACACCAAGCTGCGCTAAATTGAATTACTGAAACATCTTCACTTTTAATTTTGTTTTCAAAATCTTCATCTTTAAAATCTATAAGCATAAATACTTTCTATAAACTTGTATCTTAAAGTCAACTAGGCAATTTCATATTTCTTTTCAATAGACATAATAAAATCGTTTATTTCATCAAGTTTATTTAATTCAATTTTATCATCTCTTTTATCTGCTTGATCTCTCAAATAGTCGATTTCATTATATGCCATATTTACCGTTTGCCACTTCTCCTTATTCTTGCTTAGTATACGTCTAGCAATTTCACTTTTAATATTTTTATATAAATCGGGTGGTAAAATTTGCGGTGCCTCCTGATAAATAATTTTTTGACCAAACCAACTACATCTTTTATCTTGAAATTTATCTAGCAGTCTCAACTTATCTTCCCAAGATGAGCTGTGCCAGGTTTTAAAAAGAGCAGTATCTTTATTAGGAATAAATTTTTCATACAAAGTTTCTTCAGGTAATAGATCTTCTTGTGTTTTAGTTTGCTCTTTTTCCTCTGCAGCCTCTCTATTTATAATTTGTATATTTTTACAAAAATTTTCACTGTTTCTCACCATTTGTGCACGTTTTTTAATTGTTTCTAAATCTAAATCTAAATAAGGTTTTTGTTTTAAGGCAAACTCTTTGTCCAAAATTACTGGAGCTTTATTAGTTTTTAAAACTCTTAAAGCCTTAGGACTATATTTTTTTAAAATATCTCTCAATTGATTAACAGGTAAGTTTAATAGTGGTTCTGGATCTCTTCGTAAATCCCAAACATATCCCCACGATGAGTAAGATGGATGAAAACAGTGATTAGGATGTAGTGTGCTAGTAAGATACATCATATTTCTACCTTTCACATTTTCAAAAATAGAATATATGCCTTCATTTTTTAAAAACGTTTCTACGCTTGTTTTAGTTGATGTTTTTA
>FUFK010043400.1_pt1 | contig 19200 bp, 14 predicted proteins | sample 1021851 | NCBI WGS metagenome assembly FUFK01 (sample SAMEA51879418, study PRJEB19060) | metagenome
AATGCTTTGTCATTGTATTTAGAGTTAATCGCTTTCTCTGAATATTCTGTTGGTCTTTTAATCATCACAGCTAGAGTAGGATCTAGACCTGGACTCTCTCCTAAATAACCTTGATACGAGGCAAAGTTCCAGAGTGTTTTGATAGCTGTTAAGCAATTCTTTTTNTAAGAATAACTAGGTTTATCTTTTAGATATTTATTTATTCTGCCGGTGTTTAATTCATCTATAAATGTTTTACCCAAGTCATTATCAAAGATAGCTGTCTCTCTGTTTAAGTTCTTTTTTGGATCTAGGATTATTCCTTTACCTGACGGATACCATTGAAACAACTCATCCCAACTTACAGGCGCCGGTTTTCTTTTAGCGTAATTAGGTCTAAATGATATTCTTCCATTACCACTTTCATTGTCAGAATAAGACAGGAACCTGGACCTTTTATTATAACCTATAAGAAATCTAGATTGTTCTCGAATAGATTTAGCGCAAAGTGTACCTTCTGCTTTGATCTTTGGCATATTTGCTTTCATCAATTCAATAATAACTTCATTGATTGTCTTACGAGTTTTCTGAATATATTCCTCTGATTTAATTAATCTCTGGTCCTCTAATGCTTTTTTCTTCTCTGACTCAACAGGGGACTTTATCCAATGACCTTTGTCATTTGTGTGAGATCTAACTATTGGCAATAGCTTATCTTCAACTTCATTCACACCCCAAGATCCAGGAATTCTTTTACCTACGCTGTAATAATCTGCTTTGCCATTAAACCAAAACTGCAACCAGAATAATTTAGATCCTGTACTTTTCTGGATACATAGTTTTAATCCTTTGAGGATTGATTTGTTTGGTACATCAAAAGGAAATACTAATTGTCTTCTGAATTTTACNTCTCCGGCTTTGTTCACAAAGCTGAAATCCAGGTCATCAATATTAATCTTATCGATTGCCTTATTATCAAATTTTATTTTGCTTCTAGTTCTAACTTTCATATTCGCTTCTAGTTTGGTACATAGTTTCATCCAAGCTAGTCATATTCGTAAATAAGCCTGATCTAATATTTAATCAAGATCTGGTTTATCTTTGACTTGTTTTGTATGTTAAACGATTTGGAGGTAAAAGTGAATCCTAGGTATTTCAAGACCGGTGCTTTCAACCACTCAGCCATCTCTCCGTGAGCAAGTAAATACANGGCTTATTGAATCTTTTCAACTTAAAAGACACACTAAAAAAAAATTTTTTTTTGCTTTGCTTCTAGTTTGCTTCTAGTTTTGACACTAGAAACATTTATTTTATTAGTTTTATCTAGATTTAAACAATAGGATTTTAACACACACAACTGATCGTTTTACGCCGTTTTAGACTCTCTGTATGTTGGANGTAATGTTCTAATTATGGACTCACTCANNGCTGTTGCNNTTCGTTCGTCCGTTCCTCCAGGGGAGGTACACAAAACTCAAAATAGACTCGTTTATGAAGCCCCAATACCCCTTTTTGTAGAAAGGTATAGATTATATCTAGGTGTAAGATAGTAAGTTAGACAGAGATAGNGGTACCAGAAACTTNTCCATTCTGGAAACATTTTAGAATCTTTTTTAGGTTTTTTTTGTTATTGATTGAAACAGAAAGGACAAAAATTTTTTGAAAAATTTATATCAAACGGAAACAAGAATTAAGCCCATTGATGAGTGCTTTATTGATTATTGTATCTATTGTGAGAAACACAAGAAGATAGCCAGGAAGGACTTTTGCCTGGAGAAGATAAGATCAGGAAATATCTGTAAGGATTGTTTGAGCCTACTTGTCAAACAAACCGGATCTTCGCAATAGATCTTTAACAACTTCTCTTTCAGCTTTATTCATACGGAGAAAGGTTTCGCCAAGTTTATTTAATTGGCTATCCAGGTCTATATCTTTGATAGGAATATCTTCTTTGACCTTCGGTTTTACAGGACCTCCGGCGTCGTATTTGAGTCTTTGAAAGTAATCTTTATCTTTNGATTTNANCCANTCTAGGAAGGATGTATCAGGTTTAGCTTCTTTCTTAAATTCTTCCATAAGCGTATCAAGGATATCGTTCATAGCGTCAAACTCTAACTTCTCTTTATCGACTGCTAATAAGATCTCTTTAGTAGCTTCATTATCTCCTCTGCCAGGAATTGGTTTTTCTATGTTGTTTGGTGTTCTCATAATTTTGTAGCCTGGAAGATTAAATTCTATTTTGGCAAACAGGAACAACTTCCTCCAGGCGTTGATTGATATATAGTTTATAATCTTGGTAAGGCAATTTTTTTGTACTCCTACATTTTCATATAGCTGTGGTGCCTGGACTGAATAATCAGGCGACAAGAAACTCTGACAAATTCCCATAGGATTTTGACTATTCGACCACGGATCAGGCTAGGCAAATATTCTGATACCACTATGGTATTTCTTGCTAAATGCCCGGATTGAGACTCGCCTAAAACTTTATGAAACAGCAAAGACGCCGTTTTTATTAAGTTAAGTATCGTACACAAGGTACACAAGTATAATTTTCTTGCCTAGACTGAATTGTTTTTAATTATTGTTGTATATAGGGCTTCGCCTAGACTGACTAACCTGAATAAGCTGATATGAAAGTTCTTTGTCCGTCCTGGATATTTAGGGGTTCAGGATAACAATAGGAAACAGGGTAGGAGATTAGGCATTAGTACATTTGAAAAGGTCTAATTCGTTTCGCTTTACAATGTTTGCAATCACATAAGTAAGGTTCAACCATATCCTTTGGATCTGGAAAGTATGTATTAGGTGCTTCTGATCTTAAAACCCACTTATTACCAACACGGACCAACTCGTCTCCATAGGCGCCAATTTTAATTTTCCGTCCGGAATAATCTCTAGGTCTATTGGCTCTTTCCATCATAACCTGGACCTTTTTTAGAGCCTTATCCATTCTTTTCTTTTCTCTNTGGATCTTGTTCCACTCCTTATTGTACCTTCTGAATATTCCTTTTGAGTCCATTAATCTGATTTCTCCAATAAACTAAATAAATGATCTATGTCTATTATAGCCAAAGGCGTCTCTCTGTTCATCTTGATAACAAGCAAAGGTTCTAATTTGCCGTGGTTTTGGCATTGTTTAAAATGTTTGTAGATCGTCTTATATTCCTCTCTGTTCTTACACTCAACATCATAAGGAAATAATTTTCTAGCTGTTAGACTCAATAACTTAATATCAGATCCAGGTTCACTATCTCTGGCTGATCTAATATCCTTCTTCTTCAAGTAGGGAAATAAATCTATTATCTTTTGTAAGACAACATTTTGTAGATACTTGCCTTTAGCTTTGAGACTTTTTGCTGATCGCATTTGTACCTTCTTTACTAGGTCTTTGATCTCGCATTGTTTGATGTCTCATAAAACTAAACTCATCCGGATATGCTTTAATCATTTTATTAACCGGACCTTCTATTACACCTAACATCTTTGGAATCTTTATACCTTTAACTTCTGTAATGATTGTCTTGGTATAAAACTTTAGACCATATTTTTTATAATCCATTATATTATTCCTCCTTTCTCTAGATCCTCTGGCACAACAGGGAAATATAATTCATCAACCAATTCCTGTGGTTTCTTGCCAAAGTGTTTATCTAAATCTCTAATTAAATACAGCGTTGGTTTAGTAATCTTTTTATCTATTGAGACTCTGCATTGTCCTAAAGATCTTCCACCTATTTGTTCAAGCGCCATAGCAACATCATTAATTCTTCCGTTCCTNAACATTCCTTTGGACCGGAGGATGTTATATAATTCAGTAGATCCAATTATTATTTGCTTCTCTCTAAATGGATATTCTTGTTCTTCAAATAATTGTCTTACTATTTTGGTTAATGGGTGTTCTCCACCTTTACTCATTTGTGATCTAAATGGTGTATCAGGTGCAACTCCTTTTGGNTTAAAGTCNTCTGATATTTNTCTNTCCTTTAAACTATTAAGAATAGCTTTAGCGCCTCCTTCATCTAACCAGGTATGATAATCAGAATAGAATTGATCGTTCATTCTTGGCTGTTCTGATATATAAACCCAATATCTAACTTCATTTGGAGGTAGTGATAGGGCGTCTTTGTGGTTCGTAAATAATAAATAATTCGTACAGGATTTGACTATCTTATAATCAACATACAACGCTCTAGAAGATATATTCTCCTCTGTAATAATTCTTTTTAAATTATTCAATAATGCTGTCTTCTCATCAAACTTTCCGGCTGATTGCATTTCATCTATCAATACAATTTGGCTATTAGTTAAATATCCTTTTGATTTATCTAGTGCCTGACCAACATCTATTTCTTTGGCATTGTGAGAACCAAACATTAATTTAATCGCTCTCCAGATTGAACCTTTTCCGACCTGGAATTGTGTAGATACAAGAATACAGGCGTGTCTTATTTTTTCTCCAGGATGTTGGACCATATAAGCCAACCAATCTAGAAAGTGTTCTTTGTATTTTGTGCTGTCGTTAAAATAATGATCTAACAACATATCCCATAATGTTATGTCTCCGATCTCTGGAATAATATCTCCAGGTATATATGAATTTAGATATAGCTTTTTTTCTATTTCAATCAGTCTTTGTTTAGGATCATAACTCTTTGGATCATACACCCAATCNTCAACAACAATCCTTCTGGCGCTGTGCATAATGAATTGACTAGCTGATTTCTCTTTGAACAATCTAGCGTAAGTAAAATTAATAGCTGATTTGTCATATTCTTCGTTTGTAGTTAAATCAAAAAACTTATCTCTTTGCTTAATATAGATAACATTCTTTAGTAATTCTGCTCTGGCTATTTCTGGATCTTCTATTTTAAATTTTAATCTAGCTCGTTCTATCTTCTTTTCATAATAGCTTTCATCTGCGCCGGTATCTTTGAGTCTTAATAACATTGTCATTATTTCCTCATCCGTCTTCATAGATACAATCATCTTGGCTACATACAGAGTAATCATATCATCAAAGTATGAGTCATCATCCAGGCTCATCTTTTCATCTACAATCTGTCTATAAATATCTTTTGGAGATAGCTTTTGTGTACCTGGATCTAGTATAGATCCTTCGTTGTCTTCTTCTATTTCCTGTTCAACTTTATCCTGTACATCTTCTTCAAGGTCCTCCGGATCATAATTAACAAAGTGTGCCGTTGATTTAGAAGCGTTTTTGCAATTAGTTATAAATTGCTCTGGTGTAATACTAACAACTTTATCTCTATAAACTATCAATGCTGTTGGAGATGTTTCTTGATTTAGATTGTAAGATCTATACGGAAGTGTAATTCCATTTCCGTAATCTCCAGGTTCAACACTATCTTGTTTAGGAAATATTTCTGTCTTTGAGGATAGCTTTAATTGTTTTCTACAATACCTCAACCAACCTCTCATCCTTCTTGCTAGTACAGGCGCATTTGCAAAAGAATAAAAATGTAATCCTCCAGATTTACTTTCACAAGCAATCAGGTCAAACTCTCTAGCTTTGATTATTAGATCTACTTTGTTTTTTACATCCAGGTCATAGGTATCAACATCTATTGCACCCCAATAACAATATTCTGAATCTATAATAGGGGACGGCGTTAAGCCTCCGGCTGTCTTAAAATGATTATAATAATTCTGTAATTTCAGATCTCCTGTAATAGCTGTATATGTGAATTTTACTTTACCATTACTGCCTTTTTGATTGATAGGTAAAGCCTGATATCCTTTTGTAGCTTTGAATATATCCGGAAACTTATCTATTACTTCATCACTCGCTCTCAATGTCTTCCTCCTCTGTGAAATCTATGTTTTTTAGCTTTTTAATTTTATCTGGTAAGCCGTCTGGTACCTCAACTGACAAATCTAAACTGCCGTCAGTAGAGCTATCAACTTTAACATCCAGGTCTTGCATATCCTCAATGTGTATTATTTCTTCGTTCAATCTTTTCAATACATCATCAAGATCAACGCAATCATCATAGAGGTGTGTTATTCTATGACACTTAAACAATCTTTTTATAACCATTTATAACTCCTTGTTTTTTTGGATTAGCCAGGCGATCGCTTACAAGTGCTTCAATAGTTTTAGAAATACTTATCTGAATTCCTGGTGTTATTGTTTTTGATAACCTATCTAATTTGGAATAGGTCTCGTGTTTTAATGAAACATTTCTGTATTTATTAAAATCTGTCATCATTTAATTATCAAATCTATTTGGATCAAAGAATTCTTGGATGTCTTTTGTTCTTTGAGATTTTATTACATCCTGGAGTTCATAAATTTTAGTAGTGAGTTTTGTTATCTTCTCATTCTTTAAACCTATTTCAGTCCAGAGTTCAGCTATATGTGTTGTTTGCTTACCGGCAACATCTGTCAATCTATCGTTTGAAGATATTAGAGTTTCCAATAAATATTTTAATTCATACTTATTCATTATTCAGGTCTCAATATTTTAGGAATACCACCAACGCCATATTCTTTGTCGTATGCTTCTTGTTCTCTTTTGAGTCTTGCGTCAGCTTTCTCTTTGATTATTTGGTCCAGGCTCTTTTCAGGAACCTGGACTTTTGGTGGTGTGGTGTTGGTTATAGAAGAAGGTATATTTACTTCTGGTAATTTAATTTGTTGTACAGGATGTCTTCCAATAATTTTTAGTTCTTTATCAGATAAAAACTTCTTTCCATTTCTTTTGTATTCTTCATTAAGAGTTTGTCTTATCTCCTTCATCTGCTCTTTATCTCCTTTGGATGTCTCCAGGATTAGATCCCAAGTATTTAATTTCTGTCTTTGGTCTCTATCACTTGGATAAGTAGAAGGATCATTGTTATCAAAAGGTTTAGGTCTTTTTCCGTAATTCTCCTCGTCTATGATGTAAGGATTATTGTAGTGTGGTGGTGGTTTATCATTTGGCTTTCCGTCATATTGATAAGTCATTCTTTGAATTCGTTCAGNTANATTTTCTTTTCTTACAACAGGCTTCACAGGACCACCTGATTGAGCTTTAATTATNGTTTTAGTTTTTGGTGGTACAGCGTTTGGCTTTCTTACCGGTTTCCTTTTTGTCTCCGGTAGTTTCATATCCATATCTATAAGATTTCCTTCATTGTCGTATGTGTATGCCATTTATTCATCCTCCTTGAAAAATATGACCTGACATTCATCACACAATCCAGAGATATAATATTCGTCAGCGTCTATTTGATTTTTGTATGTTGTTGGATCTGTGATTTTATTGCAATTAGTACAGAAACTTTTGGCAATAGTTTTCTGAATATATCCGTGTAAATTAGCCAAAGCGTTTGGCTTCTCTTGGTCTATATCATTTACTAATACTGAAATCTGTTTGTTAATCATATTGTTTTACTAGGGACTGATTTTGAGTAGGGGAGATTAATTAAAAACTCCCCTGATACATCCCTAGATTTACCTCCTTTTGGGGGTGTAATTTTTCTAGGTTTTCTGTTGTGGAATTTATTTGTTNNTGTAGCCGGTTCTAATCNTGTTTCGATTAACCAAGTGTGAAAAGGAATTGGATCAATAACATAATAATTAGATCCTTTTACTTTTAGTAATCCAGGTATTTCAATTCCTGTATCTCTCCAGGCTTTGAAAGTTCTTAACTTCAAGCCAAAGTGCCTACACGCTTCTTCTATTAGGAAATACTTTTGTGGATATAGAATTTTTGTTGTTTCGTTTGCCATATCCGACACATAAGAAACAAGGCTCTGATAATCAATTCATTGTGTATCCGAATAATGCCTTAATGTATCCGAATATTAAATCACGCCTCTAGCTTTTAAATCATCTACATATTTCTGATGTATTTCAATGAGTCTTAAAATAACTTTGTATGCTTTGTCAGAGTATCCTGTATTTGTTTNTCCAGGTTCTCTAGGATCCGGAATAGACTCAATTTGCTNTTTGATTGTTTGATAATCTTCAATAATTGAAACTAGATCGCTCTCCTTAAAAAACTCTCCTGTCTCTGGTTCAACATAATCGTATCCACACTCAACCATATATTTTTTAGTGTCTTCTGGATCGTGCATAGATCTATCTTGATAATCTCTTAAAATATCTTTGTGGTTTTGTTTGATATCTTCAATACCTTTTTCCCAAGACTTAACTAGATTTGCAAACTTTGGTCCTTCTAGGAATTTGTATATAGCCTGTCTTCGTGTGATTGGTTTATTCTGTCTTTCAACTTCATCAACTAAAACATAACATTGTTCAGCTAACCACCAATGAAATTTAGGTCTTCCTCGACCTTTGTTCTTGTTTGCCATTCAAGGCATATAACATATTANGCTGACTTTTTCTTTGGAAATTTATAGATCTTCGCAACAATACCTTCGTTCTTCATAATCTCTGGTATCATTCCTTTGTCGTAATGTATGTCTATCGTCTTCTCTTGGTCGTGGTGTGAGATATACTTCATTTGTTTATTTGTTAATCCGGCGTCTTTTCCTAAAGTGACTAATGTCTTTCTTGCCATTCTAACAACGCCGTCTATTTTTAAATCTTGTCTCAATGTATTCCAACAGCCTTTAGTGGATCGTAGTCTAGTTAAATGAGATCTTATATATCCGGACTCTTGATTGTTTAGTCTCTGACTATCAATTCGTGTAGGACTAGGAAATAACCAAGGCACAAGTCTATATTGTTCATAGCCAGGTCTTTTATAGATTGCTCTTATTTGGTCCAATAAATCTTTTACCGGTTCAGTAATAAATTTAATCTTACCTTTATTTCTTCTCTTTGTAGTACCTTTTCTGAATTGTATCTCTCCATAGATATTTTCAATAGATCCGTCATCCTCCTGTACTTGGACCGGTGTATTATAAAATTTAATATCTTTTTTCTTTAGTTTAAAAACTTCTTCTTGTCTTTGTCCTAATAGGAATACCATTTTAATATTCTCACTAGCAAATGGATAAGTCTCTGATAGTTCATCCAACTTATCAAAAATCTTACTTAATTCTTCTACTGAAAATGCTTTGTCATTGTATTTAGAGTTAATCGCTTTCTCTGAATATTCTGTTGGTCTTTTAATCATCACGGCTAGAGTAGGATCTAGACCTGGACTTTCTCCTANATAACCTTGNTANGANGCAAAGTTCCAGAGNGTTTTGATAGCTGTTAANCAATTCTTTTTATAAGAATAACTAGGTTTATCTTTTAGATATTTATTTATTCTGCCGGTGTTTAATTCATCTATAAATGTTTTACCAAGATCATTGTCATAGATAGCTGTCTCTCTGTTTAAGTTCTTTTTTGGATCTAGAATTATACCTTTACCTGACGGATACCATTGAAACAATTCATCCCAACTTTCAGGCGCCGGTTTTCGTTTAGCATAATTAGGTCTAAATGTTATTCTTCCATTACCACTTTCATTGTCAGAGTAGGAGAGGAACCTGGATCTTTTGTTATAACCTATAAGAAATCTAGATTGTTCACGAATAGATTTAGCGCAAAGAGTACCTTCTGCTTTGATCTTTGGCATATTAGCTTTCATCAATTCAACAATAACTTCATTGATTGTCTTACGCTCTGCCTGGATATACTCCTCTGATTTGATTAATCTTTCTTTATCTGCTTTTTCTTTACGCTCTGTTTCATTTGGATTTTTAACCCAATGACCTTTGTCGTTAGTGTGNGATCTTATTATTGGATGTAGCTTATCTTCAACATCATTCACTCCCCAAGAACCAGGCACAAACTTACCAACAGAATAATAATCATTCTTGCTGTTGAACCAGAAGGACAGCCAGAAATACTTTGATCCTGTATCTCTGTGGATACAAAGTTTTAATCCTTTTAAGATTGATCTCTTTGGTACATCAAAAGGAATTAATATTTTTCTTCTTCCTTTTGTCTCTCCGGCTTTGTTAATGTAAGTCCATTCCAACTCATTTGTCTTAACAGCCTCAATGCTCTTATTGTCAAATTTAATATGTCTCAAGTTTCCTTTTTTCATTCTGTCTCAAGTTTGCTACCAAGTTTGTGTGGACCTGGTATCATTCGTAAATAAGCCTGATTAAACTTTAAATCAATATCTAGTTAATCTTTGACTTGTTTTGTATGTTAAACGATTTGGAGGTAAAAGTGAATCCTAGGTATTTCAAGACCGGTGCTTTCAACCACTCAGCCATCTCTCCGTGAGCAAGTAAATACAAGGCTTATTGAATCTTTTCAACTTAAAAGACACACTAAAAAAAAATTTTTTTATTGCTTGTCTCAAGTTTGTCTCAAGTTTTGACATTATTATTCTTATTTTTATTAGTTTTATCTAGATTAAAACAATAGGATTTTAATACACACAACTGATCGTTTTACGCCGTTTTAGACTCTTTGTATGTTGGATGTAATGTTCTAATTATGGACTCACTCACGGCTGTTGCCGTTCGTTCGTCCGGTTCCTCCAAAGGAGGCTCATTTAAAACTCAAAATAGACGCTTCTATGGAGTCGTAATGACCATATATTATTAGATGTATCTTACAGATAGACCTTTAGTGTTTGATCTAGACATTTATAGGGGTCCAGATTGATTTCACTTTCTGAAACATTTTAGAATCTTTTTTAGGTTTTTTTTGTTATTGATTGAAACAGAAAGGACAAAAATTTTTTGAAAAATTTATATCAAACGGAAACAAGAATTAAGCCCATTGATGAGTGCTTTATTGATTATTGTATCTATTGTGAGAAACACAAGAAGATAGCCAGGAAGGACTTTTGCCTGGAGAAGATAAGATCAGGAAATATCTGTAAGGATTGTTTGAGCCTACTTGTCAAACAAACCGGATCTTCGCAATAGATCTTTAACAACTTCTCTTTCAGCTTTATTCATACGGAGAAAGGTTTCGCCAAGTTTATTTAATTGGCTATCCAGGTCTATATCTTTGATAGGAATATCTTCTTTGACCTTCGGTTTTACAGGACCTCCGGCGTCGTATTTGAGTCTTTGAAAGTAATCTTTATCTTTGGATTTTAACCAGTCTAGGAAGGATGTATCAGGTTTAGCTTCTTTCTTAAATTCTTCCATAAGCGTATCAAGGATATCGTTCATAGCGTCAAACTCTAACTTCTCTTTATCGACTGCTAATAAGATCTCTTTAGTAGCTTCATTATCTCCTCTGCCAGGAATTGGTTTTTCTATGTTGTTTGGTGTTCTCATAATTTTGTAGCCTGGAAGATTAAATTCTATTTTGGCAAACAGGAACAACTTCCTCCAGGCGTTGATTGATATATAGTTTATAATCTTGGTAAGGCAATTTTTTTGTACTCCTACATTTTCATATAGCTGTGGTGCCTGGACTGAATAATCAGGCGACAAGAAACTCTGACAAATTCCCATAGGATTTTGACTATTCGACCACGGATCAGGCTAGGCAAATATTCTGATACCACTATGGTATTTCTTGCTAAATGCCCGGATTGAGACTCGCCTAAAACTTTATGAAACAGCAAAGACGCCGTTTTTATTAAGTTAAGTATCGTACACAAGGTACACAAGTATAATTTTCTTGCCTAGACTGAATTGTTTTTAATTATTGTTGTATATAGGGCTTCGCCTAGACTGACTAACCTGAATAAGCTGATATGAAAGTTCTTTGTCCGTCCTGGATATTTAGGGGTTCAGGATAACAATAGGAAACAGGGTAGGAGATTAGGCATTAGTACATTTGAAAAGGTCTAATTCGTTTCGCTTTACAATGTTTGCAATCACATAAGTAAGGTTCAACCATATCCTTTGGATCTGGAAAGTATGTATTAGGTGCTTCTGATCTTAATACCCACTTATTACCAACTCTCACACACTCCTCGCCAAAGGCATTAACCTTTATTTTCCGTCCGGAATAATCTCTAGGTCTAGACGCTCGTTCCATTATTGCATTTAGGCGTTTAAATGCTTTGTCTTGTCGTTTCTTCTCTCTTTGGATCTTGTTCCACTCCTTATTGTACTTCCGGAATATGCTCTTTGAGTCCATTAATCTGATTTCTCCAATAAACTAAATAAATGATCTATGTCTATTATAGCCAAAGGCGTCTCTCTGTTCATCTTGATAACAAGCAAAGGTTCTAATTTGCCGTGGTTTTGGCATTGTTTAAAATGTTTGTAGATCGTCTTATATTCCTCTCTGTTCTTACACTCAACATCATAAGGAAATAATTTTCTAGCTGTTAGACTCAATAACTTAATATCAGATCCAGGTTCACTATCTCTGGCTGATCTAATATCCTTCTTCTTCAAGTAGGGAAATAAATCTATTATCTTTTGTAAGACAACATTTTGTAGATACTTGCCTTTAGCTTTGAGACTTTTTGCTGATCGCATTTGTACCTTCTTTACTAGGTCTTTGATCTCGCATTGTTTGATGTCTCATAAAACTAAACTCATCCGGATATGCTTTAATCATTTTATTAACCGGACCTTCTATTACACCTAACATCTTTGGAATCTTTATACCTTTAACTTCTGTAATGATTGTCTTGGTATAAAACTTTAGACCATATTTTTTATAATCCATTATATTATTCCTCCTTTCTCTAGATCCTCTGGCACAACAGGGAAATATAATTCATCAACCAATTCCTGTGGTTTCTTGCCAAAGTGTTTATCTAAATCTCTAATTAAATACAGCGTTGGTTTAGTAATCTTTTTATCTATTGAGACTCTGCATTGTCCTAAAGATCTTCCACCTATTTGTTCAAGCGCCATAGCAACATCATTAATTCTTCCGTTCCTCAACATTCCTTTGGACCGGAGGATGTTATATAATTCAGTAGATCCAATTATTATTTGCTTCTCTCTAAATGGATATTCTTGTTCTTCAAATAATTGTCTTACTATTTTGGTTAATGGGTGTTCTCCACCTTTACTCATTTGTGATCTAAATGGTGTATCAGGTGCAACTCCTTTTGGTTTAAAGTCCTCTGATATTTGTCTCTCCTTTAAACTATTAAGAATAGCTTTAGCGCCTCCTTCATCTAACCAGGTATGATAATCAGAATAGAATTGATCGTTCATTCTTGGCTGTTCTGATATATAAACCCAATATCTAACTTCATTTGGAGGTAGTGATAGGGCGTCTTTGTGGTTCGTAAATAATAAATAATTCGTACAGGATTTGACTATCTTATAATCAACATACAACGCTCTAGAAGATATATTCTCCTCTGTAATAATTCTTTTTAAATTATTCAATAATGCTGTCTTCTCATCAAACTTTCCGGCTGATTGCATTTCATCTATCAATACAATTTGGCTATTAGTTAAATATCCTTTTGATTTATCTAGTGCCTGACCAACATCTATTTCTTTGGCATTGTGAGAACCAAACATTAATTTAATCGCTCTCCAGATTGAACCTTTTCCGACCTGGAATTGTGTAGATACAAGAATACAGGCGTGTCTTATTTTTTCTCCAGGATGTTGGACCATATAAGCCAACCAATCTAGAAAGTGTTCTTTGTATTTTGTGCTGTCGTTAAAATAATGATCTAACAACATATCCCATAATGTTATGTCTCCGANCTCTGGAATAATATCTCCAGGTATATATGAATTTAGATATAGCTTTTTTTCTATTTCAATCAGTCTTTGTTTAGGATCATAACTCTTTGGATCATACACCCAATCCTCAACAACAATCCTTCTGGCGCTGTGCATAATGAATTGACTAGCTGATTTCTCTTTAAACAATCTAGCGTAAGTGAAGTTAATAGCTGATTTGTCNTATTCTTCATTTGTAGTTAAATCAAAAAACTTATCTCTTTGCTTAATATAGATAACATTCTTTAGTAATTCTGCTCTGGCTATNTCTGGATCTTCTATTTTAAATTTTAATCTAGCTCGTTCTATCTTCTTTTCATAATAGCTTTCATCTGCGCCGGTATCTTTGAGTCTTAATAACATTGTCATTATTTCCTCATCTGTCTTCATAGATACAATCATCTTGGCAACATACAGAGTAATCATATCATCAAAGTATGAGTCATCATCCAGGCTCATCTTTTCATCTACAATCTGTCTATAAATATCTTTTGGAGATAGCTTTTGTGTACCTGGATCTAGTATAGATCCTTCGTTGTCTTCTTCTATTTCCTGTTCAACTTTATCCTGTACATCTTCTTCAAGGTCCTCCGGATCATAATTAACAAAGTGTGCCGTTGATTTAGAAGCGTTTTTGCAATTAGTTATAAATTGCTCTGGTGTAATACTAACAACTTTATCTCTATAAACTATCAATGCTGTTGGAGATGTTTCTTGATTTAGATTGTAAGATCTATACGGAAGTGTAATTCCATTTCCGTAATCTCCAGGTTCAACACTATCTTGTTTAGGAAATATTTCTGTCTTTGAGGATAGCTTTAATTGTTTTCTACAATACCTCAACCAACCTCTCATCCTTCTTGCAAGTACAGGCGCATTTGCAAAAGAATAAAAATGTAATCCTCCAGATTTACTTTCACAAGCAATCAGGTCAAACTCTCTAGCTTTGATTATTAGATCTACTTTGTTTTTTACATCCAGGTCATAGGTATCAACATCTATTGCACCCCAATAACAATATTCTGAATCTATAATAGGGGACGGCGTTAAGCCTCCGGCTGTCTTAAAATGATTATAATAATTCTGTAATTTCAGATCTCCTGTAATAGCTGTATATGTGAATTTTACTTTACCATTACTGCCTTTTTGATTGATAGGTAAAGCCTGATATCCTTTTGTAGCTTTGAATATATCCGGAAACTTATCTATTACTTCATCACTCGCTCTCAATGTCTTCCTCCTCTGTGAAATCTATGTTTTTTAGCTTTTTAATTTTATCTGGTAAGCCGTCTGGTACCTCAACTGACAAATCTAAACTGCCGTCAGTAGAGCTATCAACTTTAACATCCAGGTCTTGCATATCCTCAATGTGTATTATTTCTTCGTTNAATCTTTTCAATACATCATCAAGATCAACGCAATCATCATAGAGGTGTGTTATTCTATGACACTTAAACAATCTTTTTATAACCATTTATAACTCCTTGTTTTTTTGGATTAGCCAGGCGATCGCTTACAAGTGCTTCAATAGTTTTAGAAATACTTATCTGAATTCCTGGNGTTATTGTTTTTGATAACCTATCTAATTTGGAATAGGTCTCGTGTTTTAATGAAACATTTCTGTATTTATTAAAATCTGTCATCATTTAATTATCAAATCTATTTGGATCAAAGAATTCTTGGATNTCTTTTGTTCTTTGAGATTTTATTACATCCTGGAGTTCATAAATTTTAGNAGTGAGTTTTGTTATCTTCTCATTCTTTAAACCTATTTCAGTCCAGAGTTCAGCTATATGTGTTGTTTGCTTACCGGCAACATCTGTCAATCTATCGTTTGAAGATATTAGAGTTTCCAATAAATATTTTAATTCATACTTATTCATTATTCAGGTCTCAATATTTTAGGGATACCACCAACGCCATATTCTTTGTCGTATGCTTCTTGTTCTCTTTTGAGTCTTGCGTCAGCTTTCTCTTTGATTATTTGGTCCAGGCTCTTTTCAGGAACCTGGACTTTTGGTGGTGTGGTGTTGGTTATAGAAGAAGGTATATTTACTTCTGGTAATTTAATTTGTTGTACAGGATGTCTTCCAATAATTTTTAGTTCTTTATCAGATAAAAACTTCTTTCCATTTCTTTTGTATTCTTCATTAAGAGTTTGTCTTATCTCCTTCATCTGTTCTTTATCTCCTTTGGATGTCTCCAGGATTAGATCCCAAGTATTTAATTTCTGTCTTTGGTCTCTATCACTTGGATAAGTAGAAGGATCATTGTTATCAAAAGGTTTAGGTCTTTTTCCGTAATTCTCCTCGTCTATGATGTAAGGATTATTGTAGTGTGGTGGTGGTTTATCATTTGGCTTTCCGTCATATTGATAAGTCATTCTTTGAATTCGTTCAGATAGATTTTCTTTTCTTACAACAGGCTTCACAGGACCACCTGATTGAGCTTTAATTATTGTTTTAGTTTTTGGTGGTACAGCGTTTGGCTTTCTTACCGGTTTCCTTTTTGTCTCCGGTAGTTTCATATCCATATCTATAAGATTTCCTTCATTGTCGTATGTGTATGCCATTTATTCATCCTCCTTGAAAAATATGACCTGACATTCATCACACAATCCAGAGATATAATATTCGTCAGCGTCTATTTGATTTTTGTATGTTGTTGGATCTGTGATTTTATTGCAATTAGTACAGAAACTTTTGGCAATAGTTTTCTGAATATATCCGTGTAAATTAGCCAAAGCGTTTGGCTTCTCTTGGTCTATATCATTTACTAATACTGAAATCTGTTTGTTAATCATATTGTTTTACTAGGGACTGATTTTGAGTAGGGGAGATTAATTAAAAACTCCCCTGATACATCCCTAGATTTACCTCCTTTTGGGGGTGTAATTTTTCTAGGTTTTCTGTTGTGGAATTTATTTGTTGATGTAGCCGGTTCTAATCTTGTTTCGATTAACCAAGTGTGAAAAGGAATTGGATCAATAACATAATAATTAGATCCTTTNACTTTTAGTAATCCAGGTATTTCAATTCCTGTATCTCTCCAGGCTTTGAAAGTTCTTAACTTCAAGCCAAAGTGCCTACACGCTTCTTCTATTAGGAAATACTTTTGTGGATATAGAATTTTTGTTGTTTCGTTTGCCATATCCGACACATAAGAAACAAGGCTCTGATAATCAATTCATTGTGTATCCGAATAATGCCTTAATGTATCCGAATATTAAATCACGCCTCTAGCTTTTAAATCATCTACATATTTCTGATGTATTTCAATGAGTCTTAAAATAACTTTGTATGCTTTGTCAGAGTATCCTGTATTTGTTTGTCCAGGTTCTCTAGGATCCGGAATAGACTCAATTTGCTGTTTGATTGTTTGATAATCTTCAATAATTGAAACTAGATCGCTCTCCTTAAAAAACTCTCCTGTCTCTGGTTCAACATAATCGTATCCACACTCAACCATATATTTTTTAGTGTCTTCTGGATCGTGCATAGATCTATCTTGATAATCTCTTAAAATATCTTTGTGGTTTTGTTTGATATCTTCAATACCTTTTTCCCAAGACTTAACTAGATTTGCAAACTTTGGTCCTTCTAGGAATTTGTATATAGCCTGTCTTCGTGTGATTGGTTTATTCTGTCTTTCAACTTCATCAACTAAAACATAACATTGTTCAGCTAACCACCAATGAAATTTAGGTCTTCCNCGACCTTTGTTNTTNTTGTGCCATTCAAGGCNTATANCANATTACGCTGANTTTTTCTTTGGAAATTTATAGATCTTCGCAACAATACCTTCGTTCTTCATAATCTCTGGTATCATTCCTTTGTCGTAATGTATGTCTATCGTCTTCTCTTGGTCGTGGTGTGAGATATACTTCATTTGTTTATTTGTTAATCCGGCGTCTTTTCCTAAAGTGACTAATGTCTTTCTTGCCATTCTAACAACGCCGTCTATTTTTAAATCTTGTCTCAATGTATTCCAACAGCCTTTAGTGGATCGTAGTCTAGTTAAATGAGATCTTATATATCCNGACTCNTGATTNTTTAATCTCTGACTATCAATTCGTGTAGGACTAGGGAATAACCAAGGGACAAGTCTATATTGTTCATAGCCAGGTCTTTTGTAGATTGCTCTTATTTGGTCCAATAAATCTTTTACCGGTTCNGTAATAAATTTAATCTTACCTTTNTTTCTTCTCTTTGTAGTNCCTTTTCTGAATTGTATTTCTCCATAGATATTTTCAATAGATCCGTCATCNTCCTGTACTTGGACCGGTGTATTATAAAATTTAATATCTTTTTTCTTTAGTTTAAAAACTTCTTCTTGTCTTTGTCCTAATAGGAATACCATTTTAATATTCTCACTAGCAAACGGATAAGTCTCTGATAGGTCATCCAACTTATCAAATATTCTATTTAATTCTTCTACTGAAAATGCTTTGTCATTGTATTTAGAGTTAATCGCTTTCTCTGAATATTCTGTTGGTCTTTTAATCATCACGGCTAGAGTAGGATCTAGACCTGGACTTTCTCCTAAATAACCTTGGTACGAGGCAAAGTTCCAGAGNGTTTTGATAGCTGTTAAGCAATTCTTTTTATAAGAATAACTAGGTTTATCTTTTAGATATTTATTTATTCTGCCGGTGTTTAATTCATCTATAAATGTTTTACCAAGATCATTGTCATAGATAGCTGTCTCTCTGTTTAAGTTCTTTTTTGGATCTAGAATTATACCTTTACCTGACGGATACCATTGAAACAATTCATCCCAACTTTCAGGCGCCGGTTTTCGTTTAGCATAATTAGGTCTAAATGTTATTCTTCCATTACCACTTTCATTGTCAGAGTAGGAGAGGAACCTGGANCTTTTGTTATAACCTATAAGAAATCTAGATTGTTCACGAATAGATTTAGCGCAAAGTGTACCTTCTGCTTTGATCTTTGGCATATTAGCTTTCATCAATTCAANAATAACTTCATTGATTGTCTTACGCTCTGCCTGGATANACTCCTCTGATTTNATTAATCTTTCTTTNTCTGCTTTNTCTTTACGCTCTGTTTCATTTGGATTTTTAACCCAATGACCTTTGTCGTTAGTGTGNGATCTTATTATTGGATGTAGCTTATCTTCAACATCATTCACTCCCCAAGAACCAGGCACAAACTTACCAACAGAATAATAATCATTCTTGCTGTTGAACCAGAAGGACAGCCAGAAATACTTTGATCCTGTATCTCTNTGNATACAAAGTTTTAATCCTTTTAAGATNGATCTCTTTGGTACATCAAAAGGAATTAATATTTTTCTTCTTCCTTTTGTCTCTCCGGCTTTGTTAATGTAAGTCCATTCCAACTCATTTGTCTTAACAGCCTCAATGCTCTTATTGTCANATTTAATATGTCTCAAGTTTCCTTTTTTCATTCTGTCTCAAGTTTGCTACCAAGTTTGTGTGGACCTGGTATCATTCGTAAATAAGCCTGATTAAACTTTAAATCAATATCTAGTTAATCTTTGACTTGTTTTGTATGTTAAACGATTTGGAGGTAAAAGTGAATCCTAGGTATTTCAAGACCGGTGCTTTCAACCACTCAGCCATCTCTCCGTGAGCAAGTAAATACA
>FUFK010718314.1_pt1 | contig 19196 bp, 23 predicted proteins | sample 1021851 | NCBI WGS metagenome assembly FUFK01 (sample SAMEA51879418, study PRJEB19060) | metagenome
AAAGATGCTGACGGTAATCAACTATATGTTCAGGTTTGGGATGCTGACAAAAAAGAGATGGTTGATAGTAGTGAAAAACAAATTAACCAAGGTTTAAAAACTGTAATGACTGCTCAAGTCAAAGACACAGCAAATAAATTATTAGCTAAAACAGATTGGATGGTAATTAGAAAAGCAGAACGTGACGTAGCGATACCCTCTGGAACAGCTACCTATCGTGCAGCAGTAATAACAGAATGTGCAAGANTAGAAACAGCAATAGNNAATGCAGCAGATGTAGATGCNTTAGCAACAGTNATGGCAGGACANNANTGGCCTAAAGAGGATTAACCAATGAAATTTTTAGGATTACTATTAATTGTATTTGTAACAGGGTGTCAGACAGCAGGTATGGAATATTACCAAGCTGTAGAAAAGATTGCGATTGCTCAGAGTCAAGCTCAACAAGCAAAGTCTGAAGCCCTTAGTAAAATAGCAGCTAGTGGAGACAACAGCGCAGCAGGTTCAGCAGTTATGGCGTTAGCGTTAATGCAGTCTCCTAATATGAATGTTATTCCACAGCAGTCAGCAGCACTTGAGTGGTCTAAAGCAGTCTTACCAGTTGTAGGTTCACTAGGAGCCATGTGGATAAGCTCAGACGCACAAAAAACAACTGCTAGACACGCTATGACCTCTAATCTTGCCAGGATAGAGCAGGAAGGAAACAAGACTACAGCCCTATATGAAATGCTAGGATCAAACAATGACAACATGTTAAATCTTGGTTTAGGTGGCTTTGACGCTGTAAATGAAGCTGGAGCGCAAAGTGTAGAATTGGGTCTAGCAAGTATAAATGGAGTTTCCGGTGGTGATAATTCAAATGTGCTAGAAGCTATAAACAATATAAACTACACCAGTAATTTCCAAAGTATCCTTAATGCCATTGGTAATATTTCAGTACCTAATTACGATGCAAAACTTGAAGAAATATTAACACAACTAAATAATTCCAATACAGTATGGGTTGCAGGTGTTAATTGTGTAAACTCTACTAACAATGGAGTAATAGGTGTTGGCGGTATAAATACAGAATTACCTGTGTGTCCTAAATAACTATGGCAAAAAATGATGAAGAATTTGAACTAGGGCATCCTGTTATAGAAGCATTGATTGACAGGGCAGCTAAGAAGGCTGTAAAAGCCTCTATGGTAGATTTAGGTTTATCTACTAAGGATGTACATGAGTTACATTCTTTATTATCCACCTATAGATCAATACAAAATAGTATTATTAGTACCGTAACTAAAGCAATAACTTTAGTTGTCTTAGGGGCTATAGGTGCAGCGGTGTATTTACATGAATGGCCTAAATAACCATGTTACTAGAGAGGCTTAGATGGACCCGATTACTGCCCTTAGTATGGCATCAACAGCGTTTAAGGGCGTTCAAGCGCTCGTTGCGAGAGGTAGGGAAATTGAGGACGTTGCAGTCCAGCTTGGAAGGTGGTACGGATACGCCTCAGACATAAAGGAAGCTGAAAAGGAATCCAAAAAACCACCTATATTCCGTAAACTACTTGACAGTGGTAGTGTTGAACAAGAGGCTCTAAATTCCATTATAGTGAAAAAGAAACTAGAGGAACAGGAGAGACAAATAAGGGATCTATTAATTATCAGGTACGGAATAGAAACGTACCGTGAAATGATCCAGATGCGTAAGGACATTAAAGCTAAAAGAGAAAAGCTAGTGTACGCACAAAGACGCAGAAGAAGAAATGTTTTAGATTTTATTACAATAGCTATTGGTTTGTTTATTAGTGGTGCGATTATATACGGTTTTTATGATTTACTAATGAACTTTTCACGATGAGTACAATGGCTTTTTTACTTATGGTTATTATAGACGGTGAAGAAGTTAGAACCAGAAACATGCACTTTAGAGACATTAACCGTTGTAGATATTTTGCGGATAGATTGGAAGACAATGAAGCTAAAGTAACAGCGTACTGTAAACCTGTTATGGTTCCACAAACAACAATATTTAGGGATTAATATGTGGCAAGCGTTAATATCACCTGTAGCTAATCTTGTAGGTGGATACCTCAAGAATAAACATGAGGAAAAACAGGCTGTACATGCGTCCAAGATGAGACGTATAGAAGCTGATGCCGATTGGGAGGCCATACAAGCAGATGCGTCAACTAATAGTTGGAAGGATGAATGGTTTGCTGTCATTCTCAGCTTGCCTCTTATTGGGGCTTTTATTCCTGACATCGTTCCTTATGTGGAACGTGGGTTTGCTGTTCTTGAAACTATGCCTGATTACTACAAGGCTTTCTTAGGTGGGGCTATAGCCGCCAGTTTTGGACTTAAGAGTTTATCTAATTGGGGTAAGAAATAATGGCTTGGCTTCCAGTTAACATAGAGCAAATATTAAACAACAGGATTCCTGATGTTCGTCAAAATATTCCTGTTTATGTTCCACAAGCTGTTTCTAATGTTTCAGCCGTTGTACCTAATGTACCTGTTGTTTTGCCAAATGTTGTAACAAATGTTCCTAATACTAGAGCAACTAATACTAACACTAATACAAACAAACAAAGTAGATCAACAGGTATGTTATCTCCTGCATCGTCATTAAATAATATTCCTGCTAATGTAAATACTATTATTGATGATACTTCTGGTTATTATGATGGTCCAAATAACGATTATTGGACAGACTTATTAGGCAATGTAAATAAATTTCCTGAAGTTTGGGACGATCTTAACATAGGTTATACTTCAGATCAGTTTTTTTCTGGAGGAGTACCTAATTGGGATGCGTTAGCAGGTCTTTTAGGGCAAGGTAGTTTAAGCGGTACTCCTAAATGGATTGAAGAAATAATGACTCAGGAAGGAGGTAGAGAATGGTTTGAAAAAACTGTTTTACCTAACATTCTAAATCAAATTAAATCNCAATATCCTGACTTTGCCGATNAAATTGATGANTTTCAAGATTTTATTAATGCTGGTGGAAATGTTGAAGATTGGGATTCTGGCGGTNNTGATACTGTAGCTAAACAAGAAGCTGCTGACTTTGGACAACAAATTTTAGATGCTACTAGCGTAGATGAATTAGCGGATTTATTATCTAATAATCCGGACATGAAAAACAATCCACATTTAGCTTCTTGGGTTGAGGCTACAGGACAGTTTCCAATAACTAACGATGTAGGTATTTGGGCTGATTTAGATCAAATTTTTGCTGAGTGTGTTCAAGGCCGACCTTGTGATATTGAATCAGTTTTAGACAATCTTGGCATTATGTTTCCTTCCATTATTGATTTGCCTGAATGGGCTAAAATATTAGGTGTAGGTATATTTAAACTTCCTAGTATTTGGGAAATGATGCAAAAAGTTGGAGGTATATTTGATACTATTTCCGGTAAAATAGAATGTACAAAAATAGACAATGATGGAAATGAACGAGATTGTACAGCAACGGAACGTATTTCAAATAGTTTATGTGTTTTACAGCCAAACGCAGATTGTTGTATAAGTGATACTTGTAGTCCTGGAGATTTAATAGGTGGTGCTATTGGATCTGTTGTAGGCATTGGTACAGACGTTCTTGGACAAGTTATAGGTAAAATTGAAACTTTAGAAGATAAAATAACAGGAGCAGGAAAATACGGTGATATTTTAACTGGAAATTGTAAAGAACCTGATGGAACTCCTAAAGAATGTACTTGGGCTGATTTACCTANNGAAGTATTAGATGANCTTNTTGATATATTTGGNNCNGATNCAAGCAAATGGCCTNNTTGGGTATGGGCAATAATTGGTNCTTCNNTNTTAGGTGGANTTGTAACAAAAANCAATTTAATTNCTGNAGAAGAAGAATGTGCNGAAANGGGAGGAACTTGGAACGGAACTTCCTGTGNNCTTCCAGATACCCCTACAGAAAACTATTGTTCCGATACATACGGTGAAGGAGCAAGAGCAAACGATAGTTCTCCTTCTGGATGTGAAAAACCTTGTAATGGTGGTTGGATTGATGCTGATTTAGTGTGTGAGCAAAGTTTAGGTTGTCCTGAAGGCGGTTGTCCTGACGTAGACGGAGTACCTTACAAATGTGATCCAGTTTTAGATAAATGTGTTCCTGACGTAGAAGGAACTTCTTGTGCCGAACAAAATAGGCAAGACAACCCTGCTGATCCAACAACTTGCGGTGGGTGTTTAGGAAATTTTGTAGATATAGATGGAGTGTGTGTAGAAAAACAAACGTGTTCTGACCCTAATTCCCAAGTTAATGCTGACGGAAGTTGTGGTGAATGTAATTCAGGGTACAATAGAAATGAAACGGATTTATGTGTACCTGATACTGATACTCCAGTTCAAGACTGTAGTAATCCAGAGTATGCTGCGGCAAATCCAGAGGAATGTAAAAACACTGATCCTGATTGTGCAGCACAAAATAGAGTAACTGTTTCAACTGGAGATAGAGGAATAGGAGCAGGAGAAACTAGCTGTGGTCAATGTATTAGCGGCTATAAGGAAGACGGAGAAGGAAATTGTGTACCCTTTAAATACACTTGTTCTGACCCTAATGCAACAGTTTTGGAAGACGGACGTTGTGGTCCTTGTAAAGAAGGTTATATTTTTGATACCGTTGATGGCTCACCAACACATGATTCTTGTATTCCTAAAGGATCAGGACCAGGAACCCCTAGTGACGATGACGATGATGATGATGATTTAGATTTAAGTGGCGGTGGTGGAGGTGGTGGTCAAACTAACTTTACTCCGTTTACTGGNGGTCCACAATGGAATCCAGCAAAAATAGGTTTAGCTGCTTTACCTATGTCAATGATGAGTTCTGAAGGATTTTTACAAGGTTTATTAGGAGGTTCTACGGAAGGACAACCTCAACAAACAGCTTTTAATCAATCTCAAAGACAACAACCAGGCATGTTGGACGCTCGAAATCAATTTGCCAACGCTTACAATCAATACGCTGTAGCTCCAGCTAGTTTTTTTAATTTTTTAAATCAAGGTCGTGGATAAATGACATATTTAGATATAGTAAATAATACACTAAGACGGTTAAGAGANTCCACAGTTTCCGACATTACTGAAACAACCTATTCCACTATGGTAGGTGATTTTGTTAATGACGCTAAAAAATTGTGTGAGGACTCTTGGGATTGGTCAGCATTACGGACGGACATAACAGTCACTACATCAAGTGGTACATCCAGTTATTCCTTAACAAACAGTGGTGAAAGCACTAAAGTCCTACATGCTTTAAATGATACAAAGAATTGGTTTATGGAGTACCAGACACAAAAATGGTTTGACGATAAGTATTCCATAGCAACTCCAGCAGACGGAAGCCCTAATTATTATACGTTTGACGGTCTTGATTCCAGTGATGATACTAAAGTAAAACTTTATCCAAAACCTAATGCCACTGAATCAGTAGTCTTTACAGTAATTAAAAAGCCTGTAGCGTTATCAGCTAAAACGGACACAATGGCAATTCCCCATACGCCCGTAATACACATGGCTGTAGCTTTGTTGGCTAGAGAACGGGGAGAAACCGGAGGAACAACAGCAGCGGAATATTTTAATTTAGCAAATAAATATTTAACGGACGCTATTGCTTTTGATGCGTCTAAACATCCTGAAGAAACTATTTGGTATACACCTTAATGGCTCAAGAATTACAAAACTTAGCAATTACGGCTCCAGGTTTTAAAGGAGTCAACACACAGGATTCTCCTGTAAACGATGACTTTGCTTTTGCTTCAGTAGCGGAAAATTGTATTATTGACAAATATGGTCGTATTGGTGCTAGAAAAGGAATTAAAACAGTTACAGCTAGTTTAACTCCTTTAGGTTCCAGTGCAGGTCTTGAGTCTTTAGGAGAATTTTTGGACTCTGGAGGAAATAACCTTATTTTTGGTGGTGGTAACAATAAAATATTTAAAGGTACGTCCACTAATACAGTGTTGACTGAAGTGTCATTACCAGGAGGTTATTCAGTATCNGCTAATAACTGGAAGATTGTAAACTTTAATAGTAGTGCTTACTTTTTTCAACAAGGTTATGAGCCTTTAGTTTACTCTAACTCCGCTGGCTTACAAAAGATGTCAGCAGTAACNAGTGCAGCAGGNACACCTCCACAGGCTAATGAAGCTATAGGTGCTTATGGTAGGCTTTGGGTAGCTGACTTTGCTGCTGATAAGTCTACAGTGTACTGGTCTGACTTATTAGGTGGACATAAGTGGACAGGAGGTTCATCAGGTTCCATTAATGTAGCAAATGTATGGCCTGATGGATACGATGAAATAGTAGCTCTAGCTGCATGGAACGGTTATTTAGTTATTTTAGGTAAACATTCCATTATTATATATCAGGGAGCTACATCGCCCTCCAGCATGTCCCTGTTGGACACTATAAGTGGTGTAGGATGTTTAAGTAGGGACAGTGTGCAGTCCACTGGATCAGATTTACTGTTTTTATCCAATTCAGGAGTAGTNAGTTTAGGAAGGACTATACAGGAAAAGTCCATGCCTATTAATACGGTGTCCGGTACTGTTACTGATGACGTTGTATACTATATTTCACTAGAGTCGGACAAAAAGAAAATTAAAGCAGTCTTTAGTCCTGAAGAATCCATTTATTTACTAATTTTTCCTACCAGTGATTTAATTTATTGTTTTGACATGAAGGGAAAATTGGAAAACGGGTCACATAGAGCAACAACATGGTCTAGCACTACAGTGTTAAACGGACTAAGAACTATAGACGGAACTTTGTACTTTGGAGGTTCCGCAGGTATAACGGAATATGATGGATATATAGACGGTACGGAAACAACGTACCACATGAGGTATTTTAGTAATGAATTATCNTTTNNTGATCCTTCAAGACTTAAGATACTTAAGGAAATAAACCTGATTATGGTCGGTGGTCAAAANGTAACCGCTACNGCTAACTGGGCTTATGATTTTTCAAACGCCTTTAGCCANCAATCGTTTACTATAGCTGANGTTACATTAGCNGAGTACAACGTATCGGAATACAATACGGCTGCGGAATATTCCAGTGGTATTATTATTGCGGATGATTTTGTTAAAACCACGGGACAAGGTAAATCAGTTAAGGTAGGAGTAGAGGCAATTATTAACGATAATGCCCTCTCCTTACAACAAATGAATGTTAAAGCATTGATAGGTAGAATGACATGAGTAACTACACAAAGACAACAAATTTTCTTGTTAAGGATTCTCTGGCATCCGGTAACGCTGCTAAAGTTGTTAAAGGTTCAGAAATTGACACTGAATTTGACAATATAGCAACCGCTGTTGCCACTAAAGCGGATACAGCTAGTCCTACTCTAACAGGAACGGTAACGGCAACTACCGTCAATGTATCAGGAACCCTCACGGCAGGGGCTATTGAAGGAGGGACTTACTGATGGGATTATCAGATCATTGGGATAAAATATTTGGTTTAGGTACGGGTGCTGCTGGCATNGCNGGTATTNATTANGCTAANNAAAAATTTGAAGACTTAGGTGGTAAAACAGGGTACGGTTACAGTACACCACAAGGAGATTTAAAAGGAGCTTATGAAATAGGTGATATTGCTTCAGCAGCTTCTCAATTTAAACCTTTTACAGTTACTTCCTCCGGTTTAGGTACAGTCACAGGAACTNNTGAAGGTGGATTAACTTTAGCTTTAAGNGATGAACAACAGGCACTTCAGGATTCTTTAGGAACAGGTGCACAAACCTTTTTTGACAGAGGTATGCTAAATCTGGACGATAGACAAGCTGCTTTATATGAAACACTTAGAGCAGTACAAAGACCTGAAGAAGAAAGAGCAAGAATGGAACTTCAGGAACAACTGGCTAACCAAGGAAGATTAGGAGTCAGAACGTCCATGTTTGGTGGAACTCCAGAACAATTAGCAATGGAACAAGCTATACAGGAAGCTAAAAACCAAGCCGCTGTTGACGCTATTACGCAAGCTAGACAAGACCAGTTACAACAGGCTAACATAGGTTCTGTGTACATGAAAAATATGCAATTACCTCAAGCTGGTCTATTAACTATGTTAAATCCTGCGGTTAACTTAAAGAACATAGCACAAACTGGACAGCTTCAAGGTGCTGAATATATGGCTGATGCCCAAATGACTCCTTTGGAAACTGAACTAGCCGCTAGACAAGCTATAGCTAATTTGATTGGTTCANTTAGTNCNGGTTTGTTAGGTGGTGCAACAAGTTCAGCATTTGGTNATGNCGGTTGGTTAAATTTGTAAATAGGAGAATATAATGGCAGCTACTAGAATAAACCCAGGATTATTATCACAACTAAGTTTAGACCCTACAGCTAGATTAGCTGCTCAAGCGTTTGGACAAATGTTGCCTTCNATGAANCAAGCCCGTCAAGAGGAAAGAGAAAAAAAGGAAGCCATTGCGTCTGCAAATGCGTATGGAAAACTGGTACAAAATCTTCCTATTACTACCACTCCTAACCAATCTTTATTGGAAATGCTAAGTCCTGAGGCTTTAAAAGACTTTACTCAAAAGTCAAGTGATTTTAGGAAACTAGGAAAAGCTGAAAATATAATAATTATTAAAAATGGAAAGAAGATTGGTCCAGTTGCATTTCAACCTAGAGGCGATGGTCAATATGTAAATTCTAAAGGACAAACTGTTGAGGAAGTATATGGGCCAGGAGTAAAATGGCATGTTGAAAAAAAATCAGGCGTAACAATACACAACAACCCTGAAGGATTAACGGAAAGTGCGTACGATAAACAATTTGGAGAATCAGCAGCAAAAGCAGACGTAGCTTTTGTTTCAGAACAATTATCTGCTGAAAATTACGATGCTTTAGAAACAACATTATTATCCACTAGAGATGCTTTAGATTTGGTAACAGAAAATCCGACAATTTTTGGTGCATCAGCAGCAGTAAATGTGCCTTTAGCTAAGTTTGGAATAGGGTTAATGAACGCTTTAGGTGTTTCAGAAACTGATACAGCAAGAAGAAAATTAGAAGATACTTCTATTGGTGCTGATGAAGCTAGAAGATTAACTATGAATTTTGTAAAGGAACGGTTTGAAGCTACTAAAGGAGCCATTTCAGATAGAGAATTTCAAGAGTTTATGAAAAGTGTACCAAATATACTTTTGGAACCAGACGGTTATAAGATAGTAGTAACAAAATTACGAAATTTAACTGCTGCTAAATTAGCTATGATAAACGAAGCAAGAAGCATTGCAGCAGAATTTGGTCCTAATTCAAAAGAAACTGCTAAAAAACGATATTCTGAAGCAAAGAAATTATTTGGCAGAAGTAGAAAAACATTTCAATTTTTTGATGGTTTTGATGTACAAAACATGAGTCCTGAACAAACTCAATTAATAACTAAAATTCTATCTGATAATATTAGTTTAGACGATGACAAAATAAATAGAGATTTTTGGAATGACAGAATTTCATACGTTGCNNCATNAGANAGNTGGANCAANTNNAATANTNTCTTACANACNATTNAAAAGATNTTTGGTTAGACGGAAGAAAAAAGGGAACAACAAAATTATCGTTTAAAAACTGGACTAGAGAAAGGTTTTCTAACAAAAATCTAAAAATTATTGCAAAGCAACAAGGAAATTAAAATGGCTACCACTCCTTTAACATACGATCTTTTTGAAGACGCACCGCCATTAGCTGATCCAGACAGTGTTAATTTAGATGATGCTTCTGAGTCTAACAAAGCGTCTCCTGAACTGATAGATTTTTTTGATGAGATGCAAGAAGAAAACATTAAGGACGTTAGTGAAAATCAAAATCATTGGACTGATGTTATTACTGCTGGAGGTCTTAGGATGGTTGCCGGACCCGTTCAAGCCCTTATATCGGAATTGGAAAGAGCAGGAAAACTTCCTGAAAACAGTACAGTTGATTTTACTAATAAAGTAAATCAAATGGAAACTGAACATTTAGTAGATCCTACAACAACGGAACAAATTTTTAGGGACTTAGTAGCTGAATTAATACCTATATCCGTTGAAACAATACTGTCAAGAGGTAAAAGTATTCCAGCAACTATGGGAATTTCAGGAGCAAGTGGAACGGTTTCTGGTTATTTTAGATACCAAGAAAATCCTGATCTGGTTATGAGTCGAGTAAAACGAGGCACAGACGCACTTATAGGTGGTGGAACAGGAACAGTTTTGTCGGGAATTTTTCCTGCGGCTGGAAGACTGTGGGATAGTATAAGAGGTAGTCGTTCAGGAATTGAAGTATTTGGTGGTAGTGGTGCTGATTCTGTACCTAGACCTGAAGTAACTGAAGCTATGTACGAAAAAGGAAGGGAAGCTGTAGAAAGTGGATTACAACTAACTCCAGCAACCGCTTCAGGAACTCCTTTGTCTCCTACAGGTGATCCTAAAATGTTAGCGGATGAAGCAACTAATATATCAAAAACAGGAAGTGAAGGAGAAAGAAAATTAACTGACGCTGCTATGTCCAATAGAGAACAAGTGGATGTATTTTTAAATGATTTAATAAATGATCTAACTCCTGCTACTGATGCTAATGGATTATATGAAGCAGCGAAAAAATTTCCTCCTATGATGGGTGTTAGGTCTTGGGTTAGTAAACATCCTCTATTGAGATTAGAAATGACCGAAATGTTAAACAATAAAAGATATAAATTACTGTGGGATCAAAGCCCAAGTGATTCGGAAAAATTTTTGTTGTTTAGAGATTGGTTACAGGACACAACTAAAGGAGGAAAATATCAACCTAGTCCAGCACAAGGAGCATTAGGTAAAAAACACCAACAAGCAGTTATTGAGTTAACAAAACGAATGAGGAAAGCCAATCCAGTTTTAGACCAAGCCATGATTCTTTCTCAGAAAAATAAAATTGTTGAAGATTTAAACAGAGCTATTATTGATAAAGTAGGANACAAAACTNTTGANAACATTAACGCTTATGATGTAATTTTAGGAGCAGTTGAAAATCCAGACATTAGACGCTCTGTAGCAAATATGGTTGATAAAAAAGCAAGAAAAGAGGCTTTAAAACGTATGGCGTTTTTAAGAAAAATGCTTCCTGCGTTAAAACAATTTGAAAATCTTGCTAATAAAACAACCCAAAAAACACCTGAAGAACTTGCAGCAAGAGGAGGGGCAGCACCAGCAGCTTTTTATTCCGTAATTAATGCTGTAGGGATACGAAAAAGTAATAAAATGGTTGACTTTATTTTAAATCCTGGTTGGTCTTTACGTTTTAAAGAGCCTTCTTTTCCTTCTTTTTCTGATAAATTAAAAGGTCCATTGTACGATAGGCAAGGAAAAATAACAGCGGAAGGAGAAGAACTAGCTAAAAAATTAGGAATTGTTTTAGACAGTATTGTTAATCAAGTTGCTCCTGGATTTTTTATAGACGATACTGTTTATGATAAAACAGCGTATTCTAAAGACACAAGTAAACAAAAAAGAGCTTGGGCAAAACTTGAAAAATCTGGAAACTTAGAGCGTTTTGCACAAGCTAATCCGGAAGCCTTTGAAAAATTAAGAAGGGCTAATACAACAAGAGCTATGGTTTAACTACTCAGGTTCAAACTCTATAATACCTCCGTTATTCAAATAACTAATAGCTCCCATAACACCCATAAGTTTAGCCATTTGTTTAACTTCAGCTTCCACTGACTCCACTACTGACGGATGATCCGCTGTACCACTAGGACTTTCCGTTAGTACCTGAATGTTCAGCCTATGTCTGTCCAGTTGGTACATACAGGTCTGGGTTATGTTCTCTATGACTTCCTCCTTAAAGCAGGGCTTGCCGCCAGTGATTTGCTTAAGTGTCATTTTGTTTCCTCCTGAGATCAGCCACAGCCGCCTTAATAGCGTCTTCAGCTAATACACTACAATGAATTTTAACGGGTGGTAAAGAAAGCTCCTGTGCAATCTCAGAGTTCTTAATGTCCTCTGCCTCACTAAGTTTTTTACCTTTAACCCACTCAGTTAATAATGAACTGGAGGCAATAGCGGAGCCACAGCCATAAGTTTTAAACTTGGCATCCTCTATTACCCCCTCGTCATTCACCTTGATCTGTAGTTTCATTACGTCTCCACAGGCAGGTGCACCAACCATGCCAGTGCCTACAGCTTTGTCCTTCTCATCAAGTTTCCCTACGTTTCTAGGGTTATCATAATGATCTAAAACTTTATCGCTATAGCTCACAGGCTCCTCCAACACAGGCTAATGTCTGTGCCCCTTCAGTATTGTCCTGACTCTCATCTATGTCCCAATTAAACTCCTTTGGAAAACCCTTGACCATTTTATTGTACTGGTCCTTGGTTATTTCCTCATAAGGTGCTTGCTCATAGGTGTGATCCGAATAAGGTAAAAATGAAATACCTGAGACGGAATCAAAATTNTTGTACACCCAATCCCCGATACCCAAGAACTCATTGTCCCTGTAGTACACGGTAATGCTGGGCTTATGTTCACACCAGTGTTCCTGGTAAATAGACCATAACTTTAACTGATCCTTTGCTTTCTGCTCAGAAGCCAACACAGCGTCCTTTGGGGACTTTTTAGGAAAACTAAATACCTTGGTAGAGGGTGACGTTATGTCCACCTCAGAAGGCACTCCAGCGTCCTCCAGGACTTTACACAAAGGATCTCTCATGTCAGCCCTGACTCTCCTGATGTAATACTGACTGTACCGTGGGTGAATACCACTGGCACTGTCCACTAACTGAGACACAGTACCACTTGGTTTAACACACGTTATAGCAGCAGACTGTGCAATACCTAGACGCTTAGACCATTCCTTATTAGTTTTAATGGCTTCGTCCCTAAGTGCTTGTAGTACAGTAGGCAAGTTTTTATTCCTTAAGTTCATTAAAGAACTGTCCAGAATACCCGTCAGGGACACTCCCAGTAATGCTTCTTCCTTAGTGTTGTCCTCCCAGACTTTCCTTAAGTATCTGAAGTCCGTGAGGGTAGCTTGGAGAGTTCCAAGGATAGTTGCATTTCGTACTTTTCGTTGGAGACTTTGAAATGTATCTGTCGGTCTAACAACGACTTCGGAAAGATTACAAAATTGGTTTGGTCTGAGGATAATTTCCGAACAGGGGTTTGTCCCGAAATCTCTTTCAGCATCTCTTCTACCATTTCTTGCAGCTTGCTTCTGACTTGCAATACGGCTAAAGATTCCTCTTTCTCCGGATTTTGATTCATATAAACTCCTCCATTCATTTATAAACGCACCAAAGTCAGGCGTTTCAGTGTAACAGGCTGAGTTATTGGACAGACCTCTCTGTGGTTCATCAACCCACCACTGTCCGTGTTTAGCTCTACGGATTCTATCATCAGTCAAGTTGCTTAAACTAATTAGTGCAGACCTTCTGACTCCTCCGACAACGACAACTTGTGCAATTTTACAGCAAATATCGTGGCATTCAAGGGAGTTAAGCTTTCTTCCAGCCGCTCCTTTAAATACCCCCACGGTAAAGTTGAACAAGTCAACAAGCGGTTCAGGACCAGACGCTCTGCCTCCAAATGTTTTGAGTGCGGAACCCGCAGGTCTAACTCCACTGATGTCCCATTTGGGTAATTGACCTGAATACAGCAACGACACCAGTTCCCTGTACGATTTCGCCCATCCAATTTTTGAGTCTGCAACGTGTATGATAGTGTCGGTGTCATGGAAATCCTCCGCTATTTCCGGCAGTTTCTTAATGTACTGACGTTCCACACTAAAACCTACTCCTGTTCCACACATTAGTATGTACATCATTTCATCAAAGGCTCTAGGGTTATCTATAGTAATGTAGGAGCAGTTGAACCCTGCTACATTGTCTCTGTCCAGAGCTTCCCCAGCGGTCATTAACGCCCTCATGGAAGGCATAATGTCCATGTCCAGGATAGCTTCCTCAAGTTCTTCAGCTTCACCTGTTTTAAACTTAACGCCTCTACTCTTCCAAAAATTCATGTATCTGCCAACGGTTTCTTCCCATGTTTCCCTGCGGTTTTCAGTGGGTAGATATCGGGCATAGCGACTCTTGTGTATGTACTGTTGATAACTATCCATAATTAAATGTAAACTCCTCTATTAATTTTTTTAAATACCATTCGGCTTTTTTAAGATCCTCTACCCCGTTTTTGTACTTATACCTATGTAGGTATTTAGTTACGTTACCTTCAAGATAGTCCACAAACCCGTCACCAAGTTGTTGTTGAATATAATCAATCGCCTCAAGTCCACCTTTGTTGTAATGTGGTGGATGATTAACATTGTCTTTTGGTTCTTCCTTTGGAAACATTTGTTTGTCCAACAAACTGTCNGAAGGATGATATAAAGATCCNGTAATAGTTTTNGTTGNTTGTGCAGACATTAAACAGTCCTCCGGTTTATCTGGNCCACGNGATAANCTATTCCATTCTTCCGGTGTAGCATTGTCTATNCTCATAAGACTTTACTACTATAGTCCATCAAGGACAAATACCATAAACANANCATAACAATTATTATACCCAACGCCATTTTATTATGAAATTTCATAGNNTACTCCCAATATCCGTTCTGGTACTTGTCGGGTAATGTTTCTACGTCCACTAATTCATCAAAATCCTGGATACATACATCAATATCGTCTTCATCATTCATGCTTCCATCTCCTCTATTTCCTGTTGTATTTTTTCAATACGGTTAATTACTTTATCTTCAAATCTGTCAACTAACTCTTCAGAATTAATATCTAATAACTCTATTATATCATCTATTTCGTATCTAGTCAACAGTTTTTCTCTTAATTCATCTAGTGTGTACATAATTCATCAACTCCTCCACCTCACTAACGGAGAAATATTTGAACTTCTCCTTTTCACACCATTGAGCCATTGTCATCTTAGATCCTTTTCTTACTTTCTTGTTTGGATCACTTAGTACAAATATCAGTTCAGCGTCCACCGTGTCCCTGATGGATTTGTACTTAAGTGTATCACCTGCCCTAAAATAACCTTTACATTCAATCATAATGCCAGTTTTATGTACAAAATCAGGTTTGTATTTACGATAAACCGTATAGGGTACATCAAAAGGTTCATAGGTAAACTCCCCTTTAGGCACTACTGTTGCAAATGTTTTCTCAAGTCCGGAACGATACACGTTACGCAACTTCCTGTAATTGGATTTCCGGTACTTTCGGCTCATTCTTTACCACTCCTAAAAATCTTGGTCCTGTTGAATACTTAAAAGCCCTAAGATTAGGCCAACATGACTGCTTAAACTGACAGTAGGAACAACCGGAACTAAGTTTCATATTGCCTGAAGAACCATCAGGTATCAATTCATGGCAATGCTCCGGTGCTTCCTCCTGTTCCACAACTTTCTTAATTGTTTCCATTCTTTCTTCTATATCATAATCCATGTACTTATGTACTGGAGCTTGGGTGTCCTCCAAGTCGTACTGAAGTACCTCCAAGTGTCCGTTCTGTTTGTCCATAGCAAGCCAAGCTATCTTTGTGTCACCCTCTGAATGTGCGTATGCTTTTAACTGCGCCACATATCCGAATGGATCGTCCATAGCCAGTGAACCGTCCCTGAATTTCTTGAATCCATAGGTACTTGTGGACTTAACGTCAACCAATGTCCCATCAATTCGACAGTCCATGTGTCCTTTGACTCCAGCTACTTCACAAACTTTCTGTTCTCCTTCAACCTTATGTCCTGACAACTTGACAAAACATAATAACATTTCCTCAATCAAATGACCGTACATGAATTTAACTAATGTATGAGGTAATATACGTTCTTTAGGAACCCTGTTAATAGTATTCCACAAATAACGTAACCCTTTGCCACTGGAGGATAATCTAAGTCCTGACCTAGTGTAATCCCTGTTGACAAATTCCTTACGCATTAGTTTTTTTACGTTTTCACCAAACTCCTCAATTACTTGTTCAGCGTCAACGTCCTGTGGTACACGTTTAGACATCATCAATTTATAGATGTCCTGAACCAACGTATGTATGGTTTTCATTTTTAAAATTCTCCTATACATTGTTGTTCCATTACCCAAGATTTAGGGATAATAATTTCAGCATCCCCTTCCGTTATTTCCTTGTCTTCTCCTAAAATAAAATGAGGACATATAATTATGTAGTTTTCAGTTTCTTTTAAGATTGTTCCACAAGACAACACCGTAGCTGTTTTAAGATTTTGAAGTTCTTTAATATCTCTCCATCCAATATTGGAACCTCCTGTAGCATCTTGCCATTTAACTATATGTATTTTCATTCTTTATGCTCCACCCACCAACATTTTCTAGTGGTAGGGTTAAAACCTAATCGTCTAACCCCTAGTTTTTTTTGTTCTTCAGTTCTTTGTCCAGGAAGGTCAGTAGGGTTAACGTCCGTCTTTGTCCTATATTTTGGATTTCCGGTTTTAACGTCAGCCAAAATAAACTCTCCTGTTTTTCTACTCCAGACAATAATGTCCACAGGACCATCGCTGCCATAGTTCCTGAATGCTTCGTACCCCTGATCCCATAACCAAGTTACTGCATAGAGTTCTGCAAAATCTCCTTTACGGTTGCTTGACATTTCAGCATTAGTAAGTTTAGTGTGTTTCAGACCAGTTATTTCCGACATGATATTCCCCCGTTAGTGGACATCTTAAGTTAAAGTGTAAACCTGCCGCTTCAATACATGACACAGCTAAGTGACCAAACTTGTCGGCTTGATCCGCTTGAACTTCAGTNTGTATTTCGTCATGTATATTNCCNACAAANCTATANTTAATGTTCCATTCNNTAGNAAACTTATCCAAAAGTATCAANGCTTGNTTCATTACAATAGNNCCNGCCGCTTGGAGNANAGTATTAAGGCTTGANTGCTCTGACCTAACTTGGAGCAATCTTCCGTCAAGNCCTCTAANANTTCCGTGAACTTCCTTTTTGTCTAATTCCGTCTTGCAGATCAGCGAGTGCCGGAGTGTTGGCAAGGAATCTTTTTCTAAGTTTAGAGCCTCTACTTCTACATCCTCCGACAAGCTTTCCAAGTTTTTCGTCACCTGCCCCATAAAGGAAAGCATAGATAAAAGTTTTTGATGTGTCTCTATCTGGAAGTCCCGCTGCTCTCTGGTTAGCTGTGTGGATGTCTCCATTGACTATCTCCTTGGTGTACTCTGGATCGTTCATATAATGTGCAAGCATCCTTAATTCCAAACCTGATGCGTCCACCCCTACTAACTTATGTCCTAAAGGAACAGTCCAACAACTCCTACATTCCTTTCCAAACGGGCTATAACTGGCAGGTGTTTGAGCAAGATTAGGTTTAGAGTGTGTCATACGTCCGGTTACTGCTCCGTTTGTATTGACAAATCCTCTAACTCTACCGTCATGTTCCATTGCATCAACCCATGATTTAACTTGAGCAATCCTTTTTTGAACCAAAATATATTCCGCTATCATTTTGGCTTCCGGTATGCCTTTGACCTTAGACAGAGTAGCTTCATCCACAATAGGTTGGCCTGTTTCCGTAAAAGTCTCAGGTTTCCAACCAAATCGTTTTAAATGTATGCCTATCTGTTTTCTGGAGGCTAGGTTAAACGGTATGGATTCTATCCTGCTAAACTCACCGCAAACGTTCTGCCAGTTATCACCCAAAAATTTAAGTCCTACTGTTGACAGGTTTCCGTCCTTCTTGTACTTAGGTTTCACCTGTTTAACAAAAGTAGGCAGAGGTTTGAAAGTTTTATGTACTTCCTCCTCCAAAGCAAATTGTTTCTCCTTTAGTTCCGCTAACAGATCAAATGCTTGACGCTCATCCAAGAGCCAACCATTGCGAATCTGCTGCTGTATGATGAATTGAACCTTATGTTCAAGATCAATGCTTTCCTGAGAAAAATCACTCATTTCAGTCATCAGTTTAAAGTGGGTATGTTCAGTGACTTTTACGTCCTGAATACAGTAATCAATCATTTCCTGAGTTAACTGTGACCAATCACTATAATCACCTTTAGGAAAGCCCAAACGCTCACCCCACGCCCTCAAACTGTGTCCTCCTTCTCTGGATGGATTAGACAATCTGGATAACACTAAAGTGTCTATTACCCTCTCAGGCTCCACAGAAACGCCCCAGAGCGATTTTAGCACAGGGAGGTCGTACCCTATGAGGTTATGCCCAACTACGCTCATACGGCCTCTCAGAGCGTCCTGGAGGGTATCAGGGCTAGTATGGACAATAGTTGTGCCTTCCCTAGTCTTACAATTGTCCTTAGTCACAACACACCAAATAGTGTCGGGATTAAGGCCATTTGCTTCAATGTCGAGATAAATGCTCAAAAGTCAGCCTCCGCTTCCTTGGGTTTTGCCACTTCAGCCATCCGTCCAGTAAATCGGTCGTATTTAAGAAAAGCAGCAGGACCAGTGATACCAACGTACCGATTCTTCAGGACACGCACACAGGTTGTGTTACGTTTTTCCTCGTCCTCCTCCTGTTGATCTCTTTCCAGACCTATCACCATGTCTGATAATTGAGCAATAGCTTGAGAACCCCTGAGGTCGGACAAACTGACCTTACCTCCGTCCTCATGGGCTTTTCCAGTGACCCTTCTTAAGTGGGAAACCAAGAACAGACCTATGCCTAACTCCTGAACCAGAGTTCTAAGTTTAGTCATAATGCTGTCAATGGCTTTCCTTTCATCATTGATGTCTGCTTGAGAAGACACAACGATACTTAAGTGATCCAAGACAATCCATTTGCAATCAAGGGCTTTTGCCATATACCTCACCCTAGACAGTAAGTTGTCCTCCGCTGTAGATCCCCAATGGTCAAACAAAAAGTACCTTCCAGTGCCTAAAGTTTGCTCCCAGAATGGTCTTAATGTATCTGGATCAACGTCCTCTTCCAAGTGAAGCGGGGTGTCAGCGGCTATGGACATAATGCCTAGTGACGTTCTGGCTATTGATTCCTCAAGAGCTATGACACCTATGTTGTCCTGAGTTGCATTTAACAAATAAAACTCAAGTTCCCTGACTAACTGGGACTTGCCCATCCCTGAACCTGATGTAATAGTTACTAACTCACCTAGTCGGAAGCCCTTTGTATATTCATTGAGTCCATTCCAAGGGTAAGGTATTGACTTTACATCATTGGCTTTGACAATCTCCTCCCAAGTGTCCAC
>FUFK010064763.1_pt1 | contig 19161 bp, 39 predicted proteins | sample 1021851 | NCBI WGS metagenome assembly FUFK01 (sample SAMEA51879418, study PRJEB19060) | metagenome
CAGTTGAAGAAGTAAACGCTGTTGTATTTCCGACAAAACCTACGGAGTAACAATGGCATATTTAGGTAGAGGAATAGAAAACTTATCAGATAGAGTTGTTTTAGATGCGTTGACTGCTAGTGCAACGGCTAGTTACACCTTGCAATTAAATTCAGTTAATTTTGTACCAAGTAGTGCTGAAAGTTTAACTGTAAGTTTAAACGGAGTTATTCAAAAACCAAATTCTAGCTATACTGTGTCGTCAAGCACTTTGACGTTTTCAAGTTCGTTAAGTTCGTCAGATAGCATAGATTTTATTATTGCTGAAAGAGGTATTACTTTACAAACTCCTAGTGCTGGTTCAGTTAATACAGATCAGTTAGCTGCATCTGCTGTTACCAATGCAAAGATTGCAAGTGATGCTGCTATTGCTACAACAAAACTTGGATCTGGTGCATTACTAGGACATAAACGTCATGCTTATACTACAACGACAACTTTTAGTAATGGTAATGGTACTAATACAACTATAACTGACAGTGAATTTTCTTACACACCAAAAGCATCAAATAGTACAATTTTATTATTTTCAGGAACACAAATTAATTTACAACCGACTAGCGTTCTTGATGCCAGAATGAATTTAACTTTACAATATGAAGTTGACGATGGCGGAAGTTATTCAAACGCTGGAACATCAGGACAAATGCATGTAAGTAATGGAACTGGAGGAGATAATTGTAGAGTTAATGCAGTTGTTTCAGGTGAAATAGTAAATCATGGTGCATCATCAAAACTTGATTTTAGAATGTTAGGAAATAATGGCGGTGGTGGTGGAAATAGAATTAATCATAATGGAACAAGTTACATTACAATATTGGAAATAGCTGGATAGGAGAAATTAATTATGGCACTTATAACTTTAAATAAATTAGCTTTACCTAGTGGAAGTGTTTTACAAGTAGTGAGTAGTCAATACTCCACAGAAACATCATCAACAAGTACAACAATTATTGATACTGGATTAGCAGCCAGTATTACACCATTAGCAACATCATCAAAAATTTTAGTTACAGCAAGTATGTCAGTTGCAAAAGGTTTAGATAATACTTACGGAGATTGGTACGTTTTTAGAGGTGGTACTGAATTAATTAGACAGCATAGAAATTTAACATTTAACAATCAGGCAAAACATAACTATGTAGGTTGTTCTTTTAATTACCTAGATACTCCAAATAGCAGTCTCATCAACTGAATATAAGATTAGATTTCGTAGATCAGGTGGAGGTTCAGCCGCAGTTGAAAGTCAAACTGACGATAGTGTATCAGTAATGACATTAATAGAAATTAAAGGATAAAGGAGGTCAATAAATATGATAGATATAGCACAAGCAATCCAAGCATTAGACAGTAATTGTCAGTTCGTTGTAACTGGTTCACCAAGCAACGAGGCTGAATACAAAGCAAATGTAAAATTTGTTTCTGGTGCAGATGAAAATGGTTCAGCTATTTTTAAAGACACACAGGATTTTACTTGGTCTGAAGTTTCAGCAAAGCAAACTGAACTACAAGCTGACTATGATGCTAAACAATATCAAAGAGATAGAGAAGTAGAATACAATAAAAAATCTACTGGCGAACAATTTGATATGATGTACTGGGATCAAGTCAATAACACTTCAAATTGGAAGGATTGGATCTCATCTATTAAGAGTTCTATTCCTAAAGAGTAATGCCTAGAAAATCAGCTGCATCACTTGCTCAACAAAGTGTAGGCATTCGCCTATCCTCTCATGAAAAGTTATGTGCTGAACGCATGCTTAATCTTCAAAAATCTATCGACAGATTAGAGAAGAAAGTTGAACGATTATCAGATCATGTATCAACAGGAAAAGGAATAGTTAAAGTTTTAGTATTTCTTGGTTCTATTGGTGCAGCAATAATAGGTTATTTAAACTTCAAATAAATATGAATGAAATAATAAGAGAGCCTGAAAAATGGCATCAGGATTGGTGTAACTTTTCACCAGATGAATTTAGATGCAAATGTTGCAAAAGATTAGAGATCGCATCTGATGTAGTTGATTTGTTACAAAAAGCTAGAGAAACTCTAGGACCATTAATGATAACATCAGCTTATAGATGTCCTGATCATAACAGCAAAGTATCATCGACTGGTTTATCTGGTCCACATACAACAGGCTATGCAGTAGATATTCATGTATCTAATTCACAGCATAGAAAACAAATTATTAGTTATTTTGCTAATAAAGTATTTGGCTTAGGTATTGCTAAAACTTTCATTCATATTGATTTGTTAAATAGAGAACTTGGTTTCGATGCCAGACCTAACTGTTGGTTATACTCATGATGTGGAATGTAATTGGTCAAATAGTTGGATCTGGATTTAATGTTTTAAAAACAAGATCTGAGACTAAACAAATGAAAGCTCTTGCTGAGCAGAAACACTATGAAAGAATGGTGGAAGGCAAGATTGAATATGAGACTGCAAAACAAAATGCTATGGATAACTCCTGGCGTGATGAATGGTTCACAGTAATTTTATCTTTACCTTTACTGATAGTTTTTGGATCTGTATTTTTTAACAAACCTGAATGGATTACAAAATTAAAAGAAGGTTTCGAAACATTAAATCAACTTCCTGATTGGTATATTTACGCATTACTTGCAGCAATAGCATCTAGCTTTGGAATGAAAGTTACAGATCTTGCTATTAAAAAATTTAAAAAATAATGGCTAAAAAATTTAAGGATTTTATTCCAAGAGAGAAAAAACCAAAATTAAGAAAACATAAAAAACGACCTAATAAACATGAAAAGAGGCAAAAAGGATTATAGCTGGATATTACCAATTGTTGGAGGAATACTATTATCTTTGTCTGCCTGGACCTTAATTTCTATTACAGAATTACAAGCAACAGTAAGCTCAATTCAAAATGAACTGGTCAATGTTGACAAGCAATTTGGCAGAATATTTTACTGGTTCGATAAATTTACAGGCAAATGAGGCGAAGATCTAAACAACCTAGAAGAATTAAGAAATATTATAGATCCACAAAATCAGGTGCTGGGATGACCAGAGCTGGTATTAAAAGATATAGAAAACTAAATCCAGGATCTAAACTAAAATCTGCTGTAACTGGCAAAGTTAAAAAAGGATCAAAAGCTGCAAAACGTAGGAAGTCATATTGTGCAAGATCAGCTGGACAAATGAAGAGATTTCCAAAGGCTGCTAAAAATCCTAACTCAAGATTAAGACAAGCCAGACGTAGATGGAAATGCTGATCATCTAAATAAACTAAATCATACATGCGAAGAAAAAAGGCTCAGCCTAACATTCAGGTAACTTGCAACCATTGTGGATCTAAAACAGAAACATTTGTTGCAACACCAGATCATCTATTATTTTGTAGAATACACACTCCAGGTCAAGAGCCTGAGAAAGATTGCATGACTGATTATTTTAAGGAAAAAAGAAATGTACAAGAAAAAGAAAAAGAAAGCAGCTTACGGACACAACAAAAAATCAGCTTTCAAAACAAAGAAAACGAAAAAGAAAAAGTATTAACTGATCGTACAACAGCTATTAAAAAGCTTGATGAGTTAAAACAATTTTTATCNAAAAAGAAACAAGCATCCTTCCAAAAAACACCTTCCTAAATATCCTACCTTTAAATTTTGACTCTAAAATATAGTGAATAATCGCTATGAGATAATCCTAACTAGATGTATAAGAGTAGTTGACTGATTTGGAGTTAATTATTTTAGTGAATTTTTTTTCACTATTTTGATTTACAGTTTAACTTGAATGATATAAAAAACTTTTGTTTTCAAGTCATTCCTCGGTAGCTCAGTTGGTAGAGCAGTTGACTGTTAAGGTGACAAAATTCTCAAAGTAATTCTCGGATCAGTTGTAAATTAACTATAACTGAAAGGAGTATCTAAATGTTCTTATTTTCCAATAGTTTCTCGGATAATAAAATGTTCCTAGAAAATGATCTCTATAATTCACTTTCCTCAAATAGTGAATATCGTAGTGATTGTTATTTTAGTAGAATATTATTTTGCAAAATAAGCTCAGTTAGGTACTAAAATATCTATGAGCAAAACACTTAGAGTAACACCAAAAAATGGTAAGTGGATAATCCAAAGAGTAGAAGATAGAGCAACAGTCTCAACTAGACCATTTATCAAAAAAGGAGATGCTGAGAATGAGATGTATAACATGCTTGCATCCAAAGCTATCCAGGACCAACCAGAAAAGCAGATAACTTTTAAACAGGCTTTTTCTAAATTTGCTAATTGGAAACAATCTTTAGCAAATGATGGTAGCAGAGTTGATCCTCATTCTTTGCAGAGATACGACACAGAATACAGACAGCGTATATCTAAATATATGGATGATGATGTACTGTTGTCTAAATTTAATATTTTAGCAATGGAAGATTATTTAGATAAACTTCAAGCTGCTGGTGTTCCATTTAAAACTATGCGTAAGTCTGTAAAAGATATTAAGCATTTTATTAAAAGAGCAAAAGCTATTGGTTTAAATCCATGTGAGGATATGTTGACTTATAACATTCTTGATAATTTAAAAGTGGTTCCTAAAGATGATGATCTTCTTTACAAAAAAGAAGTTGATCTTGATGTAATGCCTGATGAAAAAGTTAAATTAATTATCAATGATCTGTATGAAAGAATGAGTACAGACAGACATGCTGCAAATGGCTTTGCTATTTTTTGTATGTTTTTTTTCTTTGGTTTAAGAGCATCTGAATTATCTGCAATACATAGAGATTTTTCTGCAACTAAATCATGTGTAGATTTTGATAATCAGTTACTTCACATCAGAGGTACTTTTAGACATGCCAAGTATCAAAACAAAACTAAAAATAGAGGTAGCAAAAGAGCTATTCCTATTGATGAACAAGCTATGAAATTTTTAGAAATATGGTTTCATTATCTTGATGGTAAAGATACTAACAATCCTTATCTGTTGCCTGGCAAAAATGGTGGTCCATTAAGCTACAAATATATTCATGCTACAATGTGGAAAACTTATGCCAAGCATGACTTAGCAAACATTACTGTAAAAAAAGATGGTCATGTTATTGTTAATAGTTCACCAATAAAAGGTTTTGCTACTAAAATTTTTAGACATAGATTAGCAACATCTTTAATAGATAATATGAACAAGCATACAGAGCTTGGTAGAAATAGAGTAAAGCACATCATTGGCCATACTCAGTTTGCAACATCTTCTGGTATTTATGGAAATAAAGTTAGAAGAGGCTCATCAGAAGAAAATGCAGCATTAGCAAAAGCTAAAGCAGCTGCAATAGGTTCAGATATTTTCACAAAAGCTATCGAAAATAAGTAGGTATCAAAGGTCATGGAGGCTGCAAGATCGCAGTCTCTGTGGCTCTATGGAGCTAATTTTTTATAAATTTTTTTAATATTTCCTCTAATTGCTGATTAAACCTAATTAGAGACTGTACAGACTTCATAAACAAAATGTTATGATTATACTTTTTTACAAGTGGTGTTGCTGTTTTTATATTTGATGTCATAGCATCTGAAAGCTTTTTAAATTTATCAATCATATCCTGATTGAATACACCTATATAATCATTACCTTCTTTAATTATATCATTCTCTTTTTTTAACTGATTGTTTTGTTCTTGTAATTTATCTAAATCTTTATGTAACAATCCATTTATTCTTTGATGATTTTTTTCAACATTCTTTGTTTCTTTTAGCTGCACCTCCAGGTGCTCTATTTTTTGATTTAAAGCAGCAATAATATGTTGATGTCGTCTATCTAATATTATCTGGTCTTTAATTTTTTCTTTAAGTATTTTGTCCATCGTCTTTTGTATCTGCATCAGGCAACACTTCATCCATCACTAAATCGTACATACCATTAGGACTTTCGACAAAAGCTATTTCCTGTTTTGTCTCTTTTATTATTTCTTTACAATGGTCCTTTGCTTGCTCAAGAACTGTTGTGAGATTTGGAAAATTAGATGGATATACTCCATATATATAAAGATCATTTATAGCTGCTGTCACTCTGCTTAGACCTTGGTATCTTCTTTTTAATCTTTGAACTTTACTATCAATAGGTAAATCGTAAGGAACTTTATTCATCATTCCTCCATTTGGTNTTTTCTATTTTTATTTGCAATTNCTTNACCTCCTGGAGGACAGGCTCAGTTCCTTCAGTTGCTTTTTCCTCAGATTCAAAAGTCTCCTCCAAAACAAAGCTTGCCTCTCCTGTTGTTGTTTTAATTATTTTTGACATTCGGTATTTCCAATTTGTGTGATTGCGTTACACTTTCGACAATGTTGCCTTTGTTTCTGGTGGACCTAATCATTGGCATTTCATCAGTAAGACCAATTGCAACAAGTTCTCTGCTGTCAAAACTTGGTGGAGTATGCCAAATGCTAATCATATATTTACAATCAGCATCAGGATAATCTTGCTCCTCAATATCAATATGAAAATGTTTAGCTTTATATATTGCCATCAGATGCCTCCTTCAGTTCTTCAAGGCTACCAATATCAGCCTGTGGTTTCAGATAGCCTGGATCTTGAGGTGTTAAAGCTTTGTCCAATACTTCATTATTTTTAGTATGTTCATGTATTAAACTTGGATTAACAAGATCATTACAAGTAACTTTATAAAAGTCCGCCAGTTGCTGTAATCGATATGCACATGGAATATTTAATCCTGTTTCATATTTATTAATCTGTTGGTGTGTCATACCAAGAAATGCTGCTGGAACCTTTTGCGGCATATAAGGTGTCATGCTTAATCTTAAATATTTTAGATTGCCTCCAACAAGAGCTGCAAATTTTACACTATCCTCTGTTTTTCTGTACATGCTGCTCCTCCATAAATTTATCAATATCTTTTTGTATTACTTCCACATCAATTTCAGGTGATCTTTCNGTTGTTGCTTTAAAACAAGCATCAGGCATTTGCTGAAACTTAGTGTGCATGTTTAAAAAATAACAAGGCTTGTCCTCTCTATTTTTTATGTACCATGCTGTGTTGTCTAATCTTTTGAAAGCTCCTGTTGCTGGATCTAAAAATTGTTGTTTAGTCATAGAACAATAACTTTCTCTTTTTTTTCTGCTCATAGTAAATCCTCCATAAATGAGTTTTGATTGATTTGAGTTGCAAGGACTGAAATAAGTCTTGCAGCTATTTTTGGGGGAAACTCTATTGTTTCGCCATGATTAGTTAATAATAAAATTTCTTCTTTAATTAATGAAAGTTGATCATATCGATCATGAGCCATCTTTGTTGCAATTGAACTAATTAATTGATCGTTAAACTTTTTTTGGTCTGACACTTGCTGGTTCTCTTTCACATTTGGAAAGTTAATAATATTGGTGCAAACTTTAATCTCTCGGTCCTGGTCTTTTCCTGTACTCATTTTTTAAATATTCCTGATATTCTTTTCTAAATTTTTCATCTTTTTCAAAAGTCGATCTGTTTGCCAGTTCTTGGTTTAGTTTCCATTCCAAGTAACTCATCGGTATCAATCTCTTCTGATTTTTCTTTGTGCATGTCATGTGATTGAACTATGTATGCAAGAGCATCGTCATAAGTATCCTCTTTAAATTTATGTGTAGCTCTCACCAATTTTGCCTGAGCATACAGCAGCGGTATTACATGAGCTGGTATGTCTTGCTTTAAATATGGATCTAAGAGGATGGACCAAGCAGCAGCAATTTTTTTCATATTGCGATTGAATGATCCATAATCCTCTTGTCTGGATTTTTCTAAATCAGTTAATCTTTTATTAAGATTTTTTTTTACCATTAGAAGAATAATCCTGATGTGCTTTTTGTATGTAGAACTCAACTGTCTTGCTCATAGAGATAGGCAGTTCAAATTTTTTCTGCGATAACTCTTCAAGCAATTTGTAGGTCTTGATGTTGATAGCCACAGATTTAAATTTGTCTGGGTTCATTTCAAGCCTCCAACTCCGAAGGATTAAAAGATGTGTCTCCTCCAGGTGCTCCATCAGCTCCAGTTTTCTACTCTATAAAAAGTATAGAAAGTTGTTCCTTCTGGTAACTTTCCACCAGCTTTTGCTTTTTGTGCATAAGCACCAAATTTATGCTTAACACCATCAACCACAATTGTTCCTGACATATCGTAACTTTGTGGAGATTTTTTATTTGTTGCAATAAACGCAGCTCCTAAGTCTGGTCTATCTTTTTTTTGCTCATCTGACATTATTGTATAACTCCTTTAGATTGCAGATTTGACTTTACTGAAGAGAACTTCTCCATAAATGCTTGATAGCTTATTGGATTGTTAGCCTTCAGGTCGGATAGAAAAGCTTTGTTTTTGCTTATCCATTCCTTATAACCTCCAGCATGACTGACAGCATTTAAGTCTGTTAGTGCATCCTGAATTTTTTTATCTTGCTGCTCTATTGCAGCAGAAACTTCTTCAGCTGATGCGATGCTATCATTGGTAATACCAACAAAAGCTAACATTCTGCCAACAGCAGATGTTTCGCAATTTTCAAGAGCTGANGTTGCATTTATTCTTGAGGACTTTCGATTTTCCTCAGCATGACCAGTTGCAATTACTTTATCACCAATTAATCCAGATGCTTTCATAACAACAGTATCTTTATCTATTGAAATTATTTCAGTAAGGATTTGTAACTTTGCACCTAGGTTTCTTCTTACAACAGCTACTCTATGTGGAACTGTTGCATATTCTTTTCCATGGATCGGTATCATTGAACCATTTTTTGATCTTTTAAAATCATTAATAGTTGAAATAATATCGTCTGGAATTACATCATTATTATTATTAGACATATTACTCCTATAANTGTTGCAGCTATTTTTAATCTATTTAAGAGTGCTGCTTTNCTCTTCTGCTCAGCTTTATGCTGATCATAAAATTGTTTTGCAAAAGCATTGGTCCATTGATCCATTAATTTACTTTCCATAAATCTTTTGCCTCCTGGAGGAGCTCTTCTGGCAATCCATTCCAAGCATAAGGATGATCAAAATTTCCATCCATCATGCTTACTGCATGCTCAATAATATCTGATCTAGTTTGTTCTTGCTTTTGTGCTAAAATTTTTTCTCTTCTAATAAAAGTTCTAAACATGATTTGTAAATTTTTCATCATGCCTTCTTGAGTTAAATGTTTGCAATTGGTGCTGTCAAAAATTTGATAACCATTTGCTGTTGCATAAAGTAAATANACTGGAACTTTAAACTGCCAATTCGCACCATAAACTGCACATTGGACTAAGTGATTAAAGCTAGGTGTAGCTGGACAGGATGAAACAAGGAAACTCCTGGAGCCGTCCTTTTTAACTTTACCAAGCCTACTATACTTGGTTTTAAGTTCGATAATCTTATGTGGAAAGGCAGAGCTAACCAAGTGAGAAGAATGCTCTGTCGGATTTTCACCGAGCACATTAGATTTACCGAAGTCAAAATCAATTCTTCCAACTATGTCAAGCAATGGTGAGGTAAAAAAACCATCGCCAACATTCCGTAAAGAGTTGGAATTAATTGATATTTGTCTTTCGCAAGTTACAGGACTTGCTACACCTAACTCTGTTAAACCAGCATTTGCATTCATTATGATTTGTGGAACTTCATCAAGATACTTAATTTTCTTTTCAGCATCTTTGTCATCTACTGGATTATATTCTTTAAATAATTCTATTTGCTCCTGGATAGCATTATCCATGCTTAGTTTTTCGTTTTCTGTTGGAGCTACTTTTTTTGTTAATGGACTAATTTTATAAATTGTTTCTGCATGAACTCTTTGCAAAGCATCACCTACTCTTTTGCCAGCCTCCATTGCAGAGTTACTATTTAATAATGCTCTTCTTTGTTCTTGAGTTAGATAAACATATTTAAATAACCATGCTGCATCAGGTATTGAAAATTGAGTNGCNGAGAAATGATTGATGCCTAGCTTTGTTGCAAACTCTGGAAGAGTTACTTCGCTTAAAGGATCTGATAAAATTTTATTATTTAATAACATTGAAACTCATATAGAGCCTCAATATAAATCTACAAGNAAATCTTATGACTTTTGTCCAACTTTGTCGGAAGTGTTCTTGTTGTTGTGAGTGTTGGAAGTGTTGGGAGTTTTGTTCTCAAATCCAATAACATCTGCACCAAATACTCTTTTAACAAATTTATCAGTAGTATCGTTTCTATATAAACAACCACAAATATTTGTTCTTTTAACAGGAACTATATCGTCTTTAGTAATTGTTTTTCTTTTTCTAAATTGATTAGATCTGTTGTAAGCAAGAAATTGTTTTGTAACTCCAAACTTTTTATATTTTACATAAACCTCATGTTGGTTCATCCATTTAATAGGACCATAATTTTCATCGTATTTTGGAAATATATCTGATTTAACTTTAGTTCTTTCCATTACGCTAATTTTTTATCCTCTTCGTAAGTATCTTCAAAAAACTTTTTCATTCTTTGTTCAAGATCATCTGCATCCTCTTTAGTAAATTCTTTTTCAGTTAATTTTCTTTTTAGCTGTTGATACTCCAATCTTTTTTGTTTTAATGAACTAAACATTTTATCTAATTCTCTTGCTTTAGATCTTGATGTAGATTGTTTTCCAGATAATTTTTGATTTTCAATCCACCAATGATCCTCAGCTATTTCTAATTCTTTCTCTAATTTTTGTAGTTTTTCGTTTTCACTAATTTTCTTAACTGCAACATCAACTATTGGAGAGAACTTAACTCTTTCTACATTTACCATTCCAATAATTGGTGTGATAAATTCTATTTCTGGATTTTGTAAAATTACTTCTCTGTTTCTGTATGGATCAGGATTTAATATTTTTGTTTCGCCTCTATAATTTTCATATATGCCAAGATAATAATTTGTATATGGTTCATCCATAAAACCTTTTTCTTTAACACCAATAAAACAAATTTTATTTTCACAATCAGTTTCTTTTTTATTTGAATAATAATAGTAAGCAACATGATCATTATAAACAGAGCTTGGTGAAGTTATTTTTATAGCTTTTATATCTCTTGCATTAGAATAAAAATCTCTTGGACATAAAACATTTTCAGATTTTGTATAATCAATATCTACCTGGCAATCTTTTTTGATTAAATCAGTTCTACCAGTTAATGGAATTTTTATTGGTGGAAATAATATATCAGCTGGATCACAATTAAAAAATTGTGCATATCTTAATGCAGCATTTCTATCTACATCTCTTGTTCCTTTAATGTGATGATAAACAGTTGAAAGATCGAATGCAACAGCAGCAGCTAATTGTGGAACGCTAACACCAGTTATTGCTAATCTTTGAGTTAAAATTTCTGCTGGTTTTAAATATGTGTAAATACTTTTATTAACTACATCTTTTGTTTTTGCAGATTTAAATGCTAATGGATTTATATGATTAATTTCTCTTCTCAGTTTTCCAATATTTTGCAAAGCCTCTGTTGCAATTTTTTTATCTTTATTTTTAAAAATTTTTGGTGCTGGTTTTCCTGTCACCTCTCTCCTTTTTTCAAAGCCATCTATTAATGTTTCAATACCTTGAGCTAAAACTTTTTTTGCATTTACGCTAGCGTTAGGATCGGTATTTTTTTTTTTCAGATAAATAATAAAGTTTTTTTGATGTATGCCAGTCAACAATATCCTCATGATATTTCTTGTCTGTCTCAGTTAAAATTTCATTTAAAACTCTTTGTGATGGACCATAAGCAACAAATGTATATGGCTCTTTGTCTTTTCCGTAAAAAAATGTAGTTGTTCCAATACAAAAATTTGGATCTTCAATGTAACCTTGGCTTAATAATGATTTGTTTGGATCTGCTACATAAGCAAAACTAAATTCAGCACCTTGAAAAACTCTTGTTCCTCTTCCTAATTTGCTTATCTTTTTATCAAGATCTTTATTTTTAGTTGGAACATAATATCTTGTTAAAACATTAGGATCTATTGGGGTTGAATTTACATCAATCATTAGTAGTTATTTTATTTAATACTATTTTATAAGATTTCAAGCAATTCTTTAGGCTTTTGTCAAATTTCTGCAAATAGTGCTTGATTAGTTATTTTAAGCCATTAAAGGCTGATTTAATGCCTAGAAAACAGTATTTTAGCCAATTAGTAAGTCCTTTTAGTTATTGGCATAGGAGCTTACATAATGGTGTTTCCTACACAGATTTGGACCAATTATCGATATGTCCAGCCTGTGCAGCTCCTCTCCTCCTGGCGGATCATATTTATAATATTGATAATCAATTTAGATCTAAATCAGAATGGCTTTACAGGCCATATAAAATTATGGCTAAAGCAGCCAATATTCCTTTTTTCACAATTTGGTACACAGTTGATGAAAATACAGAAAACAGAGAAATCACAGAATTTCATGTAAAAAATCAGCTCACAGATGGACACAGATTAAGATTAACACCTGATCAGATGCTCCAGTACCTAGAGTGGAAGGTTCAGCAACACATACCGAATTGCCAAGCAAAAGAATACTTACTCAAAAGAGTTACAGAAAAAAACGAACACAACAAAAACTTTTTACGAAAAGATAATTATGTCAAAATTTTACTTAGCAGATCCTAATATAAACACATTACCAATGAGTGATGTGCAATACAAAATTTATCAATATTGTTGTGCAAACTATAATGTAAAAAAGCATGAGGCTTTTATTAGAATTGTAAATATTGGTGGACAGTTTCAGCTTACAAAAGATGAAGTTCAAAAAGAACTCATAGAATTGTCAAAAATAAAACACTTAGATTTGCCATTAATTACAATTAAAAATAATGGTTATATTTCTTTTGATATGCCAGCTCACAGAAAATTCCTGGAGAGTATTGGATTTAAAAAGTTTTCTAATTATGGATGGAGAGTATTGAATAGTCATCTTAAAGAAATAAATACAAAAGAGGTTAAAAAAGAATATTTGTATCCTACTTTGGACCAATACGAATTGTATGACCAACTCCAGGATTTGCCAACAGAAGAACTTAATAAAATTACAAAGGATCAATTACAATATCCTTGGGTACTTAGAGATGTTATCAAGAATAGAGCATAACTTAAATCAATATATCCAGGTAAGAAAAAACTTAGAATTAATATTTGATGATGCAGCAAGAGCTGAAAGATTTATTGCTAAGCCNAACAACAATAGATGTCCTTCTATGTATCAGTTAATAGAAACAAATCATATTCCAACAGAGATTGGNTACTGGGAAAAACCAAAATTAAAATTAAGAGCAACACCAAGGCAAATGACAAACTATGGTTTAGCAATAGACTTGTTGCTGATGGTCCAGGAGTTATCGGAAGATCCTTTACTTGATCGAAAGATTTTATGGTTAAGAGCTAAAAGAAATTCTTATTCAAGGATTGGCAAGTATCTTGTTTATCATCGAACAACCATCAAACGAATGTATGATAAGATCTTAGACAAACTTACAAATAAAATAATTAAAGATTGCCTTGACATATACGCCAAAAAATTTATTTAATTTACTTATCCTCAAATAAAAATATTTTTACAAACACATATTAAAATCCTAGCCTTGCAAAGTTATCAAGCAGCTGTAAAATAAAAAGGTACTGCTTTTAAAACAGTATTTCTAATTACTGCTTTTAATTTTCTTTTTCTCTTTTTTCTTTTTTCCAACAGAGACAGCTTGGTAAGAAATTAAAACAGCTATGAGATATAAGTTTAGATTGCAATGTGAGACACTTACAAAGCAAGGCAAAAGACCTTGCAATGCTCCAGGCATACTTTGTAAGAATGGTCGTATAAGGTGCAGAATACATGGCGGTGCATCTACTGGTCCTAAGTCTGCTAAGACAAAAGCAATATCAGCTAACAATATTATTAAATACAATGAGCAAAGAGCTAGTAATAACAGAGCAAATAACGAATAAGATTTGCCAACAATTAATGACTGGTGTTCCTCTTGCTAGAATAGCAAAGGATAANGATATGCCAGGCTTAACAAGAATTTATAAAGAGATCTCTAACAATAAAGATTTCTCAAGCAAGATCCAGGAGTGCAGAAGAATTGGAGCACAAAGCTATATTGAAAAAGCAATGGATGAACTTGATCATGCTGACAATCGAAACATAATGATAGTTAGAGAAAAGGTTCAACTTGCTAAATGGTTAGCATCAAAACTAATTCCTGTTTATGGTGATAAGCAAGAGATCAAACAAGAAACTAAAATAGAGATTGCTTGGAATAATAATAAAGAAGATGTCATTGATGTTACTGCTGANGATGTCGGTAATTACGAGGTGGCGAAAAGTTAGTCCTTGCGTCATGAGGTTTGGTGGATTGTAATTCACTAAGTATCACTACAAAGCTTTTAAAAGTTAAGCCAGACTTGCTAGAGTAGTTGACTGCTCATCAATAAGACATCGATATTCTGAGGAAAATAAAAGATTTTAGAATTAGGTACTACACCTCAAAAAACTGTGTGCCTCTCTTATACGTATAATTACCGATATTAAACATAAACAGACATGGACGAATTAAAAGACAAATATAAAAACTTATCAGCTTACAGTTTCACAACTTATAACAATGAGTTGGTAATTAGCTTTGATGGATTTGAAAATCAAAAAGATATTCTTGAGTTTGCCGACTTTGTATTTGCTAAGATTAAAATGAGATATTGGCATTCTGAAAAAGTTCCAACATTTCACTAATGAAAATTACAATACCTTATACTCCAAGAAAGCATCAAGCTTTCATACATCAGGAGTTAGATAAATTTAGATATGCTTTGCTGTGTTGTCATAGAAGATTTGGCAAAACAGTTATGATCATCAATCATTTGATCAAAGAGGCAATGACAAATAAAAACCATGCACCAAGGTTTGCCTATATAGCACCGACTTATTCGCAAGCTAAAAAGATTGCCTGGGATTATTTAAAACATTACACAAAAAATATTCCTGGAACTAAATGGAATGAAAGTGAACTTAGATGTGATTTTATAAATGGATCAAGAATAAGTTTATTGTCTAGTGAAAATCCAGATAGCATAAGAGGAATATATTTAGATATAGCTGTGTGTGACGAGGCTGCTCAGATAAATCAAAGTTTGATTGATGAAGTTTTAACGCCAGCATTATCCGACAGGAAAGGAAAGCTAATTCTTGTTGGAACGCCAAAAGGTATGGCAAATCTGTTTTATGATTATTATCAAAAGGCTCAAGCAGATCCTAAATGGTTTTTATATAAAGCTAAGGCTAGCGATACTGGAATTGTAGATAAAGAGGAACTTGATGCAGCTCTTGCTGTGATGGGTTCTAAAAAATACGAACAAGAATTTGAATGCTCTTTTATTGGTAATGTCCAAGGTTCTATATACGGAGATATTATTTCTTCTTTGGATGACAAAAAACAAATAACAAGAGTTCCTGTTGATCCAAGTTATTCTGTAAATACAGCCTGGGATCTAGGATTTAACGATCAAACAGTAATTATATTCTTTCAGCAAATTGGTCATCAGATCAATATTGTTGATTACTATGAAAACAGAAATGAGGCGTTTCCTCATTATGCTCAGGTAATAAAAGAAAAAGACTATGTAATTGAGCATAACTATGGTCCTCATGATTTGGACCAGACAGAATTTGGAACTGGCAAAACCAGACGAGAAACAGCTTATCAGATGGGGTTAAGATTTAGAGTAGTGCCTCGAATGTCCGTTGAAGATGGCATTCATGCAGTAAAGATGGTCTTACCTAGATGTTTTATTGATGTCGATAATTGCGGAAAGCTAGTCAATGCTTTGAGAGATTATCACAGAAAATATTCAGATAAGCATAGAGTGTATTCAGGTAAGCCTGTTCACTCCTGGAGCAGTCATGCAGCAGATGCGATGAGAACATTAGCTGTTGGATTGCAAGAACAAAAAATAACAATTCAAAATAGACAAAGACAAACAGATACAAACTACAAGGTATTATAATTATGGGATCAGTATTCAAACCAAAAATGCCACCACCTCCAGTAATTGTGCAACCTCCAGCACCTCCACCAAAAGCTGTGGAGCCTGTGAGAGAGGAGGAAGTGGAAGAAGAAATGAAAGTTTCAGAAAATAAAAGAAAAGGCAGAAGATCAACAATACTTACAGGACCTCAAGGTCTAACAGCAATCAAAGAAGAAAATTTAAAAAAACCATTATTAGGAGGCTAGTATCATGGGTGGATCATCATCAGGCGGTGGCGGTGGAAATAATAACAATAGAAAAAATAAAATTGTTAATGCTTTAACACCAACACCAATAAAAATTTTGCAAGCGATTTCTAAGAAACAAAAACAAAAAAATAAAAAATCAAAATCAGGTGATGTTTATGGTGGAGAGGCATTTGGCTATGATGAGGCATCTGAGAAAAGAGATTTCAAAGGACCAACAAGAAGAGGACCAGTAGGTGGAAATGGTGGAGATAATCAACCTAGATCAGTTAAATCAGTTGAGCAGCCAAAAGTACCATCACAGATGGTAGCTCCTAAGCCAATGGAAACACCTAAAGGTCCAACGAAAACAGAAATGATCGAAACTGGTAGTGATGAAAGTATTTCAGCTAATGAGGAGGAAGAACTCCTAAAAAGAAAAAAGAAAGGAAGAAAATCAACTGTGCTTACATCTGTGACTGGAGACACATCGTATGCAACTTTATCAAAACCAACATTATTAGGAGGCTAATCATGAGCTTATATAGAAATATAAATAGAAGAAAAAGAAAAGGTATTTCAAGACCTAAGTCTAAATCAACTATCTCAGCTAAAGCATATAGAAATATGAAAGCTGGTTTTCCAAATAGCAAAAAAAATAAAGCTAAAAGAAAAGCAAAAAGAAGAAAAAGATAATGCGTAAAAAATTAACTAAAAAGCAAAAGAAAATTGCAAGACTTGGTGGCAATAAAAAAAAGATTGATGCTGCTGATTTTAGAAAATTAAGAAAAAGAAAAAAAAGAAGATAAATGCAATCACAAGAGTTTAGAGCTTTAGCAGCTCAGCTAAAGCAAAACCTATCTAGGTTAATGGAGAAAAGATCGAACTGGGAAAGCCATTGGCAAGAAGTCTCAGACTTGATGCTGCCTAGAAAAGCAGAGATTACAAAAGAGAGAACTAGAGGCGATAAAAGACACTCTCAAGTATTTGATGCAACAGCAATACATGCTTTAGAATTATTGGCTGCATCTTTACATGGTATGCTTACATCATCTGCAAATAGATGGTTTTCTTTAAGATACAAAGAAACTCTACTCAATGAAAGTGACGAGGCAAAAGAGTGGTTAGAAGATGCTCAGCAAAGAATGTATGACGCTATTGGTAAATCTAACTTTCAGCAAGAGATCTTTGAATGCTATCATGATCTAATTGCCTTTGGAACTGCTTGCTTAATGATTGAGGAAGATAAGGAGGATACTCTACTCTTCTCTGCTAGACATATAAAAGAAATCTATATTCAAGAAAACAAGAAAGGTTTTGTAGATACTTTATATAGAAGATTTAAAATGGCTGCTCAATCAGCTGTTGAGAAATTTGGCATAGAAAATGTTTCTAAAGAGCTAAAAGTACAGGCTGAAAAAAATCCTTTTGATGATTATGAATTAGTTCATGTTGTAAGACCAAGATTAGATTTTGATCCAGAAAAACAAGATAAGGCTAACATGCCTTTCCAATCTATTTATATGGAATATGGATCAGGACATATTATTTCAATAAGTGGATTTAGAGAAAATCCTTATGTCATCCCAAGATACTTAAAAGCATCAACTGAAATCTATGGAAGATCTCCAGGAATGAATGCGTTACCTGATGTTAAAGTTTTAAATAAGATGGTGGAAAATAGTTTGAAAGCATCTGCAAAACAAATTGATCCACCTTTGCTTATACCTGATGATGGATTTTTAGGACCAGTAAGAATGGCTCCTGGATCACTTAATTATTATAGATCAGGATCAAGAGATAGAATTGAGCCATTAAATATTAATGCAAACAATTCAATTACATTAAATTCTGAAAATCAAAGGCGTGAGGCAATAATTAAAATGTTTCATGTTGATCAGCTAGTCATATCTGAAAATAGAAATATGACAGCAACTGAAGTTATACAAAGACAGGAAGAAAAAATGAGAATACTGGGTCCTGTACTTGGCAGACTTCAATCTGAATTATTATCACCTCTAATCATAAGAGTTTTTAATATCATGTTAAGAAATAATTTATTTCAAGAAACACCAGATGTACTAGCACAACAGGAATTAAAAATAGAATTTGTATCACCAATGGCTCTAGCTCAGCGTAGCCAGGAGTTGCAATCATTGATGAGAGGATTAGAAATTTTTGGATCTATGTCTCAAGCTATGCCTGTCATGGATTTTCTTGATAGTGATGGAATGGTAAAACAAGTTGTAGATATTTTAGGATTACCAGCGAAAGTAATTAAATCAGATGCTGAAGTAAGACAGATAAGAGAAGAAAGAGCTGCACAGGAACAACAAGCAATGGAACAACAACAATTATTAGCAGAGACACAGGCTGCTAAACAAGCTGCACCATTAGCGAAGGTAGTTCAAGATGGATCACAATAAAGAAATAGAAAAAAAATTTAAACAATTAAAAGACGACTATAAATTTATATTTAATAGTGAAGAAGGCAAAAGAGTTTTAGACGACATCTCTATAAGATGTCATGAGAGTTCGACTACTTTCAGTAAAGACAACAGTCATGAAACTGCATTCCTTGAAGGACAAAGATCTATTTATCTTTTCATTAAGGCAATGCTTAAATCTAAATAACATATAGGTATATTATGGAAAATCAGACAACTGCACCAGAGGTGCAATCTGAACAAACGGATGCTGTTGTTCAGAATAATACTGAGGCAACTGCTGAAGTAAAACAGGAAGTAAATTTTCAAGATTTAATTCCTGAAAGTTATAGAGAAGAAAAATCTTTAACTAATTTTAATAACATGGAGGACTTTGTAAAAAGTTATCTTCATGCACAAAAAATGGTAGGAGCAGATAAAATTCCTGTTCCTAATAAACATTCAACAGATGAGGATTGGAATGAAGTTTTTAAAAGGCTTGGTGCTCCT
>FUFK010063553.1_pt2 | contig 19159 bp, 20 predicted proteins | sample 1021851 | NCBI WGS metagenome assembly FUFK01 (sample SAMEA51879418, study PRJEB19060) | metagenome
ATTACTGTTACATTTTTTATCATATTAAACTGCTTCAAGTACTGTAGCTATACCTTGCCCTAAACCTATACATTGTGTAGCAAGAGCNTATTTTTTGCCTTCACGTTTAAGTAGCTGAGCAGCTTTACCAGTAATTCTAGCACCTGTAGCTCCAAGGGGATGGCCTAATGCAATTGCACCACCATCTAAATTGACAATTTTTTTATCTAATTCCAAATCTTGAACACAAGCTAAACTTTGCGAAGCAAAAGCTTCATTTAATTCAACAACTCCCAAATCAGCTGAGTTTATCCCAGCTCTATCCATAGCTTTTCGGGATGCTCCAATTGGTCCTAATCCCATTACCTCGGGATCACACCCATTAACAGCACATGACTTAATTCTGGCTAATATATCAAGACCATTTTCTTTTGCATAATTTTCTTCACAAATCAAAGTTGCGGCTGCACCATCTGTTAATGGAGATGAAGTNCCAGCTGTAACTGTACCATTTTGATCAAATGCTAATTTTAATCCGTCAAGAATTTCTTGTGTAGTTCCAGGTCTTATGCCTCCATCTTTAGTCACATCAATTGTATCATTTTTTATAGATGTGATTTCATCTTTAAAATTGCCCNTACTGTCTGCATTTGATGCTTTCTCGTGACTTGAAATTGCAAACTCTTGCTGTTCTTTTCTATCAATATTATATTTTTTTGCTACATTTTCTGCAGTAATTCCCATTGACAGATAGACATTAGGGTTGTCTTCTAATAACTGAGGATGTGGCATTGGATTAAATCCTAGCATTGGAACTCTTGTCATACTTTCAACACCGGCACAAATAAATACCTTACCAGATCCCATGGAGATCGAACCAGCTGCGTTGTGAATGGCTTGCATCGATGAACCACACCACCTGTTTACAGTCATGCCAGCAACACTTCTTGGAAGATCACACATGAAAGTGACAACTTTACCAATATTGAAACCCTGCTCACCCTCTGGAAATGCACAACCTACAATCACATCTTCAATATCGTCTTTATTTAAATTTGATGGAGAAATTAATTTATTGATAACTTGTGCTAATATATCTTCAGGTCTTAATGACTTAAGTTCACCCTTATATGAAATTGTAAAAGGCGATCTAGAATAACCAGCAATAACTGCATTNTGCATTTTAATTTTTCTCCCTTAATTCTCTTCTTAAAATTTTNCCTACATTCGACTTAGGTATTTCATCAACAATTTCAAGTAATTTTGGAACCTTATAAGCTGTAAGGTTATTCCTGCAATGTTCTAAAATCTCGTCTTCAGTTATAGTTTCACCCTCTACTACAGATACAAACAATTTTACAAGTTCCTGTCCATTTTTTCCAGATACTCCAATACAGCCAGCCTCTAAGATTTTTTGATGCTGCATTGCAACTTCCTCAACATCACTTGGATAAACATTAAATCCTGAAACAATTATCATGTCTTTTTTTCTATCAACTATTTGAAAGTATCCATCTTTTCTCATTTTGCCTATATCACCAGTTTTAAACCAACCGTCTTTAGTAAGAGCATTTTTGGAGTCTTTTTCGTTATTCCAGTAACCTCTCATGACTTGAGGACCTCTAATACAAATTTCACCCTCTTTTTCAGCTGATAAAATTTTNCCTTTATCATCTTGAATAGACATTTCAGTTGAAGGTAAAGGCAGCCCNATAGTGTCACTAAAAGTTTTCCCGTCAATTGGATCTATAGACGCCGCTGGTGCAGTTTCAGAGAGACCATAACCAACTACCATTAAGCAACCAGTGGTTTTTTGCCAACGATCACCAACAGATTTTTGTACAGGCATTCCACCTGCAATTGTTATATTGAGCTTTGAAAAGTCGCAATCCTTAAAATTTTTATCCTCTAATAACTTATTAAATAATGTGTTTACACCACTAATGAACGTAAACTTGTATTTTTTCAAAATTTTAATAAAACCTGGAATGTCTCTTGGATTTGTTATTAGAATATTATTTGCGCCAAAGTAAAAATAGACTACTGAATTACAAGTCAATGCAAATATGTGGTAAAGTGGAAGTGCACAAATAGCTAAATCTTCACCAAATTTTAAATTTTCACCTAACCATTCCCTTACCTGGATAGCATTAGCTAAAACATTTCTATGGGACAAAATTGCAGCTTTAACTCCACCTGTTGTTCCTCCCGTATACTGAAGAAATGCGATATCTTCTTTATCAATTTTTTGCTCTTTAAATTTATGCTTTGCTCCAATGTTAATTGCATCTTTAAAATTTACAGCATTGGGCAAAGAGTATTTAGGAACCATTTTCCTAATTCTCCTTAGNACAAAATTAATCATAATCCCTTTTAATCCTAAAAATTCACCAACAGAGGTAATTAAAACATTTTTAATTGATGTTTCTTTTAGTATGGATTGTAAATTTGATGCGAAATTTTCAGCTATAATTATTGTCTCAGATCCTGAGTCATTTAACTGTGCCTTCAATTCACGTTCTGTAAATAGAGGATTAATATTATCTATTATAAGANCTGATTTTAAAATTCCAAAAGTTGAAATAGGATACTGTAAAATATTGGGCATCATAATTGAAACCCTATCCCCTTTTTTTAGATTGAACTCATTCAGTAAAAAAGAAGATAGATTTTCAGAATGTGATTTTAATTCTCTAAAACTAACTTCCACTCCGAAATTAGTAAAAGCTGGCTGATCATTAAATCGATCACATGTTTGATTAAACAAGTCGACTAATGATTGAAATTCATCTAAATTAATTTCTGAAGGAACCCCCTTCGGATAGCTTTTTAACCAAACTTTTTCCAATTTTCTCTCCCTATAATTATTATTAATCTAAATATAAGTCTGTAAATAATTTTTCACCTTTTTTTACACTATACTTTTCTAAATCTGTAATTCCCTCTTCAGCAAGTACTTCTTCATCAATATAAAATTTTCCAGTAAATTTATTACTATCTCTTCTTAAAACAAAAAATGATGCATCAGCCAAAATATCAACTTTACGGCATTGTTCTGGTCTAACCACACCTCCAAGCATTCTAATAGCCGCTGTATCAATAGCTGTTTTTGGCCATAGTGCATTTACAGCAATATTGTATTTCTTATATTCCGCTGACATTCCTATAACACACATACTCATACCAAACTTAGCAATTGTATATGCTGTAAAGTTTTCAAACCATTTAGNTTTAAGACTTATTGGCGGNCTCATATTTAAAATATGCGGATTTNTAGACTTTTTAAGATGTTTTAAACAAATTTTTGAACAAAGGTATGTTCCTCTTAAATTGATATCATTCATAAGATCAAATTGTTTTGTTGGAAGAGTTTCACTATTAAATAAACCAATAGCACTNGCATTATTTATTAAAATATCAATTGAACCAAATTTATCTACCACATTTTGAATAGCATTTTCGATTTGATCTTCAAATCTNATATCAGTCTTAATCGCTAATGCTTCAGTCCCAAATTCCTTAATTTCTTCAACAGCTGAATAAATTGTACCTGGCAATTTTGGATGAGGTGTATCTGTTTTAGCAAGAACAGCAATATTTGCTCCCTCTGAAGCTAATTTTTTTGCAATGCCAAGGCCTATACCTCTTGAAGCACCGGTAACAACAACATTTTTATTTTTAAATTCCATGCATTTAATTATTAACAAAAAATAAAAAAAAGCCCACTCGAAAGTGGGCTTTTTAATATTTTGTTATCTTATATTATCTAATTGGAGGGCCATATTGTAGGCCACCATTAGTCCAAAGTGCGTTTACACCTCTATCAAGTTGTAATGGAGTGTTAGGACCAACATTTCTCTCATAACTCTCAGAGTAGTTTCCAACTGCTTTAATGATTCTAACTGCCCAATCATTTGATAGTCCGATATACTCACCAAAAGTTCCTTCTTTACCTAATAATCTAAGCATAGCAGGATCTGTTGAGTTCATGTGACTATCAATATTTGCTTGAGTTACGCCCATTTCTTCAGCATTAAGCATTGCAAAGTGTGTCCATTTAACAATATTTAACCAGTTATCATCACCTTGTCTCACAACAGGACCAAGTGGTTCTTTAGAAATCACTTCTGGAAGTAGCATATGATCATCTGGGTTTGATAGTCTTAATCTTTGTGCTGCAACACCTGATTTATCAGTTGTATAAACATCACATCTACCTTCGCCGTATGCTGCAATAACATCTGCAGCATCTTCATAAGCAACAACATTAATGGACATGTTATTCATTCTGAAATAGTCAGTAATATTCAACTCTGTTGTTGTACCAGTTTGAGTACATACATTTGCACCATCTAATTCAGTTCCNCTTGTTACTCCAAGTGANTTNGGNACCATCATTCCNTGACCNTCATAATAGTTNACAACAGAAAAGTTTAATCCCAATGAAGCNTCTCTAGTCATTGTCCAAGTAGTNTTTCTAGCAAGNACATCNATTTCACCTGATGATAAAGCTGTAAAACGCTGTTTTGATGAAAGTGGTGTGAATTTCACTGCTTGTGGATCATTAAAAATAGCAGCAGCCATTGCTCTACAGAAATCAACATCTAAACCAGTCCAATTTCCAGCATCATCTGGATTTGAAAAACCAAATAAACCTTGGCTAACTCCACACTGTAAGTGTCCTCTATCTTGTACTTGTTTTAAGGTGGCGTGACCATCTGCAAATGCGTTACTTGCAAACAAACTTCCAACAAGTCCAAAAACTGTAAAAAATTTTTTAAACATTATTTTTTCCTCATTTTATTTATTTGTAATTAAATATAACCACCTTATATATCTTTCAAGATATAACTGGAAGTTAAAATTAGTTTTTATTAACAATAACATATATATTAATGATTTAAAATATTATTATTAGCTCATATACTTTACCAAAAGAANANTAATAAATAAAACTNAATGAATAAAAAAAAAACTATCTCTTCAACCGAAATTTCACNTACTGGTTTAAAACCAAAAGCTAATTTTGGTATTCCAAACCCACCGGTTTATCATGCTTCAACCATTTTATATCCTAATTCAAAATCCAGACGTGAGAAAAAAATAAAGTTCCAATACGGAAGAACAGGGACACCCACATCAAATGCTTTCTGCGATACTATTGCTGAACTTTACAATGCAGATGGATCGATTTTAGCTCCATCTGGCTTAGCAGCTGCAGTAGTTGGAATTCTNTCTTTTGTAAAAAATGGAAGCCATATTTTAGTANCCGANAGTGCATATGGGAGCACANGGAATTTTATTACAAATTTTTTACCATCAATTGGAGTGGATATAGAATTTTATGAACCAAGAATTAAACCTCAGGGCTTAAAAAAAATTATAAAAAAAAATACGTCTTTAATATATTTTGAAAGCCCTGGCTCACATACCTTTGAACTTCAAGATCTTCCCTCATTAACCAAAGTTGCTAGAGCATTTAATGTTACAACAATAACTGATAATACATGGGCTACAATTTTAGGACAAAATCCTCTGGATTTAGGTGTTGATGCTGTCATTGAGTCATATACAAAATATGTCACAGGACATAGTGATGTAATGATGGGCGGTGTTATTGCAAGAGGAAAAAAATTTAAACAAATAAAAAAACAATCAGAATTAATGGGGCAATGCTCGGGACCCGATGATATTTACCTTGCTTTTAGAGGCCTTAGAACTATGAAAATTCGCCTAGAAAAATCCTTTAACTCTTCACTCAAAGTAGCAGACTGGATTGCAAATCAACCTAATGTTATAAATGTGTTTCACCCAGCTACAAAATATCACCCTGACTTTAAAATATTCAGAAGAGACTTTAGTATTGGTGCAGGATTGTTTTCGTTTGAATTAAAAGAAAAAAATTTAAAAAAAATAGATAAGTTTATTGATAATTTAAAATTTTTTGGTATTGGAGCATCATGGGGTGGCTTCGAAAGCCTGATTTTAGAATCTGATTTAAATAAAATAAGAAAATTCAAAACCTTTCAAAATAGAACGCTTATTAGACTAGCAATTGGGCTTGAAGAGCCAGAGGATTTAATTGCAGATCTTAGACAGGCATTTAAAAAAATAAATTAAGTTTGATAATTTTTCAAAATTGAATTAATGAAAATAAAATTTATTTAGGTTTATATTTATCTTATTAATGTAAATGGTCTAATGCTCAAATGAATGAAATAAAAAAATATGATGTGGATTATCTATCTTCAATAGAAGACGTACTTGATGATGCAAAAAAAGGCAAAATGTTCATTCTTGTTGATGATGAAGATCGTGAAAATGAGGGTGATTTATGTATTTTAGCTGAATTTGCGACTGCTGAAGCAATTAACTTTATGGCTAAAAATGGTAGAGGTTTGATTTGTCTAGCTTTAGAAAGACAAAGAGTTGAAGTTCTTGGTTTGGAAATGATGCAACANCGAAATATTTCAAGACTTGGNACNGCATTTACCGTCTCAATTGAANCAAGTNAAGGAGTNACAACAGGGATTTCTGCCGCTGATAGAGCAAAAACTATTGAAGTGGCAATTAATGATAAAACTTCACCTCAAGATTTAAGCACTCCTGGCCATGTTTTCCCACTGGTTGCTAGGGATGGAGGAACTCTTATAAGGGCTGGGCATACTGAAGCCATTGTTGACATTGCAAAAGCAGCAGGCGGGAACCCATCAGGTGTTATTTGTGAAATTTTAAAAGATGATGGCACTATGGCAAGAATGCCAGATTTAATTAGCTTTTCTCAACTCCATGGTTTGAAGGTTGCTACAATTGCAGATTTAATCAAATACAGATTGAAAAATGAGAGCACTGTCAGGCGGAGTATAGAATCTAACTTTCCGAGCCAATTTGGAGGTAATTGGCGAGCTATTGTTTATGTGGATACTATATCAGGNGTTGAGCATTTAGCTCTAGTTTTAGGGGATATTACTTCTTCAGATGCAATTCCAGTTAGAATGCATGCAGTTAATTTTTTGGGAGATTTACTTGGTGCTACTAATCAGGATAAAAACGATGTTCAACTTGCTTCAGCTATGAAAACAATTTCAAAAATTGGAAAAGGTGCGGTTGTTTTACTAAGAGACCTATCACCTACAAGCATTCGAGATCAATTAGCAACCATTAATAACAAAACATCAAAAGATAGCTGGAAATTTAAAAATTACGGTGCCGGCGCACAAATTCTTGTCGATCTGGGATTAAAAAATATTTTACTTTTAACAAATTCACCAAAAAAACCTGTTGCACTAGATAGTTATGGTTTAAAAATTACAGATTATCGAAAACTAGATACTTAAAATTCAATCTCTTCGCCTAGAGATAGAACTCTTACCTTTGAAACATCTTCATCCATTGATTTAAGAAATTTATCTGGATTACTGTCAATTAGAGGAAAAGTACCAAAGTGACAAGGTATTATTGTTGAAAAATTAAAATATCTTTTACAAGATAATGCCGCAACAGCGCCGCCCATCGTAAATCTATCACCAATTGGAACTATTCCAATATCAGGTTTATGAAGTTCTTCAATTAGTTGCATATCACCAAAAATATCAGTGTCTCCCATGTGGTAAACAGTTTTTTCATTTTTAATATGAAACACTAAACCATTAGAAAAACCTAAAGAATGGGAAATTCCATTTTCATCAACAGTAGATGAAGAGTGATGTGCTTGAACAAAAGTAACAGAAAATTTATCGTAAACTATCGTACCACCTGTGTTACCCTGATTGAATTTATTTAAACCTTTAGTTGCTAAGTATGAGCAAAGATCTGCGTTAGCTATAACTTCTGCACTTGTTTTTTTTGCTAAATCAACAGTATCTCCAACGTGGTCATTGTGACCATGCGTTAGTGCAATATGAGTTAATTCTGAAGTGATTTCATCCATATTTTGATTGCCAAAATTTGGATTTCCAGACAAAAATGGATCAATTATAATTTTAATATCAGAAAATGAAATTGTGAATGAAGAGTGACCGTGCCAAATTATTTTCATATTTAACCAATGTTTAATTATTAATAATAAAATTCTTTTCTAAAATAATTATTACAATGTTTAATCATAAATGTAAGGAATAATAATGAATAATGACAGTAAATTACCAATCTCATTGAAACTTAAACAAATTAATCCTTTGCCTGACAGGATTAAAAAGTACTTTGATATTTGTTTGGAAAAACTTGGATTGATACCTAATGTTCTTTTAGCATACTCACATAATACAAATAAATTAGATACTTTCACAAATATGTATAACGAAATAATGTTATCCGATAGTGGCNTCTCAAAACTTCAAAGAGAAATGATTGCTGTAGTTGTATCTTCTCTTAATAAATGTTTCTACTGCCAAGTTGCACATGGTGCTTCAGTTAGAGAATTATCATCTAATCCAGAATTGAGTGAAGAGTTAATAATGAATTATNATATTGCTAATATNACCNAAAAAGATAAANTNATGCTTCAATTTTCAGAAAAACTNACTCTNTACAGNCATAAAATTGAAGATNATGATAGAGATGTGTTAAGGAAAGCNGGTTTTTCGGATGAAGATATTTGGGATATTATTTCCGTTGTAGGTTTTTTTAATATGTCTAATCGAATTGCTTCAGGAACAAAGATGATACCAAATAAAGAGTATCACTCAGCAGGAAGATGATTAATCATTTTTCCTTGAAATAGTATATGATTCATCGTTAAACCAAAGACCACCATACTTTTTGAGAGCTTTTTGGGTAATTGATAAATAATCCACTGACTTCATAGCCGCTTCCAATCTCTGTTCGTCAATTTGACCAACATAAGTTGCTGCGTTCCATGCTGCAAATAGAGTTGAAGTCCCAATACTAGCTTCTAGCTCACTAGGTAAAGAGTGCATGGTATATTTAAAAATTGATCTATTATCAGAATTTGCTTTTATATTATAATGTCTTGCATCTGATCCAAGTTCATTTTTTACAGCTTTTAAAAGAGAGTGCCTATCACTTACAAAAGGATTATCATTTGGCCATATTTCTTTCAAAATTTGGTGACCTGGATCATCTCCACTTGAATGAATTCCAATAATTCTTCCACCTCTTCCCAACGATCTTACTAAAGGTAATAGTACGTTTCTTGACTTTACTTCCGATGAAACCCTTAACCTGTAAGGCTGAGATGCCAAAACTAAATCATAATCAGCTTTTTTAACATCTTGCTTGGGGATAACATCGCTTAATAAAAATTTATGGTCTTCACGATAAATAATTAAGACTGTTGGTCTTTCATAAATTGGATTTCCTGTTTTAGGACTATGTCCTGCTTGCCAATTTTCATCNAGAAAGCCCCTCAATTCATTGAGTTGCTCTGCAAACTCATGAGAAGAACCTCCCTGAAGTGCAACTTCTTTCCATACCATGGAATTAGATGAAGCCATAGATTTAGGCTTTAGCCAAGGAGCTTCAGAGTAAAACAGATTTGTAAACACAAGGACAGATGCTGGATGCTCAAACAATCTATCAGACATTTTTGAAAGACATATTCTTACATCTTCAAGACTAATCTCTTTNCCCGAAATATAAAAAGGCATTGTGGGATATCTATGGTGCATTTCTCTCATCACGCCAGCCAATACAGTTCCGTCACCCATCCCAGCATCAAATATTCTTATTGCTGGAGGTTTTGGTTTGATGTGACCAAGTTCCATACCTATTCTTTTTGAAATAACTTCTTTTTCGCTNCATGTAGAAACAAAAAGTAAATATTTTTGCCTNTTATCAAAAAACCTAAAATTTTTCTTTTTGGACTTGCTCTTTTCATCAAAAANATTTTTATCATCAACGTTATCTTCTTTNGGCAAAACATGAAGATTTTGGTTATCAATTTGTATAGATTTAACGTTGCCAGAACTATTTATAAATTTTTTCACTTTTTCAAAAGTTTCAGGAGTAACTCTTGCACCAGTTCTTAATCTTGAGACAAATTTACCATCGTTAACAGCTTTTCTCCCAAATGTTGACTCAGCCATTTTATGTTCTTGGCAAAATTCAATAACAGCTGTGAGCAATTGATCCTTAGACATNAAAAATCTCCTNTNAGAATCATTTATCACANATTATAAGTGGGCATGTAACCACAAAATTTTTTTCTTATTTTAGTGGGTTTTTGCCCACTCTTTGCATAGCTTTAATAGTATGAATAGAGTTGATAAAACTTTTTGCAGAAGCAATGTTTTTCCCTGCGATGTCAAANGCAGTACCATGATCTGGGCTTGTTCTCAAAAAATCTATTCCAATTGTTACATTAACCCCTTCGTCAATACCTTCATATTTTATTGGTATCAACCCTTGGTCATGATACTGAGATACGACGATATCGTATTTTCCATTTTTGGCATTCATAAATACAGTATCACCTGGAAAGGGACCTATTGCATTAATCCCCATGTCTTGAGCTAATTTTATTGCAGGCTCAATTATATTTTTTTCTTCATTGCCAAATAGTCCATTTTCACCCGCATGTGGATTAAGAGCAGCTACTGCAATAACTGGCTTTTCAATACCAAATAGTTTGCATCCNAGATTAGCATTAATTATAGCNTCAAGTTCATTTTGAATAGTTATTCTATCTAAGGCTTGTTTCATCGAGCAATGTAAAGTTACCAGAACCGTTTTAATATGTTTATTGAGCAGCATCATTGAGACTGCTTTATTATTGCTATAACCCGCAAGAATTTCTGTATGTCCAGGATAGTTAATATGAGCTAAGTTTAGAGCTTTTTTACTTATTGGAGCNGTTACAATTCCTGAAACTTTACCTTGCTTTGCAANCTCTATAGATTTCATAATTGCGTCAAAGCTANCCTTGCCACACTCTTTAGAAATTTTACCATAATNNGGAAGATGNTTTAGCTTACTTGTTTCAAATAAATTAATATAGTCTTCTTCAAAAACAGCTTCAGATAATTCAGAAATCTTATTTATTGTCAAAGGCAATCCAAGACTTTTAATCAAACTATCAAAAACTAAACTATCACCAAAAATAAGAAAATTATTTAATTTTGTCTCAACAACAGATTTTAAAATAATCTCAGGCCCTATCCCTGATGGATCGCCCATAGTAATTGCCAATGGTGTTTCAAAATTTTTCATTAAATTCTAAAAAGCTATTAAAACTAATATTAATATATTAGTGTTAAATGATATTTTCAAAGTAATAAAAGTTAATGAAATTAAGTCATAAAGAATTAGAAATACAATCTGGTCAGTTTGGGGAAGTAAGAAAACTAGCTTTAGAACATCAAATGCAAGTAGGAAAATTTTTTGATGCTCAAAGTTTTGTAGAAATTAGCCAAGTCCATATTATGGCTGATACTGAGGCATTAGGTTTAGCTGGGATTGAATATTTAGAAAATCTTGCACAGTACCCTGATCCACAAAAACAAGTTTGGGTACCAACAATTACAGACCCTAGAGGTTCTGATTTTAAATCTTTCAATAAGATAAAACAAAATAAAAGATTTGTAGATATGGAGAAAAGAGCAATTGATGCCTTTAAACAGCTAAATGTAATGATGACAGACACATGCATTAACTATCAAGTCTTTATGCCTCCTGTTAAAGGAGAACATTTAGCCTTTGGTGATACTGGCTCTAGCATTTATGCAAACAGTGTTCTTGGCGCNAGAACTAACTTTGAAGGNGGNCCATCTGCNCTNGCCGCTAGCTTAACTGGAAGAACTCCAATGTATGGTCTTCACATAGAACAAAATCGAATTCCAAATAAATTTTTTAACTTAAATGTAAGACCTACTAATTTTAGTGACTGGGGTGCTCTTGGAGGAATAATTGGAAANCAGATGAATTCTTACTGGGATATACCAATAATTTATGGCATTGATTNTAAGCCAACTTCAGATGAGTTAAAGCATTTTGGTGCTGCTATGGCTTCATTCGGTTCAACACCTATGTTTCATATNGCGGNAGTTACGCCTGAAGATCATTTAGCTCANAATAAAAATCCTAAAATGAATAATATTTCATTATCTGACTTAAATAATTTTTATAAAAGTTATTTACCAAAAGATGATCACTTGGATGTTGTCGTATTTGCAGCACCTCAATTATCTCTTAATGAAATGAGAATACTTTCAGAACTTTTAGATGGAAATAAAATCCATCCAAAAGTTTCATTGCTTGTATGNACTCCTTCAGCAGTGAAAGTTTTATGTGATAAAAATGGAATNTCAAAAAAAATAGAAAATTCTGGTGGGATAATTTTAGAAGGAGTTTGCTTCTATAATATGCATGCTAGAGAGATTGGNGANGCAAATGGCTGGAAAAGATTAATGAGCAATTCTGCAAAAATAATTAATATTTTAGGTGGGTATGGTTATGAAACTATACTTAATTCAATGGAAAAATGTGTTATTTCAGCTTGCCAAGGAAAAATAGTNAAATGAAAGAAAATGTTTACTTTGGACATATTGGAATTGGAGAACCTGTTAAAGGTGAAGCTCTTGTGGCAGATGATAATTTCAGCGCACGATACGATTTAGATAGAATTAATGGTATTTTTTCTAGAAAATCCCACAAACTTTTTAATCAAAGTTACGTNAATAAAATCCTTGTATTAAACGTTGCNAANGGNGGCGTTGCAACCGCNTGGATGTTTAGAAGTATGAAAATTTCTAAAATTTGCCCTAAAGCATTATTACTTAACTTTGCAAACCCAATTATTGCTCAAGGGGCAGCTCACGCAAACCTTCCACTNATTGATAGNTTTAAAAGTGATATTACAAAAATAATTAAAAGTGGTGATATTATTAAGTTANTCCCAAAAGAAGGAAAGGTTGNGNTNCTNNATGANAAATCAACAANNTGANGAGTATATTTATAANATTTGCTCTANCAANAACTGGAAGATTGCNAANCAAATAGGNGTATTTAAAGGCTTTGGAATAGATTTAATTGACGGCTACATACATTTTTCTTCTAAAGATCAAGTAAAAGAAACAGCCAGACTACATTTTAATGGGGAAAAAGAATTACTATTACTAAAAATAGAAACGAAAAATCTTGAAATAAAATGGGAAAAATCNAGAAANNANCAACTTTTCCCTCATTTATATGATGAGTTGCCACTTTCTGAAATTGTTTCAGTTTTTGAATTGAAACTTGATGAAAATAANAATCATCTTTTTCCTTCTTATTTAGATGATTAGTAAATTTANAGATTTTAATAATAAATCGTCAATACTAATACTAGCGACAATTGTTATGATTGTATCAGGCTTTTGTGCTTCTTTAGCAGCGGCTTTGGTGCGACTTGCTTCACAGGATTTACATCCCTTTCAAATAGCATTTTTCAGNAGTGTATTAATTATCCCCTTACTTTCACCTTTAATATTCAAATTTAAAATTGATATTATTAAAACTGAGAGACCTCTACTCACATTCTACCGATGCATTTCAGGAAGTGGGGCAATGTTATTTTTTTTTTATGGAATTAGTTTAACAGAGCTCTCAAAAGCACAATCCTTGGCATTTACAATACCTATCTTCGCAACATTACTTGCAATTTTAACTTTAAAAGAGGTGGTAGGATTAAGAAGATGGGGAGCAATGTTTTTTGGTTTTGTAGGCGTTATAATTGTTTTAAGACCAGACCTAAATGTTTCAATAGGCCCAGTTTGTGTTCTTGCAGCTTGCGTATTGTGGTCAATATCACTTTTGTTAGCAAAAAAATTAACAGAAACTGACGGAAATATTTCGATTACATTTTGGCAATCTGCAGGAGTGATACCTATCACGTTTATAGCTGCAATTTTTGTTTGGGATGGGATAAATGGAAAACAATTATTTTTAGTTTCATTAATTACAATAGTTGCAACNATAGCTCAATTTTCACTTAATTATGCCTTGAAGAGAGGTGAGATTTCATTTTTGCTACCTTTAGATTATTTAAGGCTGATATGGGCGGTTTGGTTAGGATATATAATGTTTAGTGAAATACCTCTTAATAATATTTGGATTGGCGGCACTATTATAGTTGCATCAACAACATATATTGGAATACGTGAGAATTACCTTAATAGTAATAAAACTAAAAGTTAGATTATAAATTTTATCAGCAAGCTTTAAAATTATTTTTCACACATTTATCAGCTAAGTTAATTGCAATCTTTTGATCATTTTCATCTATTTCATTAGATAGAAGCTTAAGTAAAGTCACAGCATCACTATCACCATGCAGACTTGCAATTCTCCACCACATATAAGCTTTAATTTTATTTTGATCAATTCCCATTCCCTGATCATAAATATAACCTAATGATACTTGTGCAGGTGTGTATCCACTTTCAGCTGATTTTTTAAACCAGCTATAAGATAATAGAAAATTCATTTCTGTTCCTTCACCTTTTTGAANCATNACNCCTANNCTATTTTGAGCNATNGGATCACCTTCNNTTGCTAANTTTGACCAAATATCAAATGCCAGTTGATAATCTTTATTTTTATATGCATCAAAACCTTTTAAGATTTCGTCAGCTAAAACAGATTTTGAGCAAATTAAAAAATTTAAGCTAAATAAAACAATTAGTAATTTTTTCATATATTAATAATAAATGCTTTTATGATGAAATAGATATATAACTAATATATTAACGTTTTGAATAGAGGAAATATTGTTAAATGTTGTGAATGTTTCATTAATTAGTATTTTTTGTGCAATTGGAGCCTCTTTTTGTTTTTCATTAAGTGATTTTACAATAAAAATCCTTAGTGGTTCCTACCCACTACACCAAATAATATTAATAAGATCAGTTTCTGCATTTTTATTTACTATTTTTCTTTTTGTACCTTTCGAGGGAGGCCTTCAATCACTTAAAACAAGGCGGCCTTTTGCTCATTTATTCAGAGGTTTTCTTTTAGTTTTTGCAAATTTATTTTTCTTTCTAGGATTAGTATCTTTACCTATTGCTGAATGCTCGGCTATTTTTTTTATAGCTCCAATATTAATTACAGCCCTTTCTTCAGTGATTTTAAAAGAAAAAGTTGGTATCAGAAGAGTAATAGCGCTCATAGTTGGTTTTCTTGGTGTACTTGTAATTATAAAGCCTGGTCAAATTAGTTTTCAATGGGTATCAATGTTGCCACTTNTANCAGCTNTTTGTTANGCAGGACTTCATATAATGACTAGACAAATGGGNCTNTCAGAAAAAGCTTCCACTTTAAGTATTTATATTCANTTATCTTTCATAATTGTNAGTNTTNTNATGGGTTTATCACTTGGNGATGGNCGTTTTTCAGGNCAAGAAAATAGTTCTTTAGAGTTTTTAGTTAGAGNGTGGNTATGGCCNAATNATNATNANTNNTTAGCNATGANTGGCATTGGTNTAGCAAGCTCAATTGGTGGTTACATGATATCCCAAGCTTATAGATTAAGTGAAGCTGGACTTATAGCTCCATTTGAGTACACTTCTTTGATATTNTCTGTCTTTTGGGGNATNATTATNTGGAATGAATGGCTTAACNNACTCTCAATTNTAGGAATANTTTTAATCATTNCNTCNGGCGTTTATATNGCAATNCGNGAGGTTCAAGTTGGNGTCAAACCAAGTGCAAAAAGAGCATCTGGAAGGAGGTAAATAAATACTAAAAAGAATTATTACTATCCAGTTTCATATTCAATGCCGTCTATGATTAATTTAGGGCTAGTTCCGACATCAATAATTTCAGGCCTTTTTTCAAGATATTCATCTACTTTTGGAAGTTTTTCAAATGCCTTCATAAAAGATGTGACCCTCGANTANCCATTTAAAACCTCTGGATCAAGAATTTTAGCTAATGAAAAATGATGATAAGCTGAAAAATCACAATAGTATGGTTTCTCACCAAAAAAGAATGGACCATCTGATAACCTTTCAAACTGCCTTGAGAAATTTTTTAATTTCCTTGGAAACATTTCTAGGAATTGTTTTTTTAATGCATTATGTTGCTCACCCGTCACAACATTAACTGTTGGGTTTAACGGGAAAAATAATTCATGCGTACTTTCAAATATTGAATCAACTTGAGCGGCTATTAATCTATCATCTGGCATTGTTCCAGTAAGAGGCGCTAAAAATCTTACGATAGAATTACTTTGCCAAATTTCAGTATTTTTATTAACTATAAGCAAGGGAAGCTGATTAAATGGAGCNTCATTTTTAGCTTCTTTCCATGGTTTTTTAAAAAAATCTTCAGCCATTATATAACTATAATTTAATCCACCGAATTCCATCATCATTTGTGGCGCTTCAGCTAAAGCTCTAAGTTTGAAATAAATTAGTTTTAAATCAGGTTTATCCATAATAGTTTGTTATCCCCCTTTTTGAATAAAATCCTTACTTACATTTCCCCAATGACATCGTGGAAAGAAAGGAAATTCATCTGTTGCAAAATACACATATTTTCCATTTAGTGTTCCTCCATTACATCTATCCAAAGTGCCNTGNCCTCCCTCAAAAATATAATCTTGAAAATAACTACCATCATAATCCCCGAAAGGTAATGTATTTCTTTTTCCAGTTTTTATTACCCAAGAAGATGTTTGATTTTTACCAACATAGTGAATTTCNTGTCCATCNGCAGCATAGCCTATTAACGTTTTTCCATTAAAATTTTGTAAAACTTTTGGCATNCCGTGATAATGATAAAGACCTTTGTTATCTACATGAGCGTTATTTCCATCGATACCAAAGATTTTTCTATTTGGTGTAATTGCTTCAAGGTTCCATCCTGAGGACTTGTTTCTACTGTGTAATCTTGGTGAAGATGCATCATACCAGTCTGCAGTTCCTGGTCTAATTGGAATACCAGTTAGAGTAATACCAACAGTTGAAGCTCTATTATTAAATGTTCTTTTCTTTATAGGGTTATTTGGATAGCAATAATTTATTTTTTGGGCTTTAAATTTATTAGGATTTCCCTTTGTAGGAAATTTACCAATTTCATGGTTTGGAGAACCGTTAGAACTTATACAGTTGAAATTGCCTTGNTTGTAAATCCTCACTTCATTATATGCAAGTGCTGGCATTATAAAAAAAATAAAAAATATATTAAATNTAAATAATCTCATCACTAATTAAAAATAACTAATNTTATTTAAGTGATCACAAAGTATGTGATCACTTTTTTAACTCTAATCTTCTTCTTTTAATTCATCNTCAAATTTATTAGTTTTTAATCTGTAAACAATCATATTAGTGATTATTTGAAAGAAATATCCAAAAAATATTGGAAGTATAGCCACTGCAAAGGCTGAACTAAACCTCTCTATATCTAGGATAATTTTACCGTTAGCCATTAAGACCATACCAATTATAAATCCGATCCAGCCCATTCTGACTGCGCCGACACCAAAATTATCCAATCTGTCAGTAGCGTCACCGCCTGCAGAAAATGAATAAATTAAAGCTCCTACAACAACAATTATTAGTGATGGCATATCCATAAAAGTTTCGATAGAGCCACCAGAAAAAATCGCGAAGACTANTAACCCTATAAATAAAATAATTCCTAAAAATAAATTAAACATTAGCACTCCTTTTTTTGTATATTTAATNAAAAGACANACAATTTTATGATTTAAAGCATTAAAATATACTTTAATAGTTAATTAGGATATTATTTATAAATATAATTTTAATCACATTTTAAAATTAATTTAGTTTTATGAAATTTACTAAAGANCTTTATTTTAAAATTTNGATTTAAATATATTAAAGANTATAAATATGACTATTTAGATATTTTAAACCATTGTCACACGCTAAAGTGACTATTTTGCCCCCTTTTTTTAAACTTTTAGCAATTTCAAGAGCTCCACAAACATTCATTCCAGTAGAGCCACCACAAAATAAACCCTCCTCTTTAGAGAGAGTTCTGCACATATTAAAAGCATCTTCTTGATCTATACATCTAATTTCATTTAAAGCATTTCTATCTAAAAAAGGTGGTTCAAATCCAACACCAATTCCCTCAACTTTATGCGGTCCACCTTTTCCAGTTGAAAGAAATGGTGACTGAAGAGGCTCAAAAGCAACTAATTTAATATCAGTATTATCTAAACCTTGCCAAGTTCCCATAATAGCACCTCCAGTTCCAACTGAAGCACAGAATACATCAATCCCCTCTAATTCTCTTTTGATTTCATTTCCCATAGGAAGATAACCTTTTAAGACATTTTTTGAGCCAAATTGATCGACATAAAAAGAATTTTTTTCTTCCGATAATATGTATGCTTGTTCCTTCATTTTTTGAATAAGTTCAGGTGTAATACCCTTTCCTTCACTTTCTACAATTATAACATTCGCTCCAAATGCTTCCATAGTTTGTCTTTTTGAATCGGAAAAAGCATCAGAAAAAATAGCTGTAAAATTCAGTCCTAAAGAAGCAGAAACAAAAGCTAAAGAGGATCCAGTACTTCCTCCTGTGTATTCTATTATACAGTCTCCTTTTTTTATAACTCCATTATTTATAGCTGTCGTTAATACACTTAAAGCCATTCTATCTTTATATGACCCAGTTGGATTTCCAGCTTCATACTTTAACCATATTTCAACTTCATTTGGAATTTTAATATTTTGTAACCTTACTAATGGAGTATTGCCGATTAATTTTAATGATCCTTGATCCATTTTTCTTTAATCCTTTATTTTTTGACTATTCTGTAGACTGAATTAATTCCTGTTCTTCAATCCAGGCAAACCTTTTGCTAAAATTATCATAATTATAATAATAAGATAAAAATAATCATTTTTCTTTTTTCTTGAACCTGAATGTTACAGACTAATTTAATTATTTTAAGAAATTATTAATGCATAATAAATTTTCATACATACGCAATGAAAGGGTATTTTTTCACTAAAAAAATATTATGGTTCAAGTGAACCAATGGAACTCATTTCTTTAAAAAATGTGTCAACTGGTTCACCGGCAAAAAGTACTCTTTTAATATGTCCTTCTGATAGACCAATTTTTTTTGATTTCTCAAAAATTTTGATTGCTAATTTTTTTTCACCATTTTTCAATTTAGCATAAGCTAGTAATGCTACCATTGCAGGATCAATATCATCTTGTTCAATTAAAGGTTCAACAAGGTTTTCTAGTTCTCTTA
>FUFK010038525.1_pt1 | contig 19158 bp, 22 predicted proteins | sample 1021851 | NCBI WGS metagenome assembly FUFK01 (sample SAMEA51879418, study PRJEB19060) | metagenome
TCAATTGCTCGACGATGTCAGCACCGCCTCTTCGCGAATGACATAGACCGGGCCGATCTCGATCTCCTGCCGGGCAGCCCCGGTGTGCAGCGCCAGCTGGCCCGTTCCCTTGGCGATGTCCATCGGGGCTTGGGTGCGGAACTGATAGAGCCGCCAGTTCGGCCCGACCTGCACCGGCTTGTCGAGGAATCCGTCATAGGGCGCGGCGTTCTTCTGGATGCGCACCGACAGCATCCCCTGGCCATCCGGCGTCGCCGCCGACAAGGTGCGCGCGAGCACCGCGACCAGCAGAACATCGCCCTCCTTGATCTCCTCGTTCAGCGTTACGCTCGCGCCCGAGGCGTAGGGTGCGGCCCCGGCATTGGCGACGCTGAACAGCGTGCCGACGCGGCCATAGACATTGGTCACGGTCGCCTTGGTCGTCTGCCCCGCGCCGTGAAAGCCCCAGTCGCGATTGGCGGGGTCGTTGAGCATCCGGCCCTTGTCCTTCAGCTGCGGCGGCAGCTCGGGATCAGGGGCGGCGGTGGTTTCGACCCGCTTTGTCGTGCGGATGCTCGTCGCGCCTTCGACCACGATCACCTGGCCGATCTCGATGGTCTGCTTGGCCCCGGCGAGCTGAAGCCCGACCACCGCCTGCCCGGTCGGCAGCGCCTTGTCCGATCGCGCGGTGACTTCGTACAGCGCCCATTCGCTGCCGATATCGAGNACCGTGTCGCCAAAGCCGGCATAGGGCGCGGCGTTCTGCTGAAAGCGCACGCCGATCTTGCCCTTGCCGCCGGGCGCGTCGGACTTCACGGTCCGCGCGTAAAAGGCGACCGTCACGTCGCGTCCGACCGCGATGCCGCGCCGAATCGGCACGTTCGCGCCGCTGTCATAGATATTCGCGCCGGCGCGCGGCACCTCGACCCGCACGGCGGCACCGCCGCCGGGGATCGCCGGATCCTGAACATTCTTCGTCTTCTGCTCGGCGCCGTAAAAGGCCCAGTCCATCCGCGAGGGATCGTTGATCAGCGTCCCGGGCAGCGCATCGTCGAGCGCCTGAAGCTCGGCGGTCGGCTGGTCTTGTGCCACCACGGCAGCGGGAGTCAGCGCGGTCAGCGCCATCGCCGCGATCAAACCGCGCTTCATTCCGGCAGCCCCATCGCGCCGCGCAGACCCGGAAGCCATTGCTTCTTCTCCTTGTCGTAAAATGGGAAGGTGTTGCTGTACGCCCATGTGCACATGCCGATGTCCATCGGGCCGAACGCGGCGGTGACCGCACGGTGATAGGCGACGCGCTGGTCAAGGCTGGTCGTCGTGTGTGCGCCGGTTTCGCCCATGAACGGCGTCTTGCCGGTGCGCGCGATATAGGCGCGGATCTTCTCGACATCGCGCTTCAGGCGCAGCACATCCTCTGCGGTGCCATAGGTTCGGCCGAGCGGCGGGGCGGGATTGACCCAGCTCGCACCCTGATGGGTGAAGTCGAACGGCTCGTAGTAATGGAAGGTCGGAACGACATGGGGATCGTCGGGCAGCGGCAGCGTCGCCAGGCTGTCGATCCCGCTCCAGAATTCGCCGCCGATGATCACCGGGCGATCGGGGTTGGTCGCGCGGATTGCTTTCAGCGCCGGGGTAATCACCGCGATCAGATTCTTGTTGTCGAATTTCTCGTGCGGCTCATTCTCGATCTCGAACCACACATGGTCGCGCGGCATGTCGGCAAAGCGTGCGGCGATCTGCCGCCACATCGCCGCCAGCTGCGGCGCGCTGCCCAGCGGGTCCTTGTGGATTGCCTCGAAATGATGGCTGTTGAGGATGACGTTCAGCCCTGCCGCGCGCGCTTGTTCAACCGCAGTGCGGATGCGCTTCATATAGGCTTCGTCGATCTTGAAGTCCGGCCCAGGCCCGGCATGCGTGTCCCAGCGTACGGGAAGGCGCACGGTCTTGAACCCGGCCTTGGCGATGATCGCCATATCGTCATCGGCGAGCGGCTTGCCGCCCCAGGCGGACTCGGCGGGCGGTTCGAACGTGTTGCCGATGTTGATGCAGATGCCGACCGGCAATTTGTCAGTGCGCGCGGGCACCGCTTGCGGGCTCGCGGTCAACAGGGCGGCAAGCGCCAACGGGCCGATCATGCGCATCTCTCCTCGTTTGTCCGGCCACTGACGCGCCGTGTACGACTCGATTGGTAGCGCTATCAGACAACGCTGGTCAATCGCGGTTTTGAGGGATGTTTGCAGGCGTCAGGTTAGCCGCTTCGCCCCAGCTTCACGCAACGCCGCGATGGTGGGAAACCCATCGACCGCCATCAGCAAATCCGCTTCGGCCAGGATCGATCGCAGCACATGCGCCGCCCCCTCCGCGCCGCCGAGCGCAAGGCCGTAGCAATAGGGGCGACCCACGCCGACCGCAGTCGCGCCCAGCGCCAGCGCCTTGGCGACATCGCTGCCCGACCGGATGCCCGAGTCAAACAGCACCGGCACATCGCCCGCCGCCGCGACCACATCGGGCAACAGGTCGATCGCGGCGATCCCGCCATTGGCCTGTCGCCCGCCATGGTTGGAGCAATAAATGCCGTCGGCCCCTTCATCGATCGCGCGGCGCGCATCGTCGGGGTGGCAGATGCCCTTGAGCACGATCGGCAGCGTGGTCAGCGAGCGCAGCCACTTCATGTCGTCCCAGGTCAGCACCCGGCCAAAGGTGGCGGCCCAGGTCATCACCGCCGCGCGCGGGTCCTCCGCCGCGGGCTTGGCCAGCATCGTCTGAAAGCGCGGATCGGACCAATAGTTGGACAGGACGTGACCGCGCAGCTGCGGGAAGTTCGCGGTGTTGAGGTCGCGCGGTCGCCAGCCGGTAACCCAGGTGTCGAGCGTCACCACGATCGCCTTGTATCCCGCCGCCTCGGCCCGGCTGACCAGGCTCGCGGCGAGTTCGGGGTCCTTGGGCGTATAGAGTTGGAACATCCCCGCCGTGTCGCCCATCGCCGCGGCGACCTCCTCCAGCGGATCGTTGGTCAACGTCGAGACGGTAAGCGGCACTCCGGTCATCGCGGCGGCGCGCGCGGCGGCGATGTCGCCATGCCCGTCCTGCGTGCACATCCCCGCAACCCCGACCGGCGCCATGAACAGCGGGGAGGGGAGCTTCATCCCGAATAGCTCGACCGACAGATCGCGGACCGAACAGTCGACCATCATGCGCGGCACGATGCCCCAATGACGGAAGGCGTCGGCGTTGGCCCGCTGCGTCTGCTCGTCTCCGCACCCGCCCTGGACATAGGACAGCAGCGACGGTGCCATCGCCGCCTCGGCCCGCTTTTCAAGGCTCGCGAAATCGACCGGAATCGTCGGCAGCACNCCCTGCAGCCCCGCGCCATAGATCGCATGCTGATAGTCGCCATAATGCGGCATCGCGTCCCCTCCCGATCCTTCCGCTTTGCGCGGAATGGCTGGCGCGCCCGGCAGGACTCGAACCTGCAACTCCAAGCTTAGAAGGCTCGTGCTCTATCCAGTTGAACTACGGGCGCGCGTGATCGCCCCGTTAGCGCGGATTGCGCGGGCCGCAAACCGCGATCATAGTTTGCGCGAGCGATCAGGGGGCTGAAATGAGCGACGGGACGACGCCGGTGCGGATCAATGCGGGTCAGGTCGCGGGGGGACAGTTCCGGTACTTCGACTATGTGATGGCGGCATTCTGCGTCATCCTCGTGCTGTCCAACGTGGTGGGCGCGGCGAAGGTCGCGACGCTCGGCGGCCTCACCTTTGGCGCGGGCATCCTGTTTTTCCCGCTCTCCTATGTGCTCGGCGACGTACTGACCGAAATCTATGGCTATGCGCGTGCGCGGCGCGTGATCTGGGCCGGGTTCGCTGCAACGATCTTTGCGGCAGTCATGTGCTGGATCATCGTCATCATGCCGCCCGCCGCAGGCTGGGAAGGGCAGGAGGTCTATGAGGCGGCGTTCGGTCAAGTGTGGCGGATCGTCGGCGCGTCGGTCGTCGCCTTCTGGGCGGGTGAATTCGTCAACTCCTACGTCCTCGCGCGGATGAAGCTGTGGACCCGCGGCAAATATTTATGGAGCCGCACGATCGGATCGACTGTGTTCGGTCAGGGCGTCGACAGCCTGATCTTCTACCCGCTCGCATTTCTCGGCGTGTGGACGACCGAACAGGTGCTGACGGTGATGGTCACGAACTGGGGGCTGAAAGTGCTGTGGGAGGTCGTGCTGACTCCAGTCACCTATGCCGTGGTCGGTTTCCTGAAGCGGCGCGAAGGGGTGGACGTGTTCGACGAAGGCACCGACTTCACCCCGTTCCGCACGCGCGTCTGACCGCGTGTTCGACGTGTTTCAGGACAGCAAGCAATGGCTGGTCGACTGGACCGGTCTCGCCCGTGACGGGCTGCACGTCCATGTTGGCCTGATCGTCTTCTTCGCTGCCGCGCTCATCCGTCGCTGGCCGCTGCGCAGCTGGAAACCATGGGCGGTGGCGCTGGCGATCACGCTGGCGGGTGAAGCCTGGGACATTCGCGACACGCTTGCGGCCGGGCGGCGCGTGCGCCTCGACTATAACTGGCAGGATCTCTGGAACACGATGCTGTGGCCGACCGCGATCCTGATCCTCGCACGTACCACGCGCCTGTTCGGCCCGGAATCACCGCGGCGAAGTCCTTTGACAAATCGCAAAGCGGGCGGTTGCTGACCGCTGCATCGTTGCTCCCGACAAAGGAGACCGACGATGAACATGCCGCTGCACCAGACCGCATTCGCCGACGCGACCGCGCTGCCCCGCACCCGCGGCGCGCATGTGTTCGATTTGCATCCGGCGATGCATATCGGCGTGTTTGCGGGCTTTTTCGCCTATCTCGGGATCATGTGGGCGGCGTTCGGGGAGAAGGGGCTGGTGATCCCCTTCGCAATCTTCGGCGTGTTCCTGGCTGGGGCCTTCATCGTGCCCGGCTGGTGGGCGCGGGTTGCGCCGGGCGAGGGGCGCGCGCCCAGCTTCGCAGATTTCGTCGAGCATGGACTGCCGACCGGATCGGGCCATCTCGGCGCGGGCGGCGCGACCGTCCAGGTGATGATCATGCCGGTCATGCTGATGATCTGGGGCCTGATCGTCGCCGTGATCCGCTTCTCGGTCTGAATACGAACCCTCACCTCACAGCGGGCGAGCCCTCGGGTTCGCTCGCGCTTTTTGTGTTCAGCTCTCGGCGAGGTCGTCTAGCGCGGTACGGTCCAGGATCGCGATGCCGTGGCTGCCCTGCCGCACAATGACCCCCGCATCCTCCAGCGCGGTCAGCGTGCGACTTACCGTCTCGATCGTGATGCCCAGCAACTGCGCCATCTCCCCGCGCGTCAGCGGCAGGTCGAAGCTTTCGGCATCGTGGCACGGCGCGGGACTCGCCGCCCGCGCAAAGGCGAGGATCAACGCCGCGACGCGCCCCTTGGCCTGTCGCTTCGAAATCAGGTCGATCAGCGCGCGGCTTTCGTCCAGCTCGCGGCTGACTTCGGCGAGCAGCCGCCGGGCGAGGGCGGGGCGGGTGTCGCTCAGCGCGGCGACATGCGACGCCGGAAACAGGCATGCCTCGCTGTCGGTCAGCGCGGTGACGTGAAGCGTCGCAGTCGGCGCGAACAGCTGGCCGAGCATGCCCGCCGGGTGAACCAGCGCGACGATCCGCTCGGTCCCGTCGCGGTCGATGGTCGACATCTTCGCCGCACCGCGGGTGAGCGTCGCGCAGACCGTGGCCGAGTCTCCCGCCGCGACGATTGTCTCACCTCGGGCATAGCGGCGATGGTGCCCGATCCGAGCGAGCTCACCGCGATCGTCTGGCGACAAAGCCGAGCAAACGGCGCGATCGGCGACCGGACAGGTATCGCAAACGATCGGAGCCGGGCTGCTCATCGCCTCACGCCACCGCTTCGAGCAGCCCTTCGAACAGGCGGCGGCCGTCGCTGCCGCCATGCGCGGCTTCGATCTTGCGTTCGGGGTGCGGCATCATGCCCAGCACATTGCCGCCGGCATTGACGATCCCCGCGATGCGCCGCGCGCTGCCATTGACGTCGCTGGCATAGCGGAACGCGATGCGGCCCTCACCCTCGAGCTGGTCGAGCGTCGCGGCGTCGGCGAAGTAATTGCCATCATGATGCGCGACCGGGATCGAGATCGTCTCGCCCGCATCGTANCGGCTGGTGAAGATCGACTGGCTGTTCTCGACCGTCAGCGCGACATCGCGGCACACGAAGTTGAGGCCCGAATTGCGCATCAGCGCGCCGGGCAGCAGGCCGGTTTCGGTCAGCACCTGGAACCCGTTGCAGATGCCGATCACCGGCACGCCGCGATTCGCCGCATCGACCACCGCGCGCACCACCGGCGACCGCGCCGCAATCGCCCCGCAGCGCAGATAGTCGCCATAGGAAAAGCCGCCGGGCAGCGCGATCAAGCCAAGGCCGTCGGGCAACTCGCTCTCGCCATGCCAGACCATCGCCGGCTTGGTCCCGGTCACGCTCTCGATCGACACCGCCAGGTCGCGGTCGCAATTCGATCCGGGAAAGACGATGACGGCGGTTTTCACTGCTTTTCCACCCGATAGTTTTCGATCACCGTATTCGCGAGCAGCTTCTGGCACATCGCGTCGATGTCCGCGTCGCTGGTGTCGTCGGCAACGTCGAGTTCGATCAGCTTGCCGACGCGCGCTTCGCCGACGCCCGCAAAGCCGAGCGAGCCCAGCGCGTGTTCGATCGCCTTGCCCTGCGGGTCCAGCACGCCGTTCTTGAGGGTGACGACGATGCGCAGCTTCATGGGGTTTCCTCCGGGGATGTGCCGCGCCCTATGGGCCGATGCGCGCTCGGGTTCAAGATTTCATCGCCCGTTTACCGTCATGCGCGACACTCGGCGTTGCCGAGTCGCCATCGTGAAGGCTGGCCCGGCATGGAGTAAACGCGTCATGGCATTTCTGGCGATCGCCCTGTTCGTCGCGCTGGCGGCGTTCGGCAGGGAGTATTTCGGGTGGAGTGACCCGAGCGGGCAGGTTCAGATCGCGCTGATCTGCTCCTTCATCTTCGGCATCATCGCGGGGTTGAAGGCGAAGGGGTAGGGTTGCCGCGATTGTCAGCCGTCATCCCCGCGAAAGCGGGGACCCATCTCGTGCGCTGGCCATCCAATACGACCGTTGTGCGTATGGAAAATCCGGGAGATGGGTCCCCGCTTTCGCGGGGATGACGAACTTGAGAGCTTACTTCCCGCGCTTCTTGCGGTGCGTCTCCAGGTCCAGCACCGCCGAGTCTGCGCCCTCGGGCAACAGGCCCAGTCGGCGTGCGACTTCCTGATAGGCTTCGACTTCGCCGCCCAGGTCGCGGCGGAAGCGGTCCTTGTCGAGCTTTTCGCCGCTGGCCATGTCCCACAGGCGGCAGCCATCGGGGCTGATCTCGTCGGCCAGGATGATGCGCGCATAGCCGTTTTCGTCGAAGATCCGCCCGAATTCGAGCTTGAAGTCGACCAGGCGGATGCCGATCCCGGCGAACAGGCCCGACATGAAATCGTTCACGCGGATCGCCATGTCGGCCATGTCGTGCAGCTCTTCCTGCGCGGCCCAGCCAAAGCACAGGATATGCTCGTCGGTGACCAGCGGGTCGCCCAGCGCGTCGTCCTTGAAATAATATTCGATGATCGTGCGCGGCAGCGGCGTGCCCTCCTCGATCCCCAGCTTCTTGGCCAGCGATCCGGCGACGACGTTGCGCACCACCACCTCGATCGGAACGATCTCGACCTGGCGGATCAGCTGCTCGCGCATGTTCAGGCGGCGGATGAAGTGGGTCGGGATGCCGATATTGCCGAGCAGCGTGAAGATATGCTCGGAAATCCGGTTGTTGAGCACGCCCTTGCCGTTGATCGTGCCCTTTTTCTGGGCGTTGAACGCGGTCGCATCGTCCTTGAAATACTGGATCAGCGTACCGGGTTCGGGGCCTTCGTAGAGGATCTTGGCCTTGCCCTCATAGATCTGGCGGCGGCGTGCCATAGGGGGTCCTTCAGAAACGCGGTGCCCCGGCGGCACGGTCGCGCGACGCCGGGGCTGTAAGGGCGGGCCTATATCGAAAGCCGACCCGGGGCGCAATCAATCGCTGGCCTCGGTCGCGGCGGCCCGGCGCCGTCGCCGCCAGCGCAACGTCAGCCAGATCAAGGGGCCGAACAGCAGGCCCCATGGCGCCAGAACGATCAGCACGGTGAGCAGCCCGCGTAGCCCGATCAGGAACAGGTTGCCCGAATCGGCGAAGGTGTCGCCCAGCTGCGCGCCAAAGCCGCCTGCTTCGGGAGCCTGCGCATTATAGCCGACCTCGATCGTCGAAAAGGCGACCCGTCCCTTGAGTTCGGCGAGCCACGCCTTGCCCTGATCCAGCTCTTCCTGTGCCTCGGTGACGGCACGTTCGGCGGCGACCAGATCGGCGACGCTGCCCTGACGCGTGCGCAGGATTTCGGTCAGGCGGCTGACCAGTAGCTCGCGCTGGCGGATGCGGACCTCGGCATCGACCATCTGCTTGGATACGTCCTCGGCCTCGATTGCCGTTTCGACGGGCCGACCGCCCTTGTCCGATGCTGCTTTATTGAGCGAATCGAGAAACGCGCGCGCGCTCTTGCTCTCGACGCGGAGCTTGAGCGTGCCATTGCCATATTCGGCCTCGCCGCCCGAGCGGTTCAAGCCGCCGAGTTGGCAACGCGCGGGCCCCATCTGGTCGCATAGCGCGACATGCGCCTGTTGCAGCGCAGGGATCGCGTCGCCCGGCAGGCGATAGCCGACGCGGTAGATATAGGCGATACGGGGCAGCGTCACCGCAATCGGCGCCGCCGTGGGTTCCGCTGCGGGCTTGGCTCCAGCAGGCTCGGCCGCGTCGAGCGCGACCATTTGCTCTTCGGCAACGCCCGACTGGCTTGGCTGTCCACAGGCTGCGAGCATGGCCAACGCCAGCATCACCGGTGATCGCGACACGGTTCGGCGCATCAATATCCCTCCCGTCAATCAGCGCATCATTTGCGCTGATGATATCCAATCACATTGGAGGGCATTAAACAATGCCGCATTTCCGCCACAATCTGAGGTGGCTGGTTCAGCCCGGATTATCGTCCCGGTTGAACCAGCGCTGGATCGCGTTGCGCCGTTCGGGTTCGCCCGGCTCGCGATAGGCGTCGTCTTCGTCCTGACCGGTGGCCGGCGCGGGCGCGCCGCCCGTGCCGTGGATCAACAGCCGCAGCACCAGCACCGCGACGACCATCAGCAACAGCCACGGGCCGACCGAAGCCAGCACCTGCGCGATTCCCGCAGCCGATGTCACCAGCTTGTTTCCCGCGTCGCGGAAGCTCGCATCAGCCGATCCGTTCAGACCCGGTGCGGGCGTGCCGGAGGCATAGGTGATCAGCACCGGCGCGGTCGCCATCGTCTCGCCGCTATCGGCCTCCGATTCGGCGATCACGTCGAGCGCGGTCTGCAACCGGCGGGCGCGATCCTGCTGGATCGGATCGTTGCTCGCCTTGGCATTGGCGAGCTGTTCGCGCAGCCGTCCAACCAGCGCGTTCGATCGCGCGCCAGCGGTGGCATCCGCACCGGCAATCTCGGTCTCGACCAGCGCCCCGCCGCCGCCGACCACGACCTTGGTTGCGGCTTCGCCGAAATTGCGCGCAACGGAAGGATCAATGCGGAAGGTTAGCGTCGCCGCGATCCGGTTCGCCTCATCGACACGATAGCGCAGCGACAGGATGCGGCACCGCGCCGGGCCCAGCTTGTCGCAGCCCGCGGCATGCGATTCCACCACTGCCTTCACATGATTGCCCGGCACCTTGTACGCATAGCGATAGTCGAACGCCCCGCCGGTCGCGGTGAGCGCTGCAACGGCCTCGGTGCTGATCTTGTCCTGATCCTTTTTGGGCGCGGCTTCGCACCCGGCCAGCGCCACGATTGCCAGCAATGCCGCTACGATTCGCATTCGAGTCCCCCTGCGGTCCGTGCGCGGAACGATAGGCGAGATGGTTAACCGCCGGAAGGGCGAGTCTGCGCCGCTGTGCCGAATCGGGAAGCGCACCCGCGCCGCGTTTCTGATTTGTCCCGGCGGGGCAGCGTTGCTATCGCCATCGGGATGGCCACCGACCTTACCGACCCCTTCAACGCGATCGTCGACGCCCCCTTCGATAGCGCCCTGTCCGAACGCTACCTTGTGTATGCGATGTCGACCATCACCGCGCGCTCGCTCCCCGATGTGCGCGACGGGTTGAAGCCGGTGCATCGCCGCCTGCTGTGGGCGATGCGCGGCCTCAGGCTCAACCCGAACGAAGCGTACAAGAAATGTGCACGCGTCGTCGGCGACGTGATCGGCAAATACCACCCGCATGGCGACCAGTCGGTCTATGACGCGATGGTCCGCCTCGCGCAGACCTTTGCGCTGCGCTACCCGCTGGTCGACGGGCAGGGCAATTTCGGCAATATCGACGGCGATAACGCCGCCGCCTATCGCTATACCGAAGCGCGGCTGACTCAGGTCGCGATCGACCTGATGGACGGGCTGGACGAGGATGCGGTCGAGTTCCGCCCGACCTATAATGGTGAGGATCATGAGCCCGAGCTGTTCCCCGGCCTCTTCCCCAACCTGCTCGCCAATGGCGCCAGCGGGATCGCGGTCGGCATGGCGACCAGCATCCCGCCGCACAACGCCGCCGAGCTGATCGACGCCGCAATCCTGTTGATCGACCAGCCGAACGCCAGCGACGCGCAGGTGCTGGAACATGTCCGCGGCCCCGATTTCCCGACCGGCGGCATCGTCGTCGACAGCCCNNCNGCGATCNNCGANTCCTATGNCACCGGNCGNGGNNNTTTCCGCGTCCGCGCNAAATGGGCGCTGGAGGATCAGGGGCGCGGCACGTGGCAGATCGTCGTCACCGAAATCCCGTACGGCGTGCAGAAGGGCAAGCTGATCGAACAGATCGCAGCGCTGATCAACGACAAGAAGCTGCCGATCCTCGCCGACGTCCGCGACGAATCCGATGCCGAAATCCGCATCGTGCTCGAACCGCGCGCGCGCACCGTCGATCCCGACACGCTGATCGAAAGCCTGTTCCGCCTGTCGGACCTTGAGGTGCGCGTGTCGCTCAACCTCAACGTGCTCGACCACACGCGCACCCCGCGCGTGATGAGCCTCAAACAGGCAATCGCCGCCTGGGTCGACCACCAGTTCATCGTCCTGCGCCGCCGCAGCGAACACCGGCTCCAGAAGATCGCGGACCGGATGGAGCTGCTCGACGGCTATATCATCGCCTTCCTCAACCTCGATCGGGTGATCGCGATCATCCGCACCGAGGATGAGCCCAAGCCGGTGATGATGGCCGAGTTCGAGCTGACCGACCGCCAGGCCGAGGCGATCCTCAACATGCGGCTGCGCGCGCTGCGCAAGCTTGAGGAAATGGAACTGCGCAAGGAGCGCGAGGCGCTGGCCAAGGAACAGGCTGAGCTTCAGGCACTGTTGTCGAGCGAGGCGCGGCAGCGCACCCGGATGAAGCGCGACCTGACCAAGGTGCGCGACCGCTACGGCCCCGAAACCGCGCTCGGCGCGCGCCGGACCGTCGTGGCCGAGGCCGCTCCAGCGCGTGAAATCCCGCTTGAGGCGATGATCGAGCGCGAGCCGATCACCGTCATCCTGTCGCAACGCGGCTGGATCCGCGCGCTGAAGGGTCATGCCGAACTGGCGAGCGCGGAGACGGCGAAGTTCAAGGAAGGCGACGGCCCGTTCATCGCCTTCCACGCGCAGACGACCGACAAGCTGCTGCTCGCCGCCGAAAATGGCCGCTTCTACACGCTCGCCGCCGACAAGCTGCCCGGCGGGCGCGGCTTTGGCGAGCCGGTGCGGCTGATGATCGACCTGGACGGCGGGACCGGCATCGTCGGCCTGTTCCCGGCGAGCGCGGCGCCGAAGCTGCTCGTCGCTGCCACCGACGGCCGCGGTTTCCTGGTCAAGGCGGAGGATGTGCTTGCCGAAACGCGCAAGGGGAAGCAGGTCGTCACCCCGCGCACTGGCGCCACGCTAAAGCTGGTGCGCCCGGTCGGAGCGGAGGATGACTATGTCGCGGTGATCGGCGACAACCGCAAATTGCTCGTCTTCCCGATGACCGAACTGGCCGAACTGGCGCGCGGGCAGGGGGTGCAGCTCCAGCGCTACCGCGATGGCGGCCTGTCCGACGCGGTCACCTTCCGCTTCGCCGATGGCCTCAGCTGGCGGATGGGGGGCGAACAGGGGCGGACGCGGACCGAGGCTGACCTGGCCCCGTGGCGCGCGGCGCGCGGTGCGGCGGGGCGGATGCCGCCGGTCGGCTTTCCGCGCGATAACCGCTTTTAATCAGGGCAAGTCGTTTCCGGCAGCGGGCGTCACAGGGACGCGTCTTCAGCACCGCTTAACCAAATGACCCTAACCCGCTTTGGTGATGTTGTTATCGCGCCGCCGGAAGGACAAGCCAGTCCCCGTGCCCGTCCCAGTGACGGGGCCGGATCCGCGTGTCCTCGGCCCGTCCAGCACCGCGCAAACGCTCAATTTGCTCCCGATTCCTGCCGCAGTTGTGGAACGCGGGGCGCACGGGCTGGTCTTCGAATCGGTCAACCGCCCCTTCCGCCTCGCCGGCCTTGGCACCACCGCCGATCTCTCGCCGGTGATTCGCCAGCTCGGCGCGCGGATCGGCAGTTTCCTCGATTCGGATACCAATGATTGCGAATTCGACTGGGAGTTGGGCGATGCGGTCGATGCGCGCTTCTTCCGCGTCCGTTTCGCCCGCCGCAGCACCGAACGCGACAATGGCCGCTGCCTCGTCACGCTGATCGACCATACCTCCGAACTGCGCACCCAGCGCAGTCTGCGCCGCGAAATGCTGACCGACAGCCTCACGGGCCTGCCCAACCGTGCAGGCTTCGGTGAGGATCTGGAGGCAGAGATCGAGCAGGGCGGGATCGAGCGATTCGCGATCCTGGTCATCAATCTCGACCGGTTCAGCCGCATCAACGCGTGCATGGGTGGCCTAGCCGGCGACGAGCTGCTGATCTCGGTCGCGCGTCGGGTGAAGGGCGCGCTGCGCGGCCATGACGTGCTCGCGCGCACCGGTGGCGACGAATTCGCGATCCGCCTCGAACTCGATGAGGGGCTGCAGGACGCGCTGCATGTCGCCAAGCGCATCCAGAATGCACTGACCAGCCCGTTCCGCCTGTCCGATTTCGAGATCCGCGTCGATTGCGCGATCGGCATCGCGATCGGCGAGGGGGAGCGCGGCGACGCCGAAGAACTGATCCGCCACGCACAATTTGCGATGAAGCGCGCCAAGAAATCGGGCCGCACCGAAGTCTATCAGACCCGCGCATTCGACGTGGTGCGGCAGGAGTTCAGCATCGAGACCGAGCTGCGCCGTGCGATCGATAATGGCGCGCTGGCACTCAATTTCCAGCCGATCTGCGACCTGGCCTCGGGCAAGATCGTGTCGTTCGAGGCGCTGGCGCGCTGGACCACCGAAAGCGGCATCGCACTGTCCCCGGTCGAGTTCATCCCGGTCGCCGAGGAGTCGGGGCTGATCGTCCCGCTCGGTCGCTGGGCAATGCACGAAGCGGCGCGGGCGATGGCGGTATGGGACGCGCGCGCGGGCGGCGATTGCGGGGTCAAGGTCGCGGTCAATTTGTCAGCGATCCAGTTGCAGCGCGACCAGATCGCCCCGATGGTTCAGGCCGCGCTAGAGGCCAATGGCGTCGATGGCCGCAAGATCACGCTGGAACTCACCGAAAGCGCACTGGTCACCGATCCCGACCGCATCGCCCAGACGATGCAGGCGCTCAAGGACCTCGGCACCACGCTGGCGATGGACGATTTCGGCACCGGCTATTCGAACCTCGCCTATCTTCAGAAACTGCCGATCGACGTGCTCAAGATCGATCGCAGCTTCGTCTCCGGCATGCTCGCCGACCGCGACAAGGTGGCGATCGTCCGCGCGATCCTCAGCCTCGCTCAGGCACTGGGCATGCAGACCACGGCCGAGGGGATCGAGACCAATGAACTCGCCCAGACGCTCGCGGCTTTGGGCTGCAATTACGGGCAGGGCTTCCTCTATTCGCGCCCGCTCTGCATCGATCAGGCTTATTCGCTGCTGCTCGAACGCAACGCCTGATCCGCCACCGCGTCGGCAATCTGCGCGACACGGTCGTCACCGGGGAAATCCTCGGCTACCCACTGATTTTCCACCGCTCGCAGCGCGCGGGCGACATCCGGACCCTTGGATAGACCACGCTGGATCAACGCGCCGCCGCTGATCGGCAGTCGCGGAATGTCCCACCCGGTCAGGTCGCGCGCATCCGCCACGGCGGTCGGGCAATCGAACAGGAACAACCGGTCGATCGCTTCGTCTCGCCCCAGCCGATAGGCGGCGGCGCGGGGGGCGCCGAACAGGTCGGCGTCCGTGGCCGCGATCAGCCGCTTGCGCTGGACGTTGGAGAGCTTGAGCCGTGCGCCGACCGATTCGGCGACGGCGGCATCGGCGGGCAGCAGGGCGGCGAGGCGGCGGATCGGGTCCGGCTCCAGCCCTGCTTCCGCCTCCAGCGCCGCGACCCGCGCAAGTCGTTCGACCGCAACGATTTCCGGGATGACGGGGCGAAAAATTCCGCGCTCCAGCATCAGTGCGATCACGCGCACCGCGTCCTTCGCGACGACCAGCTTGAGCAGTTCGTCCGCGATCCGCTCACGCGACAGCGCCATCAGGTCGTTGGCGCGCGCGGTGCAGGCGTCGAGCGATGCCGGATCGGGGCTGTCGCCGAACCGGGCGAGGAAGCGGAAGAAGCGCAGGATGCGCAGATGGTCTTCGGCAATGCGGCGCAGCGGATCGCCGATAAAGCGCACATGCCGCGCCTCCAGATCGGCAAGCCCGTCGAAATAGTCGAACACGGCACCTGTTGCCGGATCGGCGTAGAGCGCGTTGATCGTGAAATCGCGCCGCGCGGCGTCTTCCTTCCAGTCATCGGTAAAAGCGACGGTGGCGTGGCGGCCATCGGTTTCGAGGTCGCGGCGCAGCGTCGTCACCTCGACCACCGTCCCGCTGCTCACCGCGGTCACCGTGCCATGGGCCAGCCCGGTCGGAATGACCTTGATCCCGGCGCGCTCCAGCCGCCGGATCACCTCCTGCGGGTCGAGCGGCGTCGCGATATCGACGTCGGACACCGGGATGCCGAGCAGCGTATCGCGCACCGCGCCACCGACCACGCGGGCATTGCCCGGCCCCAGCGCAGCGGTCAGCCGGTCCAGCCCCGGCCAGTGCCGCCACGGCGCATCGGGGAGCTTCACGCTGTCCACTTCAGCCGCCGCGACAGATTGACCAGCATCGCCGCCGTCGCGCCCCAGATCCGAAATTCCTGCCACATGATCTCGTAATAATGCCGATCGCGACCCTGCCACTCGACGCTGGATTGCAGCTGGTTGGCGGGGTCGAGCACATAGTCGAGCGGCGCTTCAAAGATCGCCGCGACCTCGCCCGGTTGCGGTGTCAGAACCAGATCGGGCGGGATCACCGCGACGACCGGCTGCACTTCGAACCCGGTGACGGTGCGGTAGCGGTCGGCAAGGCCAACCACCTGCGCGGCATCCGGCTCCAGCCCGATTTCCTCGCACGCTTCGCGCAACGCGGCGGCGGTCGCGTCGGCGTCGCCCGCGTCGATCCGCCCGCCCGGAAAGGCGACCTGCCCGGCATGGCGGCGCAGCGTGTCGGTGCGCTGGGTCAGGATCAGGCCGGGGCGGGGGCGGTCGGTCACCGCGACCAGCACGGCGGCGGGCATCGGCACGCCATCCGCCGCGATCGCCTCGTCCAGCACATCGCCGACGATCAGCTCGGGCGCATCGTCATGCTCGGCATCGAGCGCGGCGCGCAGCCGCTCCGCCAGCGTCATGCCGGGGTCATCGCGAAAAACGCGCCGTTGCTCCACACCCCCGGCGGGTTCGAGCCATTCTCCAGCGCCAGCGCCGCCAGCTCATAATAAACCGGCCGCGCCACCAGCGCCTCCAGCCCGCGTCGCACGTGCAGATAGGGGTGAGGGCCGTCGTCATGCTCCTCGAAGCGCAGCGCGTGCTCAGGCCCGGCCGGGATCAGGTCGCCGGTGTTCAGCCGGAACGCAATCCGCGCCGCGTCGCCCGCACCCTCGACCTTCATCTCGACCGCGACGAACGGCGCGTCCTCGACCTCGATGTCGAGTTTTTCGACGGGGGTGACCAGGACATGGCGGCCATCGGGTTCGCGCCGCAGGATCGACGCGAATAGCCGCACCATCGCCGGGCGCCCGATCGGCGACCCCTGATGAAACCACGTCCCGTCGCGCGCGATGCGCATGTCGCTATGCCCGCAATGCTCGGGATTCCAGCTGTCGACCGGGGGCAGTTTCTGCTCGTCCGCCAGCCGCGCAATCTCGGCGAGCGACAGGCTGGCGAGGTCGGGGGGCGGGGTCATCGGCATTGGAGTGGCGTTAGGCGCTTTTGGGCGTCGGGGTAAAGGGTCGGGGTCAGCGATCTTCGCCCCGGGGGCATTGGCGGCGTTGACTGAACGTCGGGCTAAACAGGTCGTAGAATCAAATAACCGGCAGATCGGCTAACGACCCCGTTGCGGACATTAGCGCGAGCGGCCAAGCTTGGCCCGTGGAGGCGCTATGGGTCTGACGGATTGGTTCAGCGGTAAGCGTAAGGATGCGGGGGACATCGACCTTCCGGTCGAGTTGATTTCAATCGGCGGGCCACCGGAGCTTGCCCACCTCTTCATCGACATACCAGCCGTCGATATATTGCGCGGTCTCGACGGTTGGCGCTGGGTGGGGCTGTCCGGCCTCACGGCCATTGCTGTCTCCGCGTTCGGGGAAGTGTTCTTCCGGGACGACGTTGGTGCAATCCACCAGATCGACACGATAGAGGGGAAGCTTTCAAAGGTAGCCGCTTCTCTCCCGGACCTTACGGCTACGCTGCAGGATGCGGACGCTAGGGACAGTCTGTTGTTAGGGGGCTTAGTCATTGGGGCGCGGAACCGGGGACTCTTGCTCGAACCCGGCGAGTGTTACGATTTCAAGCTCGCTCCCATCATCGGTGGAAAGATGGACGTCAGTGATATGGAGAAGCTCTCTTTCGTCGTGAAGCTTCACATAGCGGGGCAGCTCCACGAACAAGTAAAGGATCTGCCGCCGGGAACTCCAATCGGCAAGGTGACTATCTTACCCTAATGGCAGCTTTCCACCCACTTTCCGCCGTTGCCGCGATGACACTGCCTGCCCGAGAGCGGAAGCAGCCGTCCTTCTACTCCGTCATCCTGAACTTGTTTCAGGGTCCACGTCTCCGCAGGCGACGCAGCAGCGGATGGAAGGGTGGATGCTGAAACAAGTTCAGCATGACGGGGGTAGGGTATGCCCGCTTCCCGCGCGACCGCAGCCATTCGACCGCCATCCTGATAGCCGCCATTGATGACTTTACGCCCTACCGCCGCGGCCCCACCACTCCAGGCATGTCTGGCGCAGGACCGCGCGCCAGCAGCCGCTCCCGCTCGAACGGCCCCGGAAGCCGCCACGCACCCGTCCGCGCGGCATCGAACCCGAATTGCGCATAATAGTCATGGTCGCCGATCAGCATCAGCACGGCGTCGCCCGCGCCCGCGATCGCCTTCCACATCAGCGCGCGGCCGATTCCGACATTCTGCCGCTCGGGCGAGACCGCGACCGGGCCGACCAGCACCATCGGCGTCACGCTGCCATCGTCGCGCGCCAGTTCGACCGGCCAGCACTGGATCGATCCGACCAATGTCCCGGCCTCGACCGCGGCAAAGCTCAGCGCCGGAACTGCCGCCACGCCGTCGCGCAGGCGATAGGCGGTGCGGCCATGGCGATCGTCCCCGAACACCCGGTCGAGCAGATGTTCGACCGCGTCCCGATAAACGTCCGACAGGGGCACCAGCTCGAACAGTGGCAATCTCCAGCAGCCCGGGGGATGGACGCCGGGGGCGCGCGCCTTTAGCCCCGAACGCACGTCAGGCATAGCGGAATAAGGGGACACATCGGTGAAGCTGTATGACGCACCCTGGGCACCCAGCCCGCGCCGGGTCCGCATCTTCCTGTCCGAAAAGGGGGTAGAGGTGCCGCGCGAGGCGGTCGATCTGCGCTCGGGCGAGCATCTTGCCGACGCCTATCTGCGCATCAACCCGCGCGGCGCGGTGCCCGCGCTGAAGTTCGACGATGGCGAGGTGCTGTGCGAATCGGCGGCGATCTGCCGCTATTTCGAGGCGCTGCATCCGGAGCCGCCGCTGTTCGGGCGCACGCCGATCGAGATTGGCCGGATCGAAAGCTGGACCCGGCGGATCGAGGGGGATGGCTATGCCGCCGTCGTCTATGTGCTGCGCAACACCACCAGCGCGTTCAAGGATCATGCGATCCCCAATGCCGGGCTCAGCGTCGCGCAGATCCCCGAACTCGCCGCGCGCGGCGCGATCATGTGGGATGGCTTTGTCGAGGCGCTCGACGCGCGGCTGGCCGACCGGCCGTGGATCGCGGGTGAGGCTTATAGCTTTGCCGACATCACCGCGCTTGTGACCGTGGATTTCGCGCGTGCTGCGAAGCTCGCGGTGCCGGAGCATCTGGGCAACCTGCGCCGCTGGCATGGCGACGCAAGCGCCCGGCCCAGCGCGTCGGCCTGAACGGCCATTGCCGTTTGCGGGGGCCGGGCCTATGGGCGCGCGATCAGTTTCCCCGAGGGGTTTTTCGTTGCACGACCTTCTTCAGCTTCAGGTTCGCGATCTCGAGGTTCAGGTTCTCACCGGCGTCTATTCCGAAGAGACGCATTTGCCTCAGCCGCTGCGCATCTCGATCACCGTCGACATGGCGCCGGGCGACCCGTTCCGGCCGGACACGCCGCTCGACGCATCGAAATCCTATCTCGACCTCAAGCACGCCGCGACCGGCGCGCTGCCGCAGGGCGTGCATTTCACCCTGATCGAGGGGGTGGCGGATCATATCGTCGAAACGCTGATGACCGGCGACGCACGCATCCAGCGGGTCGAGGTCGAGATCGTCAAGCTCGCCATTGCCGAGGCGGACGAGCGGATCGGCATCACGCTGGTGCGGTATCGGAAGTAAGGGGCGATCCATCTATAAATCCTCCCCGGAACGGGGAGGATT
>FUFK010045699.1_pt1 | contig 19157 bp, 18 predicted proteins | sample 1021851 | NCBI WGS metagenome assembly FUFK01 (sample SAMEA51879418, study PRJEB19060) | metagenome
ATTTACAAATCCACTTAATACTCCTGTTGGCACGAATCGCATTTGGTAGGCAAGTCTTAAATATCCCCAAAGAATTTGGAAAATTCCAGCTAATATTCCTGATGCAATAAGATATGGNGGTTTTNTGGCTGANGTAAGTGAAGGAGCTTTTGAAACNGGTGATTTGTTTTGGATAGGGGGAGAAGGAAAATATATTTCCCACAATGCTAATAGTAACGCTCAAAGAAATTGGACTTTCCAATGGACTGCTCCTAGTGAAGGAGCAGGTGACGCACTCTTCACAATTTACTATAATGTGGTAAATGGAGTAGGAACCGGAGGAGATCAATGGGGTTACATAACTGCTGTATCAATTGGAACGCCTCAAGTAAAATCTGAAGAAGCGTCAATACATGAATTGGGCGTAAGCTTAATGCAGTACTGGATAGCATTACTGGCTATAGCTGTGGTGTTCGTAATGGTCTTGCTTGCATATGTCGTAATTAGAGGAGGTAGTTCCCATTACCGAGGTTAACGAATTACTTGAAAAGATTGCCAAAGGAGAAATAACTCCAGAAGATGCTCAAAAATTGCTAGGGACATATAAAGATGAAGATTTGGGACAGGTTGTACGAGAAACTCCTGGGAAAGAACAAGGCGAAATTTTTGCAATAGTTCTTGTCTTGTTAGTTCTTGAAATTATGTATGATTCCTTATTTATTTATGGAATACTTGAAGGCTGGGACCAACAATTTCTCTCATTTACACTTGCCATGGCATTTCTAATTCTGGGATTAATGATTGATTTCTACAGAAGATCATTTTTGCCTGATGTTTTAGAGCTTAAGAAAAGGAGGAGTAAAGTTATCACAAAACTTGAAAGATAATATGAATATCACACGAAGAGGATTCTTACAGGGAGCTATCGGATTAGCTGGAGCTGGAATGACTACTGCTTTAGCAGTTCCTGCGCTTAAAACACTGCTGCCTCCACCTGTTACTAGGTGTAATGATGATGATGCCCACGAGACCTTAACTTATAAATCTGAGAGCGGNAAATGGTATGANAACATGGGAGGAAGTNTTGCAAAGAAAGAAGATTTNAATCTTTGGGATGTAGCAATTGTTGATTGGGCGCCTAAAGATTTAGAACAAGAGCTAGGAGCTTGCGAAATACAGTTAGCTTTGGCAAAAGTTCCTGCTGAACCTTCCATGAACGGTTTGGGAGTGAGCGTTGACGATGGTAATGCATATATGATGGCATATCACACTTACAAATGTCCTCATTTGTGCTGTAAGCCCGTATTCAGTGCGGAAGGTACAAGTACAATAAGTGGAAATGATTATGAAAACATGTTTTTGTGCCCATGCCATTTATCTCTGTTTGATCCGCTTTCAGTTATAAAAAATGTAGATGAACAAGGACGTGAAGTTATGGCCGCCGAATTATTAGAAGGGCCAGCACCATATGGTTTACCTGTAGTGCCTATAGAAGAAAGAGATGGAGGGTTAGTTGGGCTAATGACTCAAATTGATTGGCTCAAATATTGCGGACAAGGATGAAATTAAGACTAATTTTTGCTACCATTCTGGGCAGTGTAACACTGTTCTCTCTACCAGTTAGTGCAGCTGGTGATACTCCTATTATCGAAGAGTTGATGAGAAAGTATACTTTTCCACTAATTTTCCTCCAGTTATTAATGGCTGTATTAACTGTAGGATACCTTTATGTTTCTGGAACTTTGCCACGTGTACTCTTAGCTACTTGGAACTGGTTTGACGAAAGATTTGCTTTGCACAGATATGCTTCTCTTGCAAAAAGAGAATATTACTCGGTTGTATTTACTCTTCTACCTTCAAGNGGTAGAACAATGCCACAATCTCACACTGAACGATACAATGTTAAATCTGTATGGTATTGGTATCCTTTCTATTCATTAGGAGGGCTTTCATTTTTTGCCTACATCATACTGGTTATAACTGGAATCTATCTTGGTTTCTACTATGTTCCAGATGGTGAAATCACATTCGACGAAGATGGTCATGCTACTTCTGGATCATATCAGTCAATGGAACTTATTATGACAAAAGTAGCTTTTGGATATATAATGAGAGCCATTCATCACTGGGCTGCACACTTTATGGTTGCTGCAGTTTTCCTTCACATGATGAGAGTTTATTTTGTTGGAGCCTACAGAAATCCAAGAGAAGTTAACTGGATTTTAGGTGTCATACTTTTACTTGTCACCATATTTTTCGGTTATACTGGATACCTCTTACCTTGGGATGCGCTGGGATATGCTGCAGCTGCAATAGGACTTGAAATGGCTACATCAATTCCTGCCATGGGACCATTAATGGCTCAAATCGTGTTTGGAGGAACTCAAGTTACTGCAGATACTGTAACAAGAATGTATTGGTTACACATTTTCGTACTTCCTTTAGTAGGGACTGTACTTATGATAATTCATATGGCTTTAGTATGGATTCAAGGGGAGGCGGAACCTCATTAATGAGCGAAAACGAAGTAATAGAAGATGATGCTGCAGAGATGATAGGAGAATCTATCCAGGAACAACAAGAGCTCGACACAATTCGAAAACTAGAGAATAGGGAAGAACACTCTGTTTTAGAAGCAAGTATGGTAAAGGGTGAACCTCTATATCCTCATGAATTGTCTAGAGATACAGTTTACACATTTTATGTTTTATCAATTATGTTTTACTTAGGAGCATTTGTTCCTCCTCCACTGCATGAGTCTGCAGATCCTACTGCAGGAACTGCTTACCCACCTCCATTACCTGACTGGTACTTGTTGTGGGCTTTCGGATGTCTAAAAGTGGCTACTGATTTGAAAATAGGTCTTCCGTTGTCTATGATTCCTTTTTTGGGACTAGATGACATAGAATTATTCTTAATGAGTGCAAANGTATGGGGTACTCTTGTTCAAGGTCTTATTGTAGGACTAGTTGTTGCAGTTCCATTCATTGACAGAGCAATAGGTGCTGTAATTGATCCTCAATATGGAGATGTAATAAACCGAGGACATGAAAGAAGACCTATAGAAGACCCTGTGAGAGCTGCTATAGGTGTTTATGGAATCGCTATGGTAATTATGCTTTCCATCTTCTCCATTAATGCTAATATCGCACTTTACTATCCAGAAGTTACTACTGATTTACTTTATGCTCTAACACTGTGGGGCCCTATTGCCTGCGCATTGGTAACTTATTTGTTCCTAGACAGAAGAAGATCTGAGGGCGCTAAACCTCTGAGCGATGAAGAAAGATTCGATCTATACACAAACGGAATACAAGACAGGCGAATGCAACGTATTTATGAATTCAAATTAAATCGATGCTACCAATGTGGTCTGTGTGATGATATCTGTCCTGTAAGAGACATGGAAGGCGAACACGAATTGAATATCATATTCAATACATTCCAAAATAAGCACGATGGTGTAGCTCTTTGGTCATGTATCTCATGCGGAATGTGTACTGCAGTCTGCCCTCAAAATATCGAATATGTAGACTACGTACTAGAACAAAGACTTTTGGCAACTTTGGGAGCAACCACAGAAGGTGCTAGCCTAGACTTGCCTGGAACAGGTAGTTCTCCAATTGGAGGTGTTGCATATGACCGATAAAACCAGACAGAAACCATACGCTAGAACTATTCCTCACCCTCTTTTCGAAAGGCTGATTGTAGAAGACGCAATGAATAAAGAAGATAATGAATGGAAGCCTGAAAGATATCACGAATATGGCTATTTTCCTGGCTGTGTAGACTTTATGGATGTGGAAGTTAAATTTACTCACTTAAACAAAGGTGATGCAGATCATGCTTCGATTGCAGCTGCATCAATAAAACTGCTAAACTACGCAGATATTGATCCTTTAGTTTTAGATATGAATGTATTCAAATGTTCAGGTCATGACCAATTGTGGCAAGGAAATTTAGAAGTTTTTGATGCACTGAAAGAACACAATATGAAAAGACTTAAAGAATCTGGAATCAAGATAATAACATGTTCATGTGCAGAATGCTACAGAACATTCGCTGTTGATTATGACTTACCAGGTACACTAGGCATTAAAGTCGAACATATTACCCAAACATTACAGGGCAGAGGTTTGAAATTTAAAGCACCTGAAAATGTCACTGTCTCTTACCATGACCCCTGTCGTCTTGGAAGAATGATGGGAGAATATGAAGCCCCTCGAGATTTGATACAATTAGTAGATGGAGCTACCATGGTAGAACTAGAAAATAACAAAGAAAGAGCTCTTTGTTGTGGAGTTTCTTCCATGATGTACTGTAATGATGCTACAAAAGCTGTACGAAGGAAAAGACTAGATCAAGGTACGGATGCTGGAATAGACATTATGCTTGGTGGTTGTCCAAAATGCTACATGCATATGCAGTGTATGCTTAATGAAGAACGTATGAATCCTGAAGAAGGACATCACCATGACTATGAGATGATGGACCTAATGCAATTCTTAGTTGCTTGTTTGGAGGATGAAAAGTAGTGTCTGATGTAGACATTACCGCATTCGCAAACGAAGGAAATAGAGATTTACACATCTTGTACGGATCTCAGAGTGGAAACTCTGAAGGACTCGCCGAAAAATGGCAAAAGGAATCCCAAAAATATGGATTAAAAGCAACTGTCCATGATATGGATGGATTTGATATCAATTCGATGTCTGGAATGTCTAGAGTTATGATTGTTTGCTCTACTTGGGGTGAAGGTGAAATGCCAGATAATGCAGAAGAATTGTATGAAGCTGCAGTAGGCGTTGGTAAAATTCTAACCAATACGCACTTCTCAATTTGCGCATTGGGCGATACAGGCTATGATTTATTCTGTCAATCTGGAAAAGATTGGGATAAGACAATGGAAGACATGGGCGGTTCCAGGATACACGATAGAGTAGACTGTGACGTAGATTTCGAGGATCCTGCAGAACAATGGATGAACGGAGCAATGTCTAAACTTGCATGTGTAGATGGAGATGGAAACTTTCAATCAGATTTAGTTGATGATATGATTGCCTATTCCTCAGGGAACGTTGTTGAAGCAGAGCCTGAACCAGTAGCTGAAGCTGGCATTCCGCAAGTTGCAGCCATGGGTATTCCACAAGGTGCTATGGCAGAGGTAGTCCAGAGACCACATCAATACACAGGTTACAAGCAAAACTCATACTGCGTCAAATGTGGTAAATATTGTTTCCACTGGCACGGAGCGTCTCCTAACAATCCTGACCTATATCCAGATTATGAATGTAGAGAATGTGGATATATTAGGAAAATGAAGATAGCTTGATTGATTACAAGTACATTCAAGAAAGAAANGAATTCTTCTCAGTACTGTTTGTAATATCTTTCATATTCATAATTTACGCTTTAGCTTACTTGCTAAACGATTCTACGTGGTCTAATACAACAGCCTCAGGTTATTGTGAAAAGGTAAGAGAATCTTGGATTCGTGAACCCACAAATACAATTTCAAATTTAGCATTTGTTTTTGTTGGAATGTACATCCTATGGCTAGCACAATATGATCCAGTAGAAGGTAAGCCTTCCTTATCAACTAGAAGTTGGTTCCTAAACATGTATGCAATTTCCTGTGTTGCTGTAGGTATGGGTAGCTTTGCGATGCACGGATTTAACACAGGATGGGGTGGCTGGTTAGATGTAACTGGAATGATAATGTACATTTCAATGCCTGTTTTCTACAACTTTTCTAGATTTTTGAGATGGAGTGAAACTGAATTTATTTCGTATTACTTGTTTGCCAATGCTATTTTTGCTTTCCTATTATGGCAGTATAGTCTTCTTACTTTCTTGTGGGGAGCACTTATTGGGATTTGGTTATCTCAAGAACTAGCTCTAAAATACCAAAGGCAACCACACATAATTTTCTTGGTTCCAACTTCGATTATTATGTTTCTGTATTTGTATACATCACCAGGAAAGACGCCTATTGATTTCTTTATTGATGAGATAGAGGGAGTTTTACTTTGGGGTGCACTTGCTTATTTTCTTTATAGTATTGAAGAAATTAAGCTTGAAAGAACCCATACACCTTATTTCTGGGCAGGGTTTGCTGCATACGGCCTTGCAACTATCATATGGCAACCTAGTAAAACAGATGGAGTCTTGTGTGATCCGGATTCATTAATTCAGGGTCATGCAATATGGCATCTTCTAGGAGCAGTAGCGATGTGGTGTTTCTACAAGTATTTTAGGACTGAAGTCGATTCTTACTGAAGTTNGTATGTTATTATCCACATTCGTAACTTAATTTCTGGTAAATAACCGTCAGGATCATTGACGCTTGGATCATATTCCTCACCCTGGTACAATCCTCTATAACTTAGTTCATTTGTTCCAACACTAGATTCACTAGTAATATCAATTCGATTATACTCTACATCTTGTCCAGGACACCATCCAGCCCTTCCGTAAACCCAAGTGCCGTATTGATTAGCTGAAACACCTTCATTGACTCGATCATAGCAACCGTAAGGAGTTCCTCCATTTGGATGCTCAAGTAGTCCCAAGGTATTTCCGTTCACAGTAAATTCATGTTGATGGTTACAGAATTCAGCACAATTTTCATCGGTACTACTGTGACCATGTCCTGTAAAGAAAGTGACAATTTCAACTCTTTCAGTATTCTCGGTTACAGTATATTCAAATGGATTTTCACTTCCAAAAATATCGTTATATTCTAAGTTAAATTTTCTTGTTGCTCCAGCTAGATATTCAGCACCTACTGGAGTATATTCTTTGTTTTCGTTCCAGAAGAATAATTTTACTGTAAGTCCGTAGGCATTCGGTTGCCAATAGTTGAATTCATTGATATCTTCATTTTTCAGAACTCCTAACATTGGACTTACATCAGATATGTATCTTCCTTCTCTATTGTATGCTGTAATATATCTTCCAATTTCAGCTTTCCAGACTCTATTCCATTTGCCTTCACATCTGGCTGAAGTATCTTCACTTCCCGCATCCCATCTATGACCAGCAGCTTCACATAATTCTTGAGTTGCATACTGAGAAAGAACTTCACCAATGCATTCTTCATACATTGTCAATTCAGATACGGAGCAATCTGAGCTGTAAGCATTCAAGTATCCTATGAAATCCCACTCGTTGCAACCTTTATGATCTTGACAAGCTTCGTAAGTATAGACTGCAAAAGAATCGAATTGATCTAGGTTATCAGGCATTTCAACATTGCGAACACTTGTGCCTCCGCCCCATCCACCACCGTGGGTGTTTGCTTCACCTTCTTCCCATTCAAAAATAGTCACTGATTCTCCTTTGAGACAATTCTTCGGTGCAAAGTTTCTCTCGTGGCATGGAACACTAGTATGATATTCCATTGCAGCCAATTCTCTCTCTAAACCAAATTCAAAATTGAAGTAAATTGGCTCATTAGCAATAAAATGGAAACGGTACCAACTAAAATTTTGATTAAAATTAAGATCCCAGAAGCTTCCAACTTCTTGCCATCGTTGTAACCTGTCAATGCAGAACCAAGCAGGCGATTCTTTAGTCTCAATGAAATCTGCAATACTACCATCCAAGAAATTTGCATCCATTGCAATGTANTGAACTCTATTGCTCCAATGTTCACGATCCTCCTCGCTCATTCCAGTTAGAGCAGCGTTTACCCTTCCGGACATGTAACTAACGTCTCCCATCCATCCTCCATCACGGTATGAACCAAAGAAGTAGTGGACATTATCGGGAGATTTCTCAAACATTAAACTTAGTTCAGTAGCTTGACCAACGGGATTTGCAGAGTTCCAAGTAATAACACTATCTGGATTTTGTGGATTGTATATGATAAAAACATAGTTATTTTTTCCATTCCATTCGTCCTTAAATTCCCAATTATTTGTAAAATTCAAGTTTTCATCGATTGGTTGAGGGACTGTAAAATCATCTACAGTGCCCATGTATGCAGTAGAGTATGGCCCATTATTCCATGGTATTGGTTTTTCAAAATATGAGCATCCATTATCATCTATTTCTTCACCATACAGGAAAGGTCCCTCTGGGCATTGATCACCATCAGAACATAAGCCATCACCGTCAGCATCACCAGTAGAATCGTCTCCCCAGCATATGTCAAGTAAATCTACAATTCCATCACCATCTGAGTCCCTTTGAGATGCCGAACACCCTTCTTCGTTAGGAATTTCGTTCAATGGAGTTTCATCACAATCGTCGTTTCTGTCCTCTATTCCATCATTATCATCGTCATCATCTTCAGTATTATCTTTGCATCCATCTTTATCCCAGTCATCTGAGCCTCCAGCTTCCCAATTCGGCGTTCCCCGTGGACATTGGTCGACGGTATTATTCATTCCATCATTGTCCATATCAGTGTCAATACCATCAGGTATGCCGTCTTTGTCATAATCTAGTGGTCTTGATGATGGACTTCTAGGATTTGTGCCCAGACTTATCTCCAGAGTATTGTTGTACCCATCCCCGTCAATGTCATCGTCAATTTGCAAAGAAGTACTACAATTATCCTTTATCGAATCAGGTTTTCCATCTCCATCCATGTCCTTTGTTGCACATTNGTCATAAGGAAATTTATCTCCGTTATCACCTATTCCATCATTGTCCGAGTCCTTCCATTCAGCAGGATCGTTAGGAAATGCGTCATAATTATCATCGTAACCATCATTATCAGAGTCTAAATTTTGAGTATCTGAATTTTGATTATTTGAGTTATCTCCGGGATTATTGTAGTAATTACCGTTTGAATCATCAATATTGTTCGAGTCTTTAACTTCCTCTTCGAGGCATCCACTCGTTGAAATAATAGAAAATAAGAATAGAAAAATCATCAGAAATGAAGCGCCTTTCTTTTTCATTACTCCAGTGAATTCTAGGCTTGCAAATAAACCTTGTTACCCATCAAATCACATATTTAGGAGTGTTTACTCTAGAGTTTACAATGTCAGTACAAACTGCAAGAAAAGTNGCCCTTGCCTACTGGGGTTTTTCNAAAAAAGCTAGTTCNAGAGCAAANTCAGGAGTTGATATTGATATTATCAAAGGTAANAATTCNGTNGAATTNACAGAACAAGCCCCATCGATTCAAAAGTTTGCTAAGCATGTAGATAAATCATGGGANGATTATACAGGATATATNGGAAAATATGGACGGATANCNTTTGAGNCCTTNGTAGATATTGCAGGTCAAGCTAAGAGCAGTAATGAAAACATNGGCAAATCAGANATGGAAGAAGTAGAGAANTGGTCAAAATTATTGATAGATTCAAATTCTAATTATTTTATTGCTCGGGCAAAACATAAGGGAACTTTATTGCAAGTTTTAATTAACACTAAGAATTAATTCAAACTTTATAATTCACACTATATTGACATAATAATGAAAATTTACACTAGAGCTGGAGATGAGGGTCAAACAGGTTTACTTCACGGAGAGAGAGTTCCTAAAAATTCAGTTTTTCCAGAAGCTTATGGAACCGTTGACGAAGCTCAAGCAATATTGGGATTGGTAAGAACAGAATGTGGTGACAACAAGGATTTAGAAGACAAAATAATTCACATTGAGCGAGATCTCTACGTATTAATGGCTGAACTAGCAACAAATCCAGACAAACATGATAAGTTAGAACCAGGCAAAAGTAAAGTAAATGATGAAATGATTAAGTTTCTTGAAGATTTTATTGATGATATAACAGCAAGTTTTGAACTCCCAAAAGAGTTTGTCTTGCCAGGTCAAAATCGGATTTCAGCATTGCTGGATGTTTCTAGAACAGTTGTGAGAAGAGCTGAGAGAAGAGCAATAGCTTGTGAATTAGATAATTCNTTGGCAGTGGCTTACCTCAATCGTCTTTCAGATTTACTTTGGGCAATGGCACGCTGGCAAGAAGGCGAGTCAATAAAGTCACGATCNGTTTAATGAGAATCCCAGATCATTTGCGTCCGCCTTTGATTGAACAGTTAGAAGANCAGGCAGATTCGGATGATTGCCTAGTAATGCGAGGTTCTGCCTTNGGCCACGCCTTACTTGGAAATAATGAAGAAAGAGACTTTTTCATAAAAAAATTCATTGAATCTGAAGAGCCGCNTGTAGAAGGTAATGAATTAGCTAGAGAATTGCAGGCAAGAGCAGTAGGCAATATTTTACTAGAGAAAGATTCGGAGGATTATCTTCAAAGAGCTAAAGAAATTTTTGAAAATGAGCTAGAAAAAGCACTTCCTGATTTACCAGATGACGTAGCTATTGACGTAGCAACTGAACCACTTAAACAAGCTAGGCAGGCTAGAAGCGGTCTAATGGAAAATGCTTTTCTAAGAAAAGAATGGAAACTTTGTATGAGTGAGGCAGAGCATGGTCGATCTATAATTCCAGATTATCTTTTGTACCAACCCCACAGAGAAGGTTATCCTATTGAATTCGTCGCTAAAGGGATGGATAATGACGATTCAGAATTAGTTTCTAAGGGTCTTGAAATGCAAGAAGAATTTCTTCAATACGTGATTGATGTTGGATATCTGAAACCTTGGGAAGATGCTTACTTTGTATCGCATTCATTATCTATTGTAACCAGAAAACTTGTTTCAGAATTATAAACCGATTCTTTAAATAAGTACTATTAGTTTTTAGCTTCCGAGGTATCTAATGTCTCAAAATAGAAATTTAATAAGCAAGCAAGCTTTGGCATGGACAGCAGTTTTTGCTCTCGTGCTAAGCGTTCTACCATACACCGTAGCTGACCAAAACTCCGACGAATATTTTGAATCATGGAGTTACGAGCTTTTAGATGCAGATGGCGATAATCAAGATGATACTGTTATTTTTACATTTGATGTTGACACGAACGTTTCTGATTACGCAGAAGTTGAAGTTAATATGAATGTAATCGATGCTAATGGTAATTATGTTGGTGGCGAATATGAAGATTATGAAATTTATTGGACTGAAAACGATACATTTCAAATGGAATGGTTTGTAGACGATTGCTATGAAGAAGATGACGATGGATGTGAGGCACCTTACGATTTTTCATTTACTCTTTACGAAATTGATGACAATGGCTACTATTATTATGAGGATAATTTTAGCGAAGCCGATATCTGGTTAAATGAAACCACGATAATTCCAGAAGGAGTTATGCAAATTGAGAATGCAGTTCTTGCAGATGACATAGATGGTTATCACAATGATATCCTTTTCTTTGCTCACATGGAAGATTATGAAATTTCAAACGTAACGATTGAACTTGAGAGAAAAGTTGGAACACAATGGGTTGATGNTGGTGATGAAGATACAGATGAAGATGGTGAAGCAAGTTTCAAAAACATGTCTAGTGGAGAATACAGATGGTCTGGAACATATGATGGTGAAACGATAGACGCGTTGAGCCACACATTTGTATTTTATGGCCCAACATCCAGCCAGAACGTGGGGCACGTTGCTATTACGGGTGACTATGACAATGATGGAGATTTTGATGATTTTGGGTTTGCTAGATTACATGGCAACTCCAGTGAGCCAGAATTTAATGATGGAGTTTACGTAGAGTTACTCTATGAAGGAAACAATACTCTATATGCTGAAAAAGGAGGAGATGGCAATGAAGATCTTCTTATGTTTAACGATGTTCACGAAGGAAATTATACATTTAACATGTACAACGGAAGTTCAGATGGAGATCTATTACAATCAGGTTGGATGCATTCATACGGAAGTTTGAATACAAATTACGGAGAGTATTTTGAATCTTGGAGTGATCACACCTCAGATACTAATGGAGATGGTGTAGCCAATAATATATTTGTAGAATATAATCCAGATACCGAATGTAATTGTACTGTAGATATCATGGTTTCGTATGAAATTTATGATGAAGATATAGGTATGTTCATTGATTTTGAAGATGAATACCATGAAATTAATGGCACAGAAGTAGACGAATTTGAAACCGATGTCTTCTATGCACCTAGAGATTCAAATTATACCTTCGAGTTTTATCTTTATGATATAAGCGGAGATAATTGGAATTATGAAGACAATTTCTCCTTCACAGTATATCTAGAATGTGACAGTAGCAATGTTACTTGTGATTCAGACGAGTACTTTGAATCTTGGAGTTATCACACTAACGATACTAATGGGAATGGTATAGCTAACAATTTGTACGTTGCATACAATCCTGATACAGATTGTAACTGTTCAGTAGATATTGAAGTAAGCTTCTATGCAATTAGTGAAAATGGAGATTATCAATATGGAGATTATTACGTCCACAACATAACAGGAACTGAAGTAGATAATTTCACAACTGATAGCTTTTATCCTTCTGAAGACGCAAATTACACCTTCTACTTTACATTGTACGACAATAACTGGAATTTCGAAGACGAATTCAATTTTACAGTTTATTTAGAATGTGACACTGAAGATGAGAACTCAAACTGTGACTACGATGAGTGGTTTGAAGATTGGGATTATGAAACAGAAGATACTGATGAAGATAATCTTGATGATACTATAGTAATTGATTTCGATCCGAACACAGAATGTGACTGTGAAATGGATGTATTAGTTTACGTAGATGTTTATCAAAATTCATCAGGCAATTTCGTAGATTATGAGAATGAAGGTTTTACAATAAACGGAACTGATCAAGTTTATTTCGATATGGATTGGACTTCACCTAACAGTACATCGTATGATTTCTATGTCTACATTTATGATGACGAGTGGAATTTTGAAGACTCGTTCTGGATTAGAAATGTCTACTTGTATCAAACCAGTGGCGCAGGAGGTCCTGGTGACGACGATGAATATTTCGATTATTTTTATCATTACATCTATGATGCAGATGAAGACGGAAACAATGATACTATTGATTATTTCTATGATCCAGATACTACTTGTGATTGTTATATCAACGTAACAACTTACTTTGATGTTTACGACAATGGAACAGGGGAATGGATTGATTCAGAAAAATTTAACCATACAATCTATAATGATGATGATGATGACTTCTATCATTATTGGGAACCTTGGTATAATGGAACATTTGATTTTTCGATTAAATTATATGACGAAGACGGAAATATAGAAGATGAAGAACATTATGCTCACGTTGAATTGCACGTTCGTTCAGAGAGCAATCAAACTGGAGAGGATGTAGATGAGTGGTTTGGTGACGTAGATCACCGTGTAGATAGAGACCTTCTAGAAATAGGCTTTAATCCAAATACAGAGTTTGAAGGATACACAAACGTTAGTATTCAAATTAACATTTACAGAGATGATGGAACCGGAATGTTAGAAGATACCATTTCTGCGTTAATTTATTCTGATGATTATGATTGGATTGAATACAATTGGACAGCTTATGAAGCAGGTTATTATTACTTCGAATTGAGACTTTTCGACGAAAATAATAATTTAGAGGAGGAATATTATTCTGATGATATATTCTTGAAAGGGAATGAATCTGATAATCAAGCATGGTTTGATAGCTTAACTTACACCGTTACTGACGCAGATGGTGATGAGAAAAATGATAAAGTTTTCGTAGATTACACAGTTAAAGCTGAGTGTGAAGACGAAATGCAGCTTTTACTTATTCTTGATATATTCGACCAAGATTTAGTTATGATTGATACATTTGAAGAGTACTTTATTCTTCAAAATAATGAAATTTTAGAACTTTCATTCACCTGGGAAAATAATCATTCAGAAGAAGATATAACTTTCTTTTCTGTTTTAGAATATCTTGTTGATGGAGACACTGATGGTGAAATTATCGTACAGGATTCATCGAATACTAGCTTTTATTTGGGAGTTTTTGATAAAGCTGCAGCTTTCTATATTGAGGATGTAACTGGAAGAGAAATGGTGTTTGAAGGCCAAAATATCGAGTTTGAGGTAGTATTCCAAGGGCCCGATGATGTGAAAGTTAACTGGTCTATGGGTGATGGTATAACTTACGAAGATACTCGCAAAGTATTCCACACATATCAAGATTCAGGTAATTTCGAGATAGTAATTCACGCTCATGATGGTAGTACTTCTGTCGAAGAATCTTTCCAAATAAATGTAATAAATATGAATCCAACAATTCTGAACATAATGATGGATGAAACGGTTAACGAGGGAGATGAACTATCCTTCAATGTTCAGTATCAAGATGTTCCATTAGACATGGATGATATTTCAGTAAGATGGATTTTCCCTGATGGAATCTTAGAAGGTAATTTTGTTCAATATACCTTTGAAGACGACGGAGAATTCTTGATTTCAGTTGAAGTTAAAGATGACGACGGAGGATCAACCATGGAACAAAGAATGGTTACAGTACAAAANGTGGCTCCAATCTTTACCGAATTTGCACTTCCATCGCAAGGAGAGCAAGGTGTTGCTATGGATTTCAGAGTCTCAGCTACAGATCCAGGCGATGATACAATAACGTACACATTTGACTTTGGTGACGGAACAGCTCTACTAATTACGCAAAANGGAAATGNAAGTCACAAATTTGCTTCAGGAGATACTTTTGAGATTGTAATTTGTGCAATTGATGAAGATGGCGGAGAAACTTGCAGAACAGAAGTCATTCCAGTCGCTTTGCTTGAAGAAATTGAAGAAAGTGGATTGCCTGGATTCGGTTTCCTAGGAGTAATATCAGCTCTTGGAGCTATAACACTGCTAAGACGCAGAACACACTAACTAGTTTAACGACGTATGGAACTGTGGAATAATGATTCCACGGCTTCCATCTAACTGTGAAGGAGTTGACAAACTATTAGCTGGCGGAATTGAGCAAGGTACAGTTTCCCTAGTTTATGGAGAAGCTGGAACTGGAAAGACTAGTTTAGCATTACAATTATCTCGAGAAGCAATCAAAGCATACCCTGATCATGTTGTATTATTTGTAGATACAGAGGGTTTATCCTTAGAAAGAATGTCACAAATATTTGGAGATTGTGATGCATCTAAACTACTTATGATTCGCCCCTCAAGCTTAACAGATCTTCATCAAACATTAACTAGGAAATTAGAGAAACATCCAAAGATTTCATTAATTGTAGTTGATACAATCAATGCTTATGTTCGTTTATCTTATTTAAAAAATAAAGAGCTTTCTTCTCGTCAATTTCTAGAAATGACTTCTATTCTTCAGCCCTTAGCAGAAAAAGGAGATTATCCTGTTTTGATTTCGGCACAGGTTTTTGAAAAAGACGGAGAAATAGGACCCTATTTTGGCAAATCCTTAATGCATCTTTCAAAAACAATTATACATTTAGAAAGAACTAAGAGAGCTAGCTTTAGACAAATTAGATTGAAAAAGCACAGGTCGCTACCTGAAGAGTTAGTAGAAAGTTTTATTCTCACAAATAATGGTTTAGAATAAACTCAACTCTTTAATTCTCCCACCATCTTATTGCAATATGTCAGATTATGATAATTTTATTGGCCGCGTCAAAGAATTGAGCCTAATTGGTAGCCTATCAGGAATAATGGGATGGGATCAGGAAACAATGATGCCTCCTAAAGGTGGTAAGTTACGTTCAGAGATGATGGCTTTTCTTTCAAGTCAAGCACATTCAAGAATAACTGACCCAGAGATGGGAAAACTTATTTCATCATTAGAATCTCAAGAATTAAGCGCTGAACAGGCAGCTAATGTTCGTGAAATCAAGGAGTCATACGATAAAGCTACTAAACTTCCAGCTGAATTAGTTGAAGAAAAAGCAAGACATAAATCAAAGTCTTTGAGAGTTTGGCAAGAAGCCAGATCTGAAAATGATTTTGCTAAGTTTCTCCCTTATTTAGAAAAGTCTGTAGAATTAAATCGTCAAACTGCAGAACACTATGGATACGAGGACAATATCTACGATGCACTCTTAGATATCTATGAATCTGGAATGACAGTTAAGCAGTTAGACCCATTATTTTCAGGCTTGAGAGAGGCTATAGTTCCCTTAGTAAAAGCAGTTGGAGAAAGCTCTAACCAACCAGATACAAGTTTTTTGGATATAGGCAAATTTTCAGAAGAAAAGCAAAGAGAATTTTCACTTAAAGTAGCCGAAGGAATAGGCTTTGATTTTGAGGCTGGTAGAATGGATACTTCTACTCATCCCTTTTGCTCAGGTGCTGGTCCTAATGATGTTCGTTTTACAACTAGGTATGATGAAGAATTTCCATTTGGCTGTTTGTATGGTGTAATGCATGAAACCGGGCACGGAACATATGANCAAGGATTACTTGAGGAACACGAAGGAACTCCTATGGGTAAAGCTGTTTCACTTGGAGTACACGAATCTCAATCAAGAATGTGGGAAAATATGGTTGGACGNAGNAGGGAATTCTGGCAATTTTATATTGATGANTTCAAGGCATGTTTCCCACATTTACCTGATGATTTAGANGTNGATACGTTGCANAGNGCAGTNAATACAGTTCAACCATCTNTAATTAGAGTAGAATCAGATGANGCAACCTACAATCTCCATATTATGGTCAGATATGAAATTGAGAAAGAACTAGTTAACGGCGAAATTAATGTTTCAGATTTACCGGATGTTTGGAATTCGAAAATGGAAGAATATTTGGGTGTTACGCCACCTAATGATACTAAAGGTGTACTTCAGGACATTCACTGGTCCATGGGTGCAATTGGATACTTCCCAACTTATACATTAGGAAATTTGTACGCAGCCCAGCTTTACGCTGCAGCTCTTGCGGACGATCCAAGTATCCCAAGTAAAATAGCTAAGGGAGAATTTAGAGTACTGTTAGACTGGATGCGAAGTCATATTCATGTTCACGGTTCTAAGTTAACTCCTTCAGATTTAATTACAGAAGCTACTGGAAAAGAACCAAGTAGTGACGATTTTATTGAATATTTAACATCAAAATATTCTAAAATATATAATTTGTAAAATGGTAGCCCCCCTCGGATTCGAACCGAGGTCTCAGGCTCCAAAGGCCTGAATGATGGACCGCTACACTAGGGGGCTTCATCTGGTCTAGAGACAGGTGGCTTTAGAAATATTCCCCGTAAGCAACAATTAATAAAGGTCTCCTAGTGCAATATTAATGACAGCTAGTGATAGGTTTATGAAAAAGGTCAGTGACTACTATAATGACTTGGGATACCCTGTCACTTGGGAAGGTGAAGGTTCTAAACGCAGTTTAGAAATTCAATTTAAAGCTGAATCAGGTTATTTTACTTCTATGATTTTTTCACCAAGTGGTGATGACATTATTGTTAAGGATGAATGGGGCCGAGAACAGAAAATAAAGGCCACAAAAGGAAACCTTGATATGATTAAATCTTGGTCAGAACACCGTTAATTCGGNAATTTACTCATACTTTTTGAACCAGGTCTTGATTTAATTTCTAGATTAGTTAGTTTATTACCTTCAAATTCAAAAATCCAAGGTTCACACCATCCGATTTCAGTTTGAAGAATTTCCTCCGAGCTGAATCCTTTAAGTGCCATCACGATTGCTCTTATGCTATTTCCATGCGCACTTACGATTACATTCTTTCCTTCAATTACATGTGGTAATATTTTTTCATTAAGATATGGAATTACTCTATCTGCAGTATCTTTTAGTGATTCACCGCCAGGAGGTGGAATATCATAACTTCTTCTCCAAATTTGAACTTGTTCTTCACCAAATTCTTTTGCAGCTTCAGCCTTATTTTGCCCAATTAAATCACCATAGTCTCTTTCATTAAGTGCTAAATTTTTTTCTACAGGAATAGAAGTTTGTTTTATTCCCTTTAAGATTATATCTAAAGTATCGTTTGCTCTTTTTAGTTTTGAAGTAAAAGCAATATCAAAGTTAATATTTTCAAGTAGATCAACAGCTTGTTCAGCTTCGGAGATACCCTGTTCATTCAGTTCGACGTCTTTCCACCCTGTAAACCTATTTTGATCGTTGTAAACAGATAATCCATGTCTCACCAGAATTAGTTTTCCAAAGCTCATAATTAGTTATACTTTTCTATTGAGACTTGTCCATATTTAGGTAACGGCTGTGCCCTTATTCCTAATTTCTTCTCAATTTGTTTTGCCAGTTCTTTTGTTGAACCATGGACAGTGTAAACTTGTTTTGGATTGCACTCTTCAACGAATTTCATTGTTCCGCTAAAATCAGAATGATCGCTTATTGGGAATCCAGCATCGACACTCCTTAACGCCCATTCAGAGAATGCACACCATCCCGAAACTCGCGCAGTTTTCGCACCTTTTTTCCTCATATTTTGCACAGCATCATCTTGTTTTTTTCCGTTAACAGCGGTAGTTGAGGTTACTAATAATTCTGCAGTCAATTGTTCTTTTTCCGACAATTCAGAATATCGGTTATACTCTAGTTTAACTCCATTTTTTTTGTAGATGTCACTTACGGAAGCAACGACATCAGAAACAACTGGAGTTACTCCTCCTACATTTGCTGTCGCAATCACTTCTTGGGCTTTTCCTAGAGAGTATGCTCCAATTATTGCTCCGTCTTTTGCAGATGTAGCCATAATCCATGCTTGCAAATCGCCTAGAACTTCATTTCTGTCGGGTAAAACTTGGTCTGGTTTTCCATAAGTTGACTCCACAATCAAAGTATCACAATCTTGTGGTTTAGCGACCCCTGCAGTTACAGTTCCATATGGATTATAGTCTCCAGTGTAGAGCACACCCTCACACTCGATCATTGCTGAACCAACGACGTGACCGGCTGGGACAAACTCGAGATCAAAATCATTTATCTTAAATTTTTCATAAAAGTTATGAGTAGTTGCGTTCTTTGAACCAGTTCGAGCAATCATGACATCTTTAGTAGGTTCAGTCATGTGAGTTTTGGGCCTTAGGTGATCAGAGTGACCATGACTAACAGCTCCATCNGGTCTNCCGCTAGATGGATCTAAGTANATTGCTCTTTTATCTTTTTTTAGACAGATGCCTTTATAGTCAAAAATTTCCACTAATTTACACCTTTCAGACTGAAAGAATATCTTGCAGGTTCTCTCCACCTATGTCCTGTTAAATATCCGCATAACTTACAATTAAATCCAATCGCCACTTTTCCACCATAAAGTGTTGCATTATGAACTTTTTTTAGAGGAGAAGTACAGACT
>FUFK010042968.1_pt1 | contig 19156 bp, 12 predicted proteins | sample 1021851 | NCBI WGS metagenome assembly FUFK01 (sample SAMEA51879418, study PRJEB19060) | metagenome
AAATCTCTCTGAACAATCTTGGAACTTGTCTGCACACTTCTCAAGCCATTCAACTGTCATCTCATGTGATGGTGCTTGACCTTTTGAGATCATTTCATTCTCAATCTTCAGATAGTTGAATATCTCTGCCTGTGCATGTGATACGTTGACACCGATGTCAAATAAGTAAATTGAGTTACCTTCATCAATCACACCACCACGAGGTCTTGCAGAGTTAAGTGCTTGCTTCAATGCAGTCATNACATGATAGCGTTTCTCNTCTCTTTCGTAATCTTCTTCTGTNATGNAATCTTTACCAATATGATCAAGAACAGAACGATANTGTGTCATNAAGAATGACATCTTACGAATCGCACCTTTCATTGAGTTCTCNATACTACGATTGTTGTTNAGTANTTCGATTAACTCAATCTGTAGTTCTTCTTGATCTANNGNATCTNNNCAGTTNTCTATNTCTCTTTGCTTCTTCTTGANCTTNACCTCATTCTTNTTCATATTAATCTGTGCTTCCATNATNGCACTCTTTGTTCTCTCGATTGATGCAAGAGTGTGCTTGATGCTTCGCACTGGTGTAAGATCAGTAATATCTAATGTCACCGTCATCATCTGTGAGTGTGACTTATAGAAGTTATCACATGCTGCATTTGTTGCAGGNAGTGTCTCNTCTATNTGACTTAACATTCCCTTATACTCNGGTGTAAGGTTTGTTAGATCTTGTTTTAGATCACTAACTGATATTGCAGAGCCAGGNGTGAGTTCAACTTCCGTGATTGCTGCTGACTTTTCTGAATCCATTATTATTCAATAAGTTATGACTGATGTATTTAGTATAGCACAGGGGAACGGTTTTTACAACCCACCATGTCCATTAGAACAACCAGCCTGAAATTTTCTTTGAGTAGCTGCGAGATCACCAAATTCAACAAAAGTTCCCTGCGAAGATATTTCTAAAAAGAAATAATCCTCTATCGCTGCTGGAGTATATCCACCCCCAATTACCATGCGGGTAGATGAACAACAAGAAGCAGAATATCTTGCTTGAGTATTGTGACCTGATACTACAAAATCACCAAAGACCGTTGTATTTCCTCTAGATGCGATTGTTACATATTCAATGGGCGCAGCTGGTACTCCACCATAAGTAATTCCTCTAGTTGCGTTTCCACCACCTACATTTCCATAAACACCTGTGTTAATACTACTTTGACCAAAATCTTCTGCGTTTCCTGTTGTTGCGATAGTTACGTAATCAATGTAATTGTAATAATTATTACCCGGTGCTGCAGACATGAAAATCACTCCACGAGTTGGAGATGCAGTGGCAGCATCCGTTTGAGCACCATTTCTTATATCACCAAAATCGACTGCGTTTCCAGTTTGTGCAATGGTGACAAAATCCATAGTGTTATTAGCAGGAGTCCATCCACCAACTTTTATTCCCCTTGTCTCATTGCCAAATGCGGTAAACCACGTTTCTGTACCAGTTCTATCTCCAAAGTCTTGTGTGTTTCCAGTGGTTGCAAAATTACAAAATTCTATAACGTTTGTGCCACTCGGATTAGCAGAATGAAAATGAACAGCGCGAGTTCTTGATCCAACAGCTCCACCCTCATAAACGTTTACAGTCGAATCACCAAAATCTGCTGCGCTTCCTGTCGTAGATATTGTTATCATCTCAATAGAGTTTGTAATGTTGTTGCCCGGTGATTGTCCTCCCATTTGCAATCCACGAACACCAGCATCACTATTTCCAAGGTCTGGTGAACTTACAGCAACTTGCATCCATGTGCTGCCAATATAAACCTCCATCTTACCACTGTCAGTATTAAATCTGACTGCTCCTGTTGGTATTTTTTTTGGTGTTAAGCTCATTCTAATAACCCTCCATGACTGTCAGATGTGGCCCCTGCTTGTGATAATCCAGTATTTGGTGATGTTTGACCATTTAATATATCGCCAAAATCTGTTGCATCACCTGTAGTTGCAATAGTTATAAAAGCCATAGTGTTAACATAACCGGGGCAATATCCACCAGCAAACACGCCTCTTAAAGTGTTTGATACTCCACGAACATTTTCTCCAACAGTAACATAGTCACCAAAATCAGTTGCGTTACCTGCTGATGCCATGGTGACAAACTGAATAACATTTCCGTTTGTATTGTCAGGTGCTAGAGATCCTGTGCAAATAATTCCACGAGTATTCGATGAGCAACCAGCTTGTTGTGCTGTTGCCACTGTCATATCTCCAAAATCAGTTGCATTACCAGTCGTTGCTATCGTGATAAATTCAATAATATTATCACTTGTCGGTGCACCTGCAGGAAAACCACCAGCTTGAATCCCACGAGTTGAAGATGCAACAGCTGTTCCGTTAGAGATTGCACGACTCATATCACCAAAATCTGATGCGTCTCCTGTGGATGCAATCGTTACAAATTGTATGTTATTTTGTTTGTTAGGACTAGCGGGAGTTTGACCACCAAACAAAATTCCTCGCGTTTCATTTGAACATCCATCAATATTTCTTAGGGTGGTATTCAAATCACCAAAATCAGTGGAATTTGATGTAGTTGCGATTGTCACAAACTCCATCACGTTTGTTAAAGTGCTTCCTGTAGGTGATCCACCGGCACCACCAGCGAATATTGCTCTCGTTTTTGAACCAAAACCAGTAACTCCTCGATTTTGTGTTGACAAATCACCAAAATCTTGTGTGTTGCCTTGTGATTGAATATCAATAAATTGTATTGTTTCTGTATTATTAGGACAATACCCACCAGCGTATAACCCACGACCTCTTCCTCTTTGTGTTGTATCACCCTTTGGAAGTGTTAAAAAGTTTTGACTTGTAAATTCAATATCTCCTTCAAATACTGGGCCTTCAGTGCCAATTCCAGAGATTGTATCGACTTTAAGTATTGCCATTATAAACCTCCATTTGCATTTGACATTCCTGAAAATACATGTCTTGCCACAGTCAAATCACCAAAGTCAAGCGCATTACCCTCCGTCATTATTTGAACATAACTAATCACATTAGTATTTGGGTATCCCCCACCAAATAAAGCGCGAGTTGGATCTGATACACCACCAGCACCGTAATAATGTGCATTTACTAAATCACCAAAATCAGTCGCATCTCCAAGAGTTGCCATTGTTATAAACTCAAGAGCAACTATACTGGGGTTTCCACCACCTGCTAATCCCCTAATAGAATTTGAAGCTCCAACTTTTCCAAATGTACCATTTAATAAATCTCCAAAAATGAATGCATTACCTAGAGTCGCCATGGTTATACATTCTATTCGTGTGCCAGTTGTTGTTGCCTGATAAGTAGGGCCAGGGCCTGCAGCACCACCAACCCAAAAACCACGAATTGGTGAGCAAAATGAACCATCTGTTTGTTGTGCCTCAGTCAAATCACCAAAATCAATTGCGTTACCTGTAGATTGGATTGTTACATAATCGATTGTGTTTGACCTATTTGGCCCCCATGCACCACCAAATATACCACGAGTTGAATTATTAACTGCAGCAAGATAATCCTCAGCCACTGTTCTATCACCAAAATCAATTGAATTACCAGTTGATGAAAAATTAATAAATTCTATAATATTTGAAGTGGAACCACCACCAGATAATCCACGAGTTTTATCTGCACAATTTCCGTGCCCTCTCTTTGCTGTGGTCATATCACCAAAATCAACTGCGTTACCCTGAGTTGATATTGTCACAAATTCCATCGTATTAATGGTACCCGGATTATTTCCACCGTTAAATACACCACGAGCACCACCATCAAGGATTGGTGAATCAGTCGCAAACTCATACCACCGATCCTGTGCGAAGAACTCTAACCTCTGAGAATCTGTATTCAGTCTAATTGCACCTTGTGGTACTTCTATCGGTGGTTTGTTTGACATATACTTATACTCCTAACATATTTATTCAATACCACCATGACTATCTGAGGATGCTGTGCCAGAAGTGCTTCTTGCACTTAACAAATCACCAAAATCCTGACCATTTCCCGCTGTTGCGATAGTCACGAAGGATAATGCATTGTCTGAGCCTGACGAGGTATTACCTCCTCCATAAACAGCACGAGTTGAATTATTACATGCACCAAATGATCTGCGACTATCAGTATGATCCCCAAAATCTGTTGCATTTCCTGTTGATGCAATAGTTATAAATTGAATGGTATTGATACGAGTTCCTGATGGTTGAGACTCTCCACATATGAACAATCCTCTCGTTGAACTAGAAGTCCCAGCTGGTTTTTCAGTAGTTCCACTTATTAAATCACCAAAATCTGATGCATTTCCTGTGGTTGCAATTGTTACAAACTCAATCGTATTATCTTGACCACCACCAAAACAAGCACGAGTTGGTGATGCTAATGCACCTAGTCCTGATTTAGCAGCAGTCGCATCTCCAAAATCTTGTGCATTTCCTGCAGTTGCAATCGTTATAAATTCTATTGTATTTGTGGCACCGGGATTTGCTCCACCTAAATATATTCCCCTCGTATTATTTCCTGCACCTCCAATATTTCTTTTAGCAGTAAGTAGATCACCAAAATCAGTTGCGTTTGCTGTGTTTGCAATGGTTATAAAATCTATTATATTTGTAAATGCTGGAGAATCAAAACCACCAGCAGTAACTGCTCTTATCGAACTTGAAACAGAAGATCTTTGTTTATAAATTGTTGTAGAATCTCCAAACTCTTGAGAATTTCCCATGGATTGAATCTCAATAAATTCAATATCATTACTCTGATCAGCATCCCCAAATATACCACGACCTCGGTTTCTTTCTGTTGTTTTTCCACTCGATGGAACCATGTATGCCAATGAATCAAAGGTTGTCACACCATCAAATACAACTCCGGTGTCTGTTATATCCTCTTTTAATAGTGGAGTATCTCCGATTTGAGGATCTCCATTAGATGTTATATCTCCAGCTACACTTACTGCTTTTTCTGTGACAGAAGTTGATGATTGACAACATAATAAAAGCGTTCCCGGCAAAACTTTTGGTTTAAATTTTGGAACTGTAAAATTACCTTTGTATAATGCTCCAGTTGTTATCCTAAAACTATAGATACTTCCACTAAATTCGTTAGCTGTATATGCACCTTGTCTTCCAATTGCCCAATCAGTATTACTGTAATTCAAAGGTGGTGGGTTATTTACATTAACCGAAGTTAGAACACCATCTAAGTAGGAATGATGAACTCCTCCATCACTCACGATTGCGACATGATGCCAAGTATTTAATTCTATATTTGTTCCATAACTTCCAATAGTAAGATACTCTGTGTTAGATCCATTTTGAGAATAATAATATAAAAAATTATTACTTGCAAATTCTCCTAACACAGATATATCAGAAGCGTTAGATAATCTTTGACCAAAAATTCTTTGAGTTCCTGAGTTTGTTGTAAATTTAATATAAAAATCTATCGTGTAATCTTCAGTAAAATGAAATACTCCGCTACCATATGGAATTGTGAGATAATCTCCTGATCCATCAAACTCAACAGATCCACCTGCTGATTCTAATTGTGAATGTGATATTATATCAGTTCTTAATATTCCCATTATCCGAGACCTCCGTGACCTGAAGAGGTAGTTGCTCCACCCCGTTGTGCTCTTACCAAATCACCAAAGTCAGTCGCAGTTCCACCTGAAGCCATTTCTATATGTTGCATCATATTTGTATCACTAGGAGCTTGTCCTCCACAAAACACAGCACGAGTGGGAGAAGTGGTTGCAGCATTACCACCTGCATTGACATTTGTTGCTTGCAAATCACCAAATCTTGCAGTGTCACTTCTAGTAGCAATAATAACAGTCTCGATAAATGATGTCGTTGTTGGAGTCTGACCTCCTGCAACCAAACCACGAACAGAATTTGAACATCCCATCCCTCTCTCTTGTGTTTTATGAGCAATATCTCCAAAATCTGATGCGTTACCTAAAGTTGGAATGTTTATCGCGTCGATAGCCAATGTGGCTGATGGAGTTACACCACCAAAAACTAACCCACGAACAGGAGAGGCACAAGCTCCTCTTACGTCATTTCTTGCAGCAGTTAAATCACCAAAATCATCCGAATCCCCTGTTGTTGCGATAGTTATATGAAATATGGCATTAGTTATACCCGGTGCTGTTCCACCAGCTATCAAACCCCTTGTTTGATTTGACATACCAACAGCTCCTGAACTTTTTGGTTCATTATCACCAAAATCTGTGCAAGTGCCTGTCGATGACATGGTTATAAAATCCATGTAGTTGGTGTAGTAAGGGCCCGCACCGGGTGATCCTGATGCAAATACACCTCTAGTATTAGATCCCATGGAGGCTGGCAATCTTGCTACAGTTAAATCACCAAAATCTGTTGTATCCCCCTGTGTTGATATGGTAAAAAATTGAATTTCGTTTGATGAGTTTCCTGAAGGGGTATTTATTCCACCAGCATATATTCCACGAACACCACCATCAAGATTTGGTGAAAATGTTCTTATTTGAAACCATGCACTACCATTCCAATACTCTAACTTCTGTGAGTCAGAGTTAAATCTCATTGCTCCTAATGGTATCTCGCTCGGTGGTAAACTCATGGTTCTACTATCCTATTCATATTTAGGAGAGACCTCCGTGACTATCTGATATTCCTGAATTATAAGCTCTTCCAGTCGCTGTTTCAAAAGGATCACCCCAATCAGCTGCACTACCTGTCGTTGCGATAGTTATTCTTTCACATGTATTAACATAATTAGAAGAACCGGGTGCTACAAAACCACCAGCAAATAACCCACGAATTTGATTAGAACAAGCTCCTCTCATCTGTTGACCACCAGATAAGTCACCAAAATCGATTGCATCTCCTGTGGTTGCAATCGTTACAAATTCAAGAGTGTTACCATCTGCTGGTGATTGAGTTCCAATATTAAATACTCCTCTTGTGCTACTTGAACAGTTTCCATTACTTCTTCCTCCTGATTTTTGCAAATCACCAAAATTAACTGAGTTACCTAATGTTGCCATTGTAACAACTTCAATAATGTTATTAAAATTTGTTGAAGGTGGGGGAATTGGAGATAAAAGTCCACCAGCGAGTATTCCACGAGTTGATGACATCGCAGCATTACATAAAGTTGCTCTACCACCACCCACTAAATCACCAAAATCTTGACCATTTCCTGTCGTAGCGATAGTTATAAACTCAAGTGCATTACTACCAGTTCCAGCAGAAGGATTATATATTCTTCCTTGAGTATAGACTCCTCTTGTGCTACTTGAAACACCAGTTTTATTATAACCTACCTCGTCTGAGTCACCGAAGTCTTGTGCATTTCCTGTGGTTGCAATGGTTACAAAATCTATTGTATTTACACTATAGAAAGGATTTGGGCTGACAGGCATTGCACCTCCAATGAATACAGATCTTGTCGAACTTCCCACTGTTGCAACTGTATATCTTGTCTCTGATAAATCACCAAACTTTGAGGCAACTCCATCAGATGCAATTTCAACCGCACTTAATACTCCACTGATACCAAAAGAACTTGGCCCGTTATATCCACCAACAATTATTCCACGACCTCTTCCTCTCTCTTCGGTTCTTCCAGTTGGGAAGTACATATATCCTTCACTGCTTTGTTTGATTGATCCTCCGAATGTATTTCCTGCATCCACTCCATATGGTGGTATATTTTTTGGTGGTAATCCAACATCATGTGCCTTTACTGATATGTCATCAAATATACCAGTGACATTACCGTTACCGCATATTGCACTCACATAAAAATTAGTAGGCGAGGAATTAGTGGTAAAAACAGCTTCATGAGTTCCTGTTCCATATGCGCCGTTAAAAAATATTGTTCCATTTCCATTTGCATACTGGGATAATCTTATTAATGCACTACCCGGTGATCCTGATTGTTCTATTCTACCTCTGATCTTATATTGTGTGTTTGATGTCAACCTTGTGCCTATCTGCTGAGTTGCAGCACCAAACGTTCCACTTCTGATTATTTTTAGTCTTTGATTATCAATCTCAACAGTGTCGCCTTGTGTTGTCCAGCTAGTTAAATCCGAATCAAACGTTCCATTAAGAACTACCTCATCATCATTAAGATACTCATATCTTCCCTTACCAGTAATTGTTTTTCCCGTTTCCTCTTGAAATGGATTATCAGAATCTTGGCAACATAATAAAACTGTATTAGGAATTGCTGTTAGTTCATGGAACGGAGGTGTAAAATTTTCTGTATATACTGATGTTCCTTTTACGATTCTTAAATTACTTACCGTTACATCTGCAAATAACTCATCTCCTCCAGCAAAATATCCAACTCCAAAAGGATATGCAGATGTATGAATACTCTGTGCTGTAAATGATCCATATTCTTGACCATTTATATAACTTTTTAAACTATTTGATCCTGACCCATTTCTAACCACTGCTACATGATGCCAAGAGTCAGCAGAGAGAACGGGTGAAATTTGTTCTTGAAAAGTCCATGCACTTCCTGTAGATGTGCTGAAGAAATCTAAAGTATTGTCAGACATTACCTCAACAAAATATTCATAATTATTACTTGTGGCACTTCCTTTTCCTAAGATAACATCATAATCACCATGAGTAGCCCCATTCAAAAATAACCAAAATTCAATCGTCCAGTTTGTTTCAGAACTTAATTCTAAGTCTGAATTATCTGCGATTTTAAGACCTGCAGGATTTAAATCTGAACCAAAAACAACAGATCCTTTAATAGCTCTCTGTCCTTGCTCTCCTGATAAATTGTTTGTTCTTAAATTTGCCATGTTAGTAACCTCCTAATCCACCATGAGAATCAGATACCGAACCTGCTGCAGATCCATCAGGGCAATCTCCGAAATCCTGTGCATCTCCTGTCGTTGCGATGGTAACAAATTCTTCAATATTATTATAACTCGGAGTGAAACCTGAAACAGAAACCATTCTCACAGAGTTTGATGCTGATGCTGAATAAGACCCAGTAAATGTTCGATCTCCAAAGTCTATCGCATTTCCCTCTGATGCAAAAGTTATATAATCAATCGTATTTTTATGAGTGTTTCCACCAAGATATCCCCCAGAGTATATCCCTCTTACTGAATTTCCAGCAGCGGAGCAAGCTCTTCTTTTTTGTGTCAATTCACCAAAACCTGTGCTATTTCCAAGTGTAGAAAATTTGACGGTATCAAAAAACGCAGCAGAAAGATTACCATTATTAAACACTGCTCGTGTTTGTGATCCTGCTGCACCATATGATGTTCCAGTCTGTCTGGTATCACCAAAGTCAATTGCATCTCCTAAAGTTGATATTTGATGATAGTCAATAATATTTGTGTAGGTAGGATTAAAGAATCCTCCAATAACTAAACCACGAGTTGAAGAAGATGCACTTCCAGCATAACCTCTATTTTGAGTTAAATCACCAAAATCAATTGCATCTCCTTGACTTGCAATGGTAATATATTCCATTTTATCTTTATATGGTGCAGGTGCTCCACCACTGAAGACTCCTCTTGTTCCATTTGAAGTTCCTGCATTTAACGTTCCTGTTTCATTTGTTCCAAAATCAAGAGCATTGCCCTTTGTCATTATCTCAACAAAAGATATTTTATTCTGAGCACCGGGACTAAATCCACTAAACACTCCACGACCACGACCTTGTGGATTTGTTTTTATGTCTATTAATGTTTTCACTGTCGCCCAGTTATTACCTGTATAAAATTCAAGTGTTGCAAAGTCTTGATTGAATCTTAAACTTCCAATAGTAGGTTTAATTTCACGACTGTTTGTGTCTCCTGATGGAAGAGTAAATGTATCTGTGACTGTTAGATGCTGTGGGCCACTTGTGAATGTTGTTGCTGATGAAACTGTGACATCCCCATCAATTACAATCTCACCTGATGTTGCCCCTGATTGAGATTCAATATCAATCTGTCCTGTAAATCCTGCTTCTTTATCTGTAAATCCTTGATAAGTTGTAAGAGAAGAAATACCAACATCTTGCACACCCTCTGATCGAATATTACCAAGTGCTTGAAGTGTATGAGTTGCTGCATCAGTTCCGATCCCGACTTTACTATCTTCGAGTTCAAATACAGTACCAAAACCAGCTCTACGTATTGTTGCCATTTTAGAAACCTCCTAACCCACCATGGGAATCTGAGTTACAAGCACCATCACGCCTACCCTCTGACAAATCACCGATTACAGTGACCTCACCTTTAGAATCAAAATTAAAAGCATCAACTGTTGATCTTGATGGATAAGGAGAAGGAAACTGCATTCCACCCATCACAGTTCCTCTAACTGATGTTGCAGCAGAGTATGCATATCCTATACCATCACCTTGTGAAATTGTAAGATCTCCAAATTCTATTGCATTTCCCTCTGATGCCATGTTTATGTAACTTTTTTGATTTGATAGAAAAGTTGCTGGAAACTGATATCCACCAGCAATAACCCCTCTCACAGAATTTGAACATCCTGCTTGATACGCACCACCATATATATTATCACCAAAATCAAGAGTGTTTCCTTTTGATGAAATGGTGCAAAATTCTATACCCGCTGAATAAGGAGCGTTTGCTACGCAAAATCCTCGAACGGGGGATCCAATGTTACATCCTTGACCTCTCTGACTCTGTATACAATCCCCAAAATCAAGAGCATTTCCTAAAGTCATTAGTTGTATATATTGAATTTCATTATGAGGGTTTCCGGGTGCACCTCTTCCACCAAAAATTAGCCCACGAGTAGATGATGATGATGCCCCACCAGTTCGATAAGCAGCAGTATTCATATCACCAAATGTAACTGTATTTCCAAGAGATGCCATGGTCAGATATTCAATGGCTGCGGGTGTGTTTCCTGTTCCCCTTACAACTATTCCTCTTATTCTATTTCCAAGCCCTGTACTTGCGTTCGCACCGTTAGAATTCATATCACCAAATATTGTCTCTTCTCCACCTGAAACTAGACTAAAACCACCAATGACACTTGTTGCAGCAGATGATGGATTACTACTACCACCCATCAAAGCAGCACGACCAGATGCAACTGTATAATCTACTTGCCTCCAGAAATTACCATCCCAGAATTCAATCGTCTTGAAGTCTTTGTTATAGTAAACCATTCCGGGTTTGACATCAGTTGGTCGATCAGCAGTTCCTCCAACAGGTGGCATGAATGTTTGACTAACTTTCAAACTTTGAATCCCACCTTGCCCTGTTGTTGCACCTGTTGATACTGATATTGTTTGTCCTGTGCCTACTACAATCTCTCCAGAAACAGATCCACTTTGACCCGCATCAACGGTTATGTTATCTGTTGATGTTAATTTAGTATTTACGAATCCTTGATAAGAGGGGAGTGTTGCAATACCTGAAACTCTTAGACTTCCTGCACTCGTTCCACCTGCTATGTCTAATTTTGCAGTAGGAATTGTTGATCCAATACCAGTGTTAGTATTAGTGGTTTGTGTAAACTTGTCGCCGTAATTAAAACGTATTTCAGCCATCAGTAACCTCCTAATCCACCATGGCTGTCTGACGTGCCAGTATGGAATGCAAAATATTTACCAGCCGGTGCATTTGTTGATATATCTCCAAAATCCTTTGCATCTCCCAACGATGCGATTTGTATAAAATCAATAATGTTTTGACCGACAAATGGTGATTGTGTGTAACCACCACCAAAACATACTCTTGTATGAGTGCAAACAGCCTTTGGTGAGTGTCTTCCTAATGTTAATTCACCGAATTCAGTTGTATTACCCTCTGATGCCATTGTTACATACTCTATTAAATGATTATTTCTATACGGGGAGTATCTTATTCCACCAGCAATAATACCTCTTACATTATTTGATGCTTGACCTTGATATGATGCTGAAGTGGATTGATCACCAAATTTAGTGGAATTCCCCTTAGTTGATATTGTAATAACATTAATGTCTGTTGTTCCAGTAGGATATCCACCTCCAGCATAAAACCCCCTTATGGGGCTTGAAAATCCATCACCATTGTATCCTCCAGAATGAACCAAATCACCAAAGTCAAGCGCATTTCCTATTGTTTGAATTTCTACATAATCCATAACATTTGTGTGACTTAAAGGACTTCTGTTTATTCCTGCACTAATTACACCTCTTGTTGAACTAGAACAAGAACCACCACTATCTCTCTGTGAAGTCATGTCACCGAAATCTATCGCATCTCCTTTTGATTGTATAGTTAAATATTCCATCACATTAGAATTCACACCACCAGCAAATATTGCACGAGACCCATCAGAAAATGCACCCATTCCAGCATAATTATTAACAGTATATGTTCCAAATTCCACCGAATTACCTTTAGTTGGAATTTGAATAAAATGATAATTTTCTGTAGATTCACCATTACCCCATATTCCACGACCAGAAGTTCCCGGGCTATTTTGAATATCTGAAATGTATGTAAACTGTCTCCACTCAATACCATTATAAAATTCCATCGTATTGAGATCTATATTGAATCTCATCATCCCTTCAATAAAATTATCTCCTCTTTCCTCTATTCCACCGACCGGAGGTGAAAAGTGAGTTCCAATACTTACACTTTCAACTGTTCCAACTGTGACTGTTGATCCACTTGATATAATGACTGATGTTCCGACACCAACAACGATATCTCCAATCGTTCCAACTTCTGATGTAAGTGTTATGTTTTCGAGTTGATTGATATTATCAGCAGCAAAACCAGAATATCTGGTGAGTGTTGATGCACCAGATACTTTGATATCAGTTGTTTTTGTTACACCTTTGACCTTTAAATTTCCAAGACCGTCTGTATCTGTACCGAAACCAACAGCTCCGTCTTGTATGTTAAATGATCCTACACCAACTCGGAAAGTTGCCATTCTATGTCACCTATGATGAAAGTGTGTCAATCTTGGTTTTGATCGTTGCGGAAGATGAACTATTCATCGTAACTCTGAATTCAACGTCATTACCATTTATCACACCCTCGAATGTTCCGAGCATTGATCCAGTCGCAACTGCTGATTCTTCGATAGTTGTGACAGTCGTACCATCATGTATGACAAGGTATCGTCCAACTTGATAATTTGAACCTTGTGTAATCTGAGCGAGGACTGATGCAGATCGTTTAGATGCTTTTGCAAAACTACCTGTGCTTGTGGCACTTGTGCTTGAAACATCTGTTGATGTCTCTGAGACACCTCCTCCACCTCCACTTGATCCTGCGATACTGACATCAAGAGTATTAGTTGCAGCGAAGTAAGTAATTGAGTTACCAGAACCAACAAAGTTAAGTGTATTAATACCAACGTTCTTTGCAATAACAATACCAGCAGATTGAATACCAATATTGAAACCACCACCAGCAGTTACGATTCCAGCAAATCCAGCGTTACCATTAGTTGCGATAGATGCTGCAGTTCCAACTATTAATCCACCACCGGAACTTCTATCCGTAGAATCATTAAGAACAAGTCCACCGCGAGCAGTAATAACACCAACAGTTCTGATGTTACCAGCTTTGTATATTGTCGCTGAAGTTCCAACATTTATAGCTGCCTCTTGATCTGAAGTGATTGTTGTGACACCAGTTTGAGTGATGTCATGTAAGAATGATGTCCCAGAAGTTGTAATACCCTGAATTGTTGAACTGACGTTAACTGTAGCAGTTTGCCCTGATGCAGACGCAGTGATATCTGTACCAGTGAAGTTTATCGTCTTGATACTACCTGCAGTACCAACGTTTGATCCTTCTTCCTGAACAGTAATACCCTGAATGTCACTTGCACCGGCGGTGTTTACAGGTGCCCAGTTCCAACCACCTGAACCGTTTGCAACTGGAACTTCATTTACTTGTCCTGAATCACCGTTTGATTGTACTAATTTTGCAATATAGGCATTTGCTAGTGTTGATATACCAGTTATATTTGCACCACTATTAACAGTTAATCTGTTGTTAATTATGACCTCACTTCCAGCACCGGGTTTTCCTAATGTGGTGATTCCGGGGAAGGCAGCGTTACCATTATGTTGTATAGATGAAAGACCAACTGTAATTCCAATCCCAGTGGTCTGGAAAATCTTTGAATTGTCATGATAGAGCTCTACAATATCATCATTTGCAACTATTTGTGGATGACCAGATGCGTTGCGTATTAAAGTTTGACTTCCTTGTATTATTAAATTTCCTGTTCCAGTATCTTGAATAAAAGAATTATTTGAAGCATGATATATCTCTAATCCGTCAGGTGATGAAGCTGTGCCACCAAATATTGCTTTTGCGTCATCATCAAATATTAAATCATCAGTTGACTGATCAAATGTAATGTTCGCTGCAGCACCAGCAAAGACAACATCAGCACCAAAGTTTGAAGCACCATCAACATCTAAAATATCAAGGTTTGCAGTTCCATCAACATCAATATCTGCACTTAGATCAATATTTCCAGTAATTCCAAGTGTTGATCCGTCAAATGTTAGATTTGCTTCACCATTTAAATTAACACCACTACCACCTGTAATTACTCGGTTATCTGCATTGTTTGCAATCGATACTTGTGTAGGTAAATTAGTTAAGTTTGAACCATCACCATATAAAGTATCACCATAAATGTTAGTAAATCTTGTTCCACTAGCTCCAATGTCATAGGAACTATCAGAACCCGGCATTAAATTACCGCGAACTGTTGTGACTACTGAGTCTGGTAAATTGACTGCGTTTGATTGAGTTGCAACCGCATTACCCATCAATTCATGAGATGAACACTGATAATGAAGGACTGCTGGATGATTGTTCTCGTTTGATGCAGTTCCGATACCGATTTGTGTATATGCACCTGAACTACCGGGTGATCCNCCAGTTGTTATCTCTGTGGTATATGCATTTGCCTTGTCTTGTTCAATATAGAAACGAAGTGGATGACTACTGTTTGTACTATGAGACTGATCAAAGTAATATAATTTTCCGGGAACTAATGTTAAGAATGGTGATTCAACTCCATCTAACCAATATCCGTTTGAAGATCCTTGTCCAAAGTATCTATGATCCGCTGTCTTGGCTGCGACTGTGACTGCAATCGATACAACAGTTGAACTCGCTGCTCCAACTAATCTCTTAAATCCACCAAGATTCTCACCTGTTGTTGTGACACCAGAGATATTTACGTCTCCTGTGGACATTAATGTGAGATTTGATCCAACAGTGATCCTATCACTTACAGTAATATCACCTGTGACTGCTAATGTGGATCCACCAAATGTTAAATTTCCACTATCCTCTAATTCACCACCTGATCCAGCGATAACAACTCTATTGTCGGTCAAGTCACCAATTATTGCTGTGTCAGCAGATAAGGAGTCAATGTTTGCAGTTCCATCTATGAATAGATCTTGAAACTCTTTTGAACTTGATCCAAGATCTCTTGATCCATCCTCATCTGGTAAAATATCTCCACCAGCAAGTAAGTTACCACCAATAGTTGTAATACCTGCGATTGCAACACCACCATGTGGGAACATTGTGACACCAGTTCCGATTGTTGCAATACCAGTCAGTGTAAGATTTCTTGCACTTATTTCGTCTACACTATAATCACCAGTGACATTTAAATTACCACCAACAGTAACAATACCAGCAAAAGCTGCGTTACCAGTGTTAGAATCAACCGTTACTGCAGTGCCAATACGAATACCACCATTTGCAGTGACTATACCAGCGAATGCTGCATTACCGTTGTTGGCTATGGTTGCTCCAGTGCTTACGTTAAAGGCAGTTGTTGATAATTTAGTACCATCAAACGTTAAATTACCACTATCTTCAAGTTCTCCTGATGATCCTGCTAAAACAACTCTTCCTGAAGTTAAATCCTCTACTTTTGCACTAGAAGCATTGATACCGCCATTAGCATCAATAACACTTTCAAATGTTCCAATACCTGAAACTAATGTTCCACTTAAGAATGTTGCGACACCAGCGACCTGTAATGTGCCACCAATTGATACGTTAGTTGGATCTAAATCACCACTTACACTCAGTGTTGATCCATCAAAGGTTAAATTCGCACTATCTTCTAACTCTCCTCCCGTTCCAGCAAGAACAACTCTCCCTGAAGTCAAGTCCTGAACTGCAGCCGTACGTGCAGACACTCCTCCATTTGCATCAACTAACCCTTCAAATGTTGAAATACCAGTAACACTAAGTGCTCCTGATGTGCTATTTGCAACACCAATGGTTGCAATACCTGTAACTGTTATATCTGTCGCGCCAATACCACCTCTTGCTCCATCACCTACACCGATATGCAGGGTATATCCCGGAACTGTGGTTGCAATACCTACTTTATTTAAAGTTGAATCACCGACAAGAAGGTTAGTATTTACCTCAACACCATTCTTAATTACAAAATTCTTATTAATCGCCATTCGGGTTCACTCTCCCCCTTATTTTTTGCTCTAATTATTTATAGGATTCCTACCTTAACTTTGGGCCATTCGCCCAACCTACCAAAGCAATCCTTGTTCCCCATGTGATGGGCCAAACTTTGTGTGGTATTCTTGAATCAAATACGATTGTTGACCCAAGATTATTATTCACCATGATCGGATAATTACTATAATTTATAAGATTAAGTTCACCTCCTTCATACTCCTTTGGATCTGTCAAATGGACACTCATACTAAGTTTGCGAACTGATCCTCTAACAGGTGCTTCACCATAATCACAATGCCAATTATAATTACCACCAACATAATACTTGATTAGTTGAAACTCAAATATATCTTTTAAATCGTATTCGTAATACTTTTCATTGACATCAAGAAATATCTTTTTACCAATTTGATTTAACACACTATTGTTGTTGGGATAATGTATCTCACAAGTTCGATAAACATCAGTTCCCTGTGAGTGGATTGGGTTGTTGTGTATTATTTCACGATGATGATAATCTCTATTTTTAAGTTTTGAGATGTAAGTCTGCATCTCTTGTAAATCTCCATCACTTAATTGAACCATATAGTATGGTTCAACAAAATCATGTCTTGACATATCAAAGAAGTCTAATAACTGCAAAAGCTAAATCGGAATTATTTCCACCTTGTTGAGCAGAAACTATTGTTACTGATCCATTTGAATATCCACTTGCTCCTCCTCCACCAGAGTCAGCACCAGAAGCAGCGTTTCCACCGCCAGCTCCGGATCCACCTCCACCAACGAACAAACCATTTTCACCAATTGACTGACTGTTTCCTCCATTATGTCTAAAACCGTAATCGGAATTAACATCTGCTGCTTTATATCCTCTTTCGATTGTTGCAGTGCTTGTATTAATCTGACCATTTGCCAAAACAAATTGTTGTTGACCAAGATCAGAGCATGGTGAGTATCCCTGACCATTCCAATATCCACCAGTGGTGCATGATTCTATCTTACCACCAGTTTCTCCTGATGGCAACTCGCCAGCTGCTGGCAAATCACCATCATTGTATTTTGTGCCACCTGCTCCACGATTTTGTCCGGTGCCAGATGATCCTGCAACGCCAGCACCTCCACCGTCACCACCGTCACCACCATACCAACCAGAAGCACCACCGCCACCACAGGCAACTAAAAGTCTTCCCTTTTCATAAAAGTATGCTCCAGCACCTCCCCTTCCTATCGATGCTGTTGGTTCAACGGTGGCACCTAATTTAAAAGTATATTCTGTATTTTTAAGTAATGTTGTTGTAAATGTGCATTTTCCACCCTCACCACCAGAATTTCCATTAAAACTTTGCCCTGCAGATCCTGCCATTTCAATTCTCACAGCGATATTCTCCTCTGTCGGAAACACTGTGATTGCACGAGTCATGTCAAAATCAGCTGTTGTTGCCTGTAAATTTAATGGCCCTAAAAATAAATTTTGAGTGCTATCATCAAAGACGTTTACATCATCATCTCTTACAATTTCAGCAGTTAAATTTGACTGTTGAAGGTTAACGGAACTGATCGTTTCAAAATTACGAGTGACTGTAAGAAGTCCACTATCCAATACTCCATCAGATTCATTTTCCTCACTCGGAAGTGTCGCTTGTCCATGGTTTAATGCTGCTGTTGGATGAGTAATTAAACAACGAACAGTTTGAATGCCAACAGTGTCACTTTGGATTGTCATAGATTTAGTTTGTGATCCAGATATGGTTGTCTTGATCGTCTGTGTTTGTCCACCACCCTGTGTTGCGGAGGTATAAGTTACCTCCACAAAGGGTTGTACACCTGTCTCAGTATTTTCTTCAAGTGTTACAACTTGACTGTTGTAAGCACTTCTTCCACCTGATCCTCCTGTCGCATTAGCTGCCATTACTTAACTCCGAATCTTCTTTGTAATATAGCAAGAACCTTGTGTAATATTTTTTTACGCAAAGTATTTTTATCAGCGGTTAAAATCCACACACTTACTCTATTTAATAAAGGAATATTGATATATCCCATATATCTACAGAACAAGTAAGCACCTGTCACCAAGTCAGACCTTTCATCCATGTAGAATCTAAGTATTTTCATGACTCCATCATGAGTCAGAATACCTTGATTATAACAATTTTTGACAAGTCCACCATCATACATGATTGAATGGGTTCCAAAACCATTCACTATGTATGTTCCATCACCAGAAACCCATAAATTTAAAAGTCGTCTTCCATTTGTAGGTTCAACATTAGCATCCCTAAGAGGTCTTGCTTTTTCTAACCATGGATAATCATCAACATCAACTGCAACCCACTCACCATCGACAAATAATGGATGATTAGTGGTTGCAAATGGAGGTATCTTTTCGTTGGGTGAAAATAAATCAGGATTCTTTTCACTAGCCGCATGCTCTTCAATAAAGGTTACTTTATTTGTTGCAGTGCGATCTTTATTTACAACGTAATCACCTATTTTTATCTTGCACATTGACCTTTCAGTCAAATCAGCGATGACAGTTCCATCGGGTGACATCAAGACTTTTGTTTCGTCAGTAAAACACCTTCTTCTCCTACGACGTGGAGGAGGAGGTGGTGGTGGAGCTGGAGGTGGTGGTGGTGGAGGAGGAGGGGGAGGAGGAGG
>FUFK010045202.1_pt1 | contig 19152 bp, 14 predicted proteins | sample 1021851 | NCBI WGS metagenome assembly FUFK01 (sample SAMEA51879418, study PRJEB19060) | metagenome
TTCGACTTCGTCGTCGTCGAAGCCGTTGAGGCACCCGTCGGCAACCCATTCGAGAGTCGTGCCTTCGTGCAGCGAGGTTTCCTCACACAGTTCCAGGACTTCCTCCCACGCAGCCCAGCGGCTCGGCACGGGTTGGCCGTCGGCGTCGGAGTGGGTGAACGAACGCCCGGTCGAGAAGCCGAAGCCCCCCGCCTCGATCGAGGTCTTGAGCAGGGCCCGCATCTCGGCCAGTTGCTCAGGCGTGGCCTCTTTCCCGACCGAGTCCTCCTTCATCACCATGCGTCGGATCGCAGAGTGCCCAACCATGAAGGCAACATTGATGGCGGTGCCGCTCTCCTCGACCCGGTCGAGGTACTCGGCGAAGCTCAGCCAGTTCCAGGGAACGCCCTGCTCGAGTGCTTCGAGAGCCATGCCCTCGACCTTGGTCATCATGTGCTTGAGGTACTCGCCGTCGGCTGCGTCGCCGAGTGGCGCGAGCGAGAAACCACAGTTGCCGGCCACCATCGAGGTGACCCCGAAGAGGTTCGACGGTGTCGAGTGCGGGTCCCAGAAGATCTGGGCGTCGTAGTGGGTGTGGGGGTCGACGAATCCCGGACACACGATCTGGCCGGTGGCATCGATCGTCTCGGCCGCCTCTTCGGTCACGCCGCCGTCGGCGGTGGACCGGATCGCAACAATGCGACCGTCCTTGACGCCGATATCGGCAGCAAACCCTTCGGCGCCGGTGCCGTCGACAACCGTGCCGCCCTTGATGACCATGTCGAGCATCCCGTCATCGTACCGGCGACCTGAGGAGGCGTCAGATTCGGCCGGTTCGTTCAGGTGTGTGGATGTGCGAGGATGCGCGCATGAGCGAACGGACCGTGGCGCTTCGCGCCCAGATGACCCCGGAGGAGAAGGCCCACTTCGTCGCCGGAGTCGACATGTGGCACACGGGCGCGATCGAGCGTCTCGGNATCCCGGCGTTGAAGGTCACCGACGGCCCGAACGGGGCCCGTGGTGACGGACTCCTCGGCACCGGCACCCCGACGGCTTGCATCCCGTCGGGCGCTGCGCTCGGCGCGACCTGGGATCCGGACCTCGTGCAGGAACTCGGCTCGCTCCTCGGTGAGGAGTCGAAGATGAAGTCGTCCCACGTGCTCCTCGCTCCGACCATCAACCTCCATCGCTCACCGAAAGGTGGCCGGAACTTCGAGTGCTACAGCGAGGATCCTCTGCTCTCCGGCAAGATCGCCGCCGGGTTCATCCGGGGTGTGCAGTCGCACGGGGTCGCCGTGACCGCCAAGCACTTCGTCGGCAACGATTCCGAGTTCGAGCGCAACACAATCGACTCGCAGATGGACGAACGCACCCTGCGCGAGGTCGCCCTCCTGCCGTTCGAGATCGCGGTGAAGGAGGGAGGCGCATGGGGAATCATGACCGCCTACAACCGCTTGAACGGGGTGTACTGCTCCGAAGATCCGTGGCTGTTGAACACGGTGCTGCGCAATGAGTGGGGCTTCGACGGGTTCGTCGTCACCGACTGGTTCGCCAATGGCTCGACGGCAGGTTCGGTGGCGGCACGGTTGACCCTCGAGATGCCCGGCCAGGGTCGCTTCTACGGTCAGGCNCTCGCCGAGGCGCTCGAGTCGGGTGAGATCGATGAGACNNACGTNGACGTGTTGGTCGACGACCTGCTCCTCCTGATGGAGCGCACGGGGGTGCTCGACGGTGTCGGTGGCGCGCCGGAGAAGCCCCTCGACCGGCCGGAGGACCGCGCGCTCAACCGTCGCGCCGCCGCCGCCGGTTCGGTGCTGTACCGAAACGACGGTGTGCTCCCACTCGACCCGTCAACAGTCGGCTCGATCGCCGTGATCGGCCCCAGTGCAATGCATGCCCGGGTGATGGGAGGCGGCTCAGCCAACGTCCGGCCCTACCACGACACCCCACCGCTCGATGCGCTGATGGATCGTTTCCCCGATCTCGATATCCGCTACGCCCGCGGCGCCGACATCGACCGCACGGTTCCGCCGATCACCCGACCACTGCTCGACGGTGTTGCTCGGATCGAGTTCTTCGAAGGGTGGGCGTTCGAGGGTGACGTCGTCGCCGTCAGCGAGCAACCCAACACCCGTCTGCTCGCGTTCGGCTCGCCTGCCCCTGGGGTCGAGTCTGAACGCTGGAGTGCGCGCGTCACGGCGACGATCATCCCCGAGGCCTCTGGCGCCCATCGCTTCACCCTCACCGAGTCCGGTCGTGCGGTTTTGCGGGTGAACGGCGAGACCATCATCGACGCCAGCGCCCCCGATATCGAGCGCGGCGATTCCTTCTTCGGCTTCGGCTCGATCGAGATGTCGGCCGACATCGACCTCGAAGCCGGCGAGGCCGTCACCGTCGAGATCGAGTTCACCAATGAGGGGGCCATCCTGCTGGCAGGCGTGATCGTCGGCGGCAAGGCCGTTGTCGAACGTGATCTCGTGGGCGAAGCGGCGGCCCTTGCCGCGGAATGCGACGTTGCCGTCGTCGTCGTCGGGACCAACGACGACTGGGAGACGGAGGGTCGCGATCGGGATCTGTGGGAACTTCCCGGCGGTCAACCAGCGCTGATCCGAGCCGTGGCGGCTGCGAATCCGCGCACGGTCGTCGTCCTGAACGTCGGCTCGCCCCACAGCCTTGATTGGCTCGACGAACCGGCTGCCGTGCTGAGTGTCGGNTTCGGCGGGCAGGAACTGGGTGAAGCGGTCGTCGACATGCTCGTCGGCGACCTCGAGCCGGGCGGCCGTGCCCCCACCACGATCGGTGCCCGCTACGAACACTTCGCCGCCTATCCGAACTATCCGGGTGAGAACAGCGTGACCCGCTATGGCGAGGGCGTTTTCTGTGGTCATCGTTGGCACGACGCGATGAGGATCGAGCCCGCCGTCGCGTTCGGCGAGGGACTCGGATACTCGACCTTTGAGTTCGGTGCCCCGGAGATTCCCGACTCGATCGATGCCGGCGAGGGGCTCACCGTGCGAGTGCCGGTGACCAATACCGGCGCCCGTCGCGGGAGCGAGGTCGTGCAGGTCTACGTCGAACCGACGGATGCTCACCCGATCCGGCCGGTGCGAGAACTCAAGGGATTCGCAAAGGTCACGCTGGATCCCGGTGCAACGACCGAGATCGAGATCGATCTGCCGCCCCGGGCGTTCGCCTATTTCGATCCTGGTGATCCGGTGTACGGCGAGCTTTCGGCGAACTCGCTCGTGCCCGCTGGTGTTGGCGTGGTTCATCGCGAGCAGGCCGGCTGGTACGTCGACGCGGGCACCTACCGGATCTGGGTGGGTCGCTCGTCACGCGAGTTCTCGGTGGTGGAGGACGTCACGGTGTCCGGCGACGTCCGCCTCGATCCCTGATCGTTCCGTTTCCGGCTTGTCGGAGACGCCGTCATTCGTGGAAGCGTTCCATCCTGCGTACAGTCACTGCATCCCCCGCCGAAGGAGGCCCGCATGTTTTTCGGCCGTGANAAGCAGACCATGCCCGAGCCCGATCAGGCCCTTCCTGGCCGTTCCGAGGCCGTGCCGGTCCAGCCCGCCCACCTTGTGCTCGGNACGCCGCTCGACGGCCCCGTGCCCGAGGGCCACGAGGTCGCCGTCTTGGGCCTCGGCTGTTTCTGGGGCGCTGAGCGTTTCTACTGGCAGCTCCCGGGCGTGCACACGACCGCGGTTGGCTACGCCGGCGGCTACACCCCGAACCCGCTCTACGAAGAGGTGTGCACCGGCAAGACCGGTCACAACGAGGTCGTTCGGGTCGTGTACGACCCCGCCATCGTTACCTACGACGACGTGTTGAAGATCTTCTGGGAGGTCCACGACCCCACCCAATTCATGCGGCAGGGCAACGACATCGGCACCCAGTACCGCAGCGAGATCTATGTGTACTCCGAGGAGCAACGGGAGGCTGCGGAGGCCAGCAAGCGGAAGTACCAGGACGCGTTGAGCGCTCGAGGCTTTGGCGAGATCGAGACCACGATCGTCGACGCGCCGACCTTCTACTTCGCCGAGGAGTATCACCAGCAGTACCTCCACCGGAATCCGATGGGCTATTGCAACCACGGCTTCTGCCAGGTCAGNTACGACTGACGTACTCCNNCGGCCCNAGNGCNNCGNCGAGGNGGNTCGNAAAATCGACCCGACCCCGGGGCGNNGTGCCCGGGGCCGGTTTCGAAATGTCGGCGGCGTGGCCGCGCTGGTTCAGATGCTCTGGCTCGGGAAGCCGGGGCCTTCGTGGTCGGTGCCNGCCATCGAGGCGTTGAGGCGGGCCTTGCTCATGAGCTCGGCGACGACCGGACCCATGTCGGCGGGGTCGTCGGTCTGCTTGGCGACAGGGCCAAGGTGCCAGCCCTCGGCGATGCCGAGATTCTCACCACGGATGTCGAAGCAGCGGCCGGTGACGTTTTGTGCCTCTGGTGAGGCGAGCCAGGTGGTGATGACGGCGATCCAACGCGGGCTGATGGCCTCGGCAAGCCCCTCGGGAGCGTTGTCGCCACCCATCAGGTCGGCGGTCATGCGGCTCCACGCAGTGGGCGCAAGGCAGTTGACGGTGACGCCGTACTTGGCGAGTTCCTGGGCGGCGATGAGCGAGAAGGCGGCAATGCCGGCCTTGGCGGCGCCGTAGTTGGTCTGGCCAACATTGCCGTAGATGCCCGATGGCGACGCCGTGTTGATGATGCGCCCGTAGACGTCCTCGCCGGCCTTGGCCTTCTCACGCCAGTACTTGGCGGCATGGTTGCTCGGGGCGAAGGTGCCCTTGAGGTGCACGGCGATGACGGCGTCCCAGTCGTCCTCGCTCATCGAGAACAGCATGCGGTCGCGGAGGATGCCAGCGTTGTTCACGATGATGTTGATGTCGCCGAACGTGTCGATGGCTTGCTGCACCATGGCACCGGCCTCGTCGAAGACGGCGACATTGCCCCCGTTGACGACTGCCTCGCCGCCCATGGCCTCGATCTCGGCCACGACGTCCTGGGCTGGGGTGGCGTCGGCGCCACTACCGGCGGCGTCGCCGCCAAGGTCGTTGACGACGACTTTGGCGCCTTCCGACGCCATCATCAGCGCGTGTTCGCGGCCGATACCGCGGCCGGCGCCGGTGACCAGCGCGACCTTTCCGTCGAGAATGCCCATGGCCCCTCCTCGGGGTGATGTTGATTGCCCTCGCCTGGGGGAGAGCGAACGTGAACGTTCGTTAGCGTGCCAGGAATTCAGCGGAGCGGCTACTCCGTCGTGCCACGCACGAGCGGAAAGCGTTCGCTCACCAGTGGAGCCCCGTCCGGGATGGTGTCGTCTCGAAAGTCGGGGTCGGTGCGGCCGGGGGCGGCGTCGTAGAACGCGTCGTCACCGAGCCAGANGTAGGCGATGGCCCGACGGGGTGTCGGCAGCGTGTTCGCCGGGGCGCCGTGCAGCGTGCGGTGTCGCCAGACGAGCGCATCGCCGGCCTGGAGATCCCACCACACCGACTCGAACTGGGCGTCGAGCCCCTCGGGTGGCGGCGCCGGAACCCTTCCTCGTGTGATCACATCGGCGTAGGCGCCGCTGTCGTCGAAGTGGCCCATCAGATGAATGGGTTCGTCCCGGCGGTGGGAACCGGCGAGAAACTGCAACGCCGTCGTGTGAGGGATGTCGTCGAACGCCAGCCAGAAGTTGATTGAGTCGGCTCCGTTGACCCGTTGGAACGAGGCGTCTTCATGCCATGGCGTGGCTGCGCCACCACCGCCGTCCTTGACGAACAGGTTGTCGAAATAGCGCACCACACGCTCGGATCGCATCAGTTGGCGCGCAAGGTCGGGCATCGGGCCGTCGTCACGGAGTCGACGGAAGGCTTCGATGCGGTCGCTCACGTCGAAGTCGAAGAAGAAGCCGGGCCCATCGTCGCCGCCGATCGTGGTGGCCATTGAGGTCGGCGCGCCCCGGGCCTCGTCGCAGCCGGCGAGAATCGCTGGAAGCTCGGCAGGTTCGACCACCCGCCGGAGACAGACGACCCCGTCGGCCTCGAATGCGCTGACGGCGACCATCGATTGGTGGAGCCACCAACCGAACCCGAGGACGGGCCGATCCGGTCGAGGCTGGGCCATGATGTCGGCGTGATCGACGTCGCGGACGTGCTGCAACCCGAACTGACCGAGGTCAACCGCCTTCCCGCGCGGCCGCCGTTGACCCCGTATCCCGATGTCGATTCCTCGCGAGACGGTGTTGGCACGCCCTGGCGTCGGTCGCTCGACGGCGCTTGGCGATTCCGCCTGGTGCCGTCGCCGTCTGCTGCGCCCGCTCGATGGATGCACCCGACGACCTCGGATGCGCGTTGGCGCACGATCGATGTGCCGGGCTGCTGGACCCGTCAGGACACCGGCGATCTGCCTCACTACACGAACATCGTGATGCCATGGCCCGAAACCGATGCGCCGTATTCGCCGCCGGAGAATCCGACCGGCCTGCACCGCACGACGTTNTCGGTGCCGCGTGCCTGGCGNAACCGTGACGTGATCGTGCACCTCGGTGGCGCCGAGAGTGTTGCGATCGTGTGGTGCAACGGCGCGTTCGTCGGGATGGGCAAGGACTCGCGTCTGCCGTCGGAGTTCGACCTCACCCCTCACCTCGTCAGCGGCACGAATCTGCTGGCCGTCATGGTGATCCGGTATTCCGATGCGACATGGATCGAGGATCAGGACCACTGGTGGCACGCAGGCCTTCACCGGTCGGTGTATCTCGAGGCTCGAGGCCGCACCAGGATTGACGATCTCCACGTCGGGGCCGACTTCGACGCAGCGACCGGCATCGGCCGTCTCTCCGTCAGGGCACATGTGCATGGTTCGACCGGGGNAGAGTCGATCCGCACNTGGCTNGAGACGCCGGCNGGCACGCGGGTCGGCGCNGTGCTCGANGCCGAGGTCGCCGACCGGGGTCGCGGGTCGCAGTTCGAAGAGGTCCTCACCGCCGTGACCCACCCGGGGCCGGTTGCGTCCGCTTCGGTCGACCTCGTGAAGATCCGGCCGTGGACGGCCGAGACCCCGAATCGGTACCGAGTCGTCACCGAACTGCTCGACGGCACGGGCTCGGTGATCGAGGCGCACGCCACGATGACGGGCTTTCGGCGGGTCGAGGTGGTCGATCGACGCCTTCGCATCAACGGCACGGACGTGAAAATCATCGGTGTCAACCGGCACGACCATCACCCGGTCACCGGGAAGACCGTCAGCGTCGACGAGATGCGTGAAGAGCTCGTGTTGATGAAGCAGCACAACCTCAACTCGATCCGAACCGCCCACTACCCGAACGATCACCGGCTCCTCGAGCTGTGCGACGAGCTCGGCCTCTATGTCATCGACGAGGCCAACATGGAGTGCCATGGCCGCGAGATCTCACTCGCCCACGACCCCCGTTACGAGCGGGCAATCCTCGAACGCACCCAGCGCCTCGTGCGGCGCGACCGCAACTTTGCCTGCGTGATCGGCTGGTCGCTCGGCAACGAGTCGGGCCACGCCCCCGTGCATAGCTCGGCGGCGGCATGGATCAAGCACATCGACCCGACTCGCTTCGTGCATCACGAAGGCGCCGAACGGTGGCGGCTCTCCTACGGTGGGGTGGCGCATCACGACCTGCTCCGAGCGCCGACCGCATCCGAACGGCTGAGCAACGACGTCGTCACCACGATGTACCCATCGATCCGCCATGTCGCGCTGTGGGCTGAGTGGGCGGAGAAGACCGGTCTCGACGACCGACCGATGCTGATCTGCGAGTTCTCCCACGCAATGGGGAACTCGAACGGGTCACTCGACGAGTACCTCGATCTCTTCTGGAATCAGCCGGCCATCGCCGGTGGCTACCTGTGGGACTGGCGTGACCAGGGCCTTGCCGAGACCGACCANAACGGCCGCTTCTTCTGGGCCTACGGCGGTCACTTCGGCGACGAACCGAATGATGCGAACTTCTGCATCAACGGTCTCGTCGGGCCCGATCTCGTCCCGCACCCGGCCATGCGAGAGCTCGCCTGGGGCGCTCGGCCGGTCACCGTCGAGCATCTCAGCGGCAAGCGGGTCCGGGTCACCAACCGGTATGCCTTCGCCGATCTTTCGGGTCTGCAGTTGCGGTGGTCGGTCGAGGTCGACGGAAGGCGGGTTGAGCGGGGCACGCTCGACATCGACCTCCCAGCGGGCGCGAGCGCGAACGTGACGGTCCCGTTCAGCACGAAGCGACCCGATGGGGAGGCCCATCTGCTTGTGGAGACGGTCGTCCGCCGGGCGACCCCGTGGTGCGCGAAGGGCCATGTCGTCGCCTGGGACCAGNTCGCGCTGAACGACATGGTGACGGCGGTGCCGCGGCCGAAACGGAGGCGGGCGATCGAGGTCGAGACGTGCGATACCGGGATCGCCGCCGTCATGGTCGATGGGGAGACCGTCGTCTGCGGTGACATTCGTGGCTGGCTCTGGCGCGCCCCGACCGACAACGACGGTGTGGGTCAGGGTTGGATGAGCGAGGTCAAGGGTGTGCGCATCGATTGGCTTCGATGGGGGCTCGATCGGCTCACATCGGAGGTCGACTCGATCACCCGCCGGACCCGCGCCGGCATCGAGACGATCACCCTGATGCGTCGCCTCGTCGGAGCTGACGCCGAGGCGGCCCATCGCACGAAGATCACCGTCGTCGACGGTGTCGCGACCTTCGCGGAGCAGATCGTGGTCCCGGCTGAGTGGCACGATCTCGCCCGAGTGGGGGTGCGGTTCGAGGTCCCTGGTGATCTCGACCAGCTCACCTGGTTCGGACCCGGCCCGCTCGAGACGTATCCCGACCGTAAGGCGAGCGGCATCGTGTCGCGTTGGACTTCGACCATCGACGAACAGTTCCACCCCTATGTTGTGCCCCAGGAACACGGGGCCCACGCCGATGCCCGGTGGATGGCGCTCACCGACGAGCGGGGTCGTGGCATCGTCGTTGCCGGCCAGCGGCCGATGGTTCTCACTGCCCGGGCCGACCACGACGCCACCCTCACGGCGGCATCGACGCTCGCCGAGCTCGATCCCGAACCGACGATCGAGGTTCACGTCGATTCCGCCGTGCGTGGACTCGGTACCGCAGCGTGCGGGCCCGATGTCCTCGACCGTTTCGTCGTCGGCCCGGGTCGACATCGCTTTTCCTGGACGATCGGAGCCGCCCGATGAGCAAACCCGCCAAATGGTCTGATCCCGATCACAAGCTTTTTCCGTATCAGGTCGGTTTCACCGGCCCGCCGAAGGACTGGGATGCCGCGCCGTCGGATTTCCTTCGAATATCGCCCAACTCGGTCGGCGTCCACGGTCGCCTGCTCCATACGCCGGAGTACGCCCACACGCTCGAACAGCGAGCGAACAACTTNCACCTGCTCGAGGATTATGTGTACGCGATGTCGGAGGCGGGTGCTGATGTCGTCGGTCAGGTCGGCACGAACTGGGTGCACGCCAACGGCACCGACCANGACGACATCGTGCGTTTCACCNCCGAGATGTCNGAGAAGTACGAGACNCCGTTCCNCATGGCNGGTCTCACGCTNGTGCAGGCGTGCCANGNGNTCGGATACGAGAGGATCGCGCTCAACTCGGTGTACTTCTGGCCCGATTGGCGTGATGGAGTCGTCCGTTTCCTGCGGTCGGCCGGGATCGATGTGGTCTGGGCCGGCAACTTCGTTGATCAGGGGTTCTTCGACGACCAGCAGATCGTGAACGATCACACCTGGATCTTCCCTGGTGATCTCGCGGCAAGGTCATTCAGCTACGTCGCTGAAGAGGCGCCCAACGTCGACGCCATTCTCGTCAACGGGATGTGCAATTTCCGCGGTGCGTCCGGCCAGCCCCAGCGGATGGTGCACCGAGTNGCCGAGATGGAGGCACTCGTCGAGACGCCGATCCTGGCAGCCGACTGCACGCTCTATTGGGCGATCTACCGCACCCTCGGCATCGGACCGGTCGGCTCGGGCAACGGCAGCCTGCTCGACTCACTGCGACCCCCGGGGGACGAGCTCGCCTGATCTGNCGGCAGGNTTCGTCCGCTCGTCGCGTTCGCCCNACCGATCAGGGGTCGACCCAGCCGTTGGCAATGCAGCCACCCAGCCCTTTGGTCTGTTGCATCATCACGGGNGCNGGCTGACCTGCNCCCGGGCACGTCGCGTGGCCGGCACCCAGGATGTAGTGCCCGATCTCGTGGTTGATCAGGTAGCGCCGATAGGTCTCGAGATCGGCCGGCCACGAATCAGTGGCGCCGAACCATCGGTCGCTGTTGATCGCAACCCACCCGTTGCGGGCGCACGAGAAGCGCCCGTTCGTCTGCAGTGGCCGACACAGCTGATCGGTGCGGGCGGGAGTCGCCACGATGATCGTGAACAGCCCGCCGTCGTCGACGAGTCGGAACCCTGCGCCCCGACCGATCCATGAGCGTTCGTCGCTGAGGGTCTCGATCACGAACCCGACGAGATCGGCTCGGTCGAGCTGGTCGGCAAGGGCGTCGTCCACCTCAATGGAGAACTCGATCAGCGGCGCTCCATCGATGTCGAGCGTGCGCGGCAGCGTGGTGGTGGTCGTCGTGGACGTTGAGGTAGTTGTGGTCGTGGACGTCGTGGTCGTGCTGCTGGTTGTCGCCGTTGTCGCCGGTGCTGCCGTAACGATGGCTGTCGCGGCCGCCGCTTCGGTCGTGGTCGGAACGGCGAGGTCGTCGCTCGTCGACCCACATCCCGAGGCGGCGACGAACCCGAGGACGGCGAGAACCCGGACCATCGACCGGGTCATGACAGGCGTCTCTGGCAGCTACGAACGGCCGTCGACCTTGATCACCAGAGCGTCNCCCTGACCACCACCNCCGCAGAGGGCGGCGACACCGATGCCGCCGCCGCGCCGCTTGAGTTCGTAGGCGAGATGGATNGCGATGCGGGCGCCCGACATGCCGATCGGGTGACCGAGCGCGATGGCGCCGCCGTTGACGTTGACGATGTCGTCGGGGATGCCGAGGTCGGCCATCGACGCAACGGCGACTGCGGCAAACGCCTCGTTGAATTCGAAGAGGTCGACATCGGAGAGCGAGAGTCCGGCCCGCTCGAGCGCGACCATCGTGGCCCGGCTGGGCTGGGTGAGTAGGGAGGTGTCGGGGCCGGCGACCTCGCCGTAGCTGATGATCTCGGCGAGCGGTTCCACGCCGAGGGCCTCGGCCTTTGCCTTCGTGGTGACGACGGTGGCGGCGCCTCCATCGGAGATCTGCGACGCGTTGCCCGCGGTGACGTTGCCGGCGCCGCCGAACGCCCCACGCAGACTGCCGAGGGACTCGGCGGTGGTGCCGACCCGGATGCCTTCGTCGTCGGCGACGATCAGGTCGTCGCCCTTGCGCTGCTTGATGGCGACGGGGACGATCTCTTCGGCCAGCAGGCCGTCCTTCTGTGCGATTGCGGCGCGCTCATGCGACATCGCCGAGTATTCGTCCATCGGCTCGCGGGCCATGCCATCGGCAGCGGCATAGCGCTCGGTGCCGGCACCCATGAGCTCGTGCTCAATCGAGCAGTAGAGGCCGTCGAGGGTGAGCGAGTCGTGCATGGTGGCATCGCCGTAGCGGTAGCCGCCACGGCCCTGCTGCAGGATGTAGGGCGCCTGGGTCATCGACTCCATCCCGCCGGCNACGCACAGTTCGGCCTCGCCGACCGCGATCTGACGATGGGACAGTGCAATGGCGTTGAGGCCCGACGGGCAGGCCTTGTTGATCGCCGTCGACGGCACAGTGAGCGGAATGCCGCCTTTGAGCGCGGCCTGTCGGGCAGGCACCTGTCCGGCGCCCCCCTGCACGACCTGACCCATGTAGGCGAAGTCGACGTCCTCGCCCGCCACGCGGGCTCGTTTCAGCGCCTCTTCGATCGCGAAGCCGCCGAGGTCGGTGCCGCTGAACGATGCAAGCGCGCCGGACATCTTGCCGATCGGGGTGCGAGCGCCGGAAAGAATCACGGTTTCCGTCATGGGAGAAAACGTATCGCCCCCGGCGACCGTGGCCGAATGTCAGGCCGACGGTGGCGGTTTCGGGAGGGCCGTAGATCCCCGTGCGGGNNCGGATGGCAACCTCGTGNTCTCGGAGTGCGCAGGCGTCGTCGANGGCGAGTAGCAGGCATACGNTGGNGACNTCGATGCCGTCAGGGGGTCGCCGGTGAACGTTGCAGTGTGTCGCCAAGGCATACAAGTCGGTAGCTGGCGCTGGTGCCGTCACCGTCGGAGTAATCGATCGTGATGTCGGCGATCGGGTGCGCCCGGTGTCTGATCCCTGATCAGCTCTACCTTCGACTCGCGCAACGGCGAGGCGTTGGGACAGATCGCCCTGAGGATTGTTGCCGCTAGCGAACATCTTTTCGAGAGATGCTCTTTCGCCCCTCAACACTTGGGGGAGGGGCCAGCTACCGGGAGACCGTCGGCAATCGGACGATGAAACGCGCGCCACCGATCGGCGCATCCTCCACATCGATGCGACCACCCAGAGACCGAACCGACTCCGCCACCACGGCCAGGCCAAGGCCGGCACCCCCGCGATCGCGGCTGCGGGCATCGTCAAGCCGGGTGAACCGCTCGAAGATTCGCGCTCGATCACCGAGCGGAACACCGGGACCATCATCATCAACCCAGAGCCGAACTCCACTGGCATCGGCCGTGAGCCCGACCTCCACGCGCCCGGTACCGTGCCGGGCCGCGTTGTCGAGCAGGTGGGTCACAATGCGAGCAACCAGCTCCGGCGTGCCGAGAATCCGGCCTGCCGACACCGCACTGGTGTCGACCGGAACGTTCCGCCGCCGGCCTGCCTCAGCCAGCACGATGTCGTCGACGTCGACCTCAGCCCACTGTGAGCCCGCCTGCCGTTCTTCGCCACGGGCAAGGATGAGGAGGTCTTCCACAATTTGCTGCAGGCGGGTGCTCTCGGCCAGCACGCCATCAGCGAGCGACTCCACCGATGTTCGCTCCGGCGTGCGTCGCGCCACCTCTGCTTCACTGCGCAACACGGCGACCGGCGATCGGAGCTCATGGCTCGCATCCGAGACGAACTGGCGCAGACGACGGTCATCAACCTCAAGTCGGTCGAGCATGGCGTTCATCGTCGCGGCGAGTTCGGCGATCTCGTCACCTGTCCCCGGCTCCGGAACCCGTTCGTGAAGGTTGCCGCTGGAGATCGCCCCGACCCGGGCGGTGATCCCCTGCACCGGTCGGAGCGCACGGCCGGTCAACAGCCAGGCAATCAGGCCACCGGCAANCACGAGNACCGGCACACTCGTCCATACGATGGTCCGAATTCGATCAATGCTCCGATCGATACCCGAAATATCGGCGAAGACGACATAGTCGACCCCGTCGAACGACCTGGTGTCGAAGATCAGCCCGTCCGGATCTACCGGAGCACGGTCCTTCGCGTCGACGGCTTCTCGCTCGATCCCGGCGAGCTCACTGTCCTTCTCGAACTCGTCCTCAATGTTGAAGACGTCCTCGAGTTCAAAGTCGACGGTGAGGAAGACGAGTTCGTCAACCACCGACTGGGGAATCACCGACCGTCCGTCATCGCCCAGTGGTTTAGGGCCGTCGAGCGTGAGCCGGAGGGGATCGAACTCCATGATCTGACCGAAATAGGTGAGGAGCGGGACCGCCTCGCCCGTCTCATATGACGCAGCCTCGAGCAGTGCAGCAAGTGCACCGCTGTCGAGCAGCTCCGCCAGAGCGAACGAGAGACTCTCGAGTTCGACCTGCACACTGAAGTCGTCAACAAATGCTGTCTCCTCCGCCTCGAACGTGAGGAGTTCAACGACCGAGACGAGCTGATCCGATCCCGAATCGTCGAGATCATCAGCGATCAGCTGATCCCCAACGGCATCGACCCCGACCGTGGCGGCGATCACCCCGAGGAGGAGCGCAACCAGGGCGACCAGCACCGTCAGCCGCGCCCGCACCGACACGGTCACGAGGCCACCACCTGGTATCCCACACCACGCACCGTCCGGACCGTTGCCACCCCGAAGGGCTTGTCGACCTTGCGGCGCAGGTACCCGATGTACACCTCGACAATGTTGGGGTCGCCATCGAAGTCGATACCCCACACGTCGTCGATCAGCTCCTGCTTCGGAATCACCTCGGGGTGACGGCGCATGAGCGTCTCAAGAACGGCGTGCTCGCGCGGTGTCAACTCAACCACCACCTCTCCCCGCGTGCATCGGCGGGTCGCCGGATCGAGACGGAGATCACCGACCTCGTGCACCATCGCAGGGGCTGAGGCAGTCCGACGAGCCAATGCTCGCAGACGAGCGGTCAACACCATGTGCGAAAACGGCTTCCGAAGATAGTCATCGGCGCCGAGCTCGAGCCCCTCGGCCTCGTCGTACTCGCCGTCCTTTGCCGTAAGCAAAAGGATCGGAGTCCAGTTGTCCTCGTTGCGCAGCGTTCGACAGACCTCGTAACCGTTCATACCCGGGAGCATGATGTCGAGCACGATTGCGGCGTATTGACCCTCACGAGCCCGCCACAGGCCATCGATCCCGTCGTGCACGACATCGACGGCAAAGCCGTCCGCTTCCAGACCGCGAGCGATCGAGTTCGCCAGCCGTTCTTCGTCGTCCACTACCAGGATGCGCACCCCCGCAGTGTGCCAGCTCGCACCTAAGGGGTTGCTGAGTGCGCTCTCAGGTGTTCTCAGACTCGTCTCAGGCAGACTCGGGCACGGTTGCGATCGTCACCCACGACCCCCAACAGAAAGTGACGACCATGTCTCTCGGGACCAACGACACCGAATCCCCCAACCACTCCCCCGAAACGCCGAGCCGCCGGCGTGCCGGCATGCCCACCGGGGTACTCCTCGGAGCCATGGCCCTGACCGCTGCGGTGGTCGGGATCAGCGCCGTTGCCGGCGCTCAGGACAGCTCGACAGACCGCCGCAAGGCCACGGTCGAGATGGCGAAGACGACCAGCACCGAACTCGACGACACAACCGTGATGCTCGAAGACGACGAAGCATGGGCCGCATTCGATCAGTGCCTCAGTGATGCGCTCGGCCCTATCGATGAGGACGGGATCAAGGACACCGAACTCACCGACGACGATTGGGAAGCCCTCGAAGTCCAGTTCGAGACGGCCGAAGCGTCGTGTGAGGAATTCCTCCCCGACGACGTCAAGTCTGAAATTGCCGCCTTCCAGCCCTTCGACGACTGCATCGACGCCCAACTGGGCGATAAGACCATCAAGGACGAAACCGAACTCACTGACGACGAGTGGGAAGCCCTCGAAGTCCAGTGGGTCGCCGCCGGGGACGCCTGCTTCGACCTGCTGCCCAAGGAAGCTAAGGCTGAGGCCTTCAAGGCCTACGACGACTGTCTGGCTGACGCCGGACTCGGCGACGACATGGGTGTCGCCGTTTATGTGGAGGACGGTGAAATCGGCCAATCGGTTCAGTTCGGCGAGGACGGCGGCACCGTCACCATCACAGGCGATGCCACGGGGGTCAGTGTGACTACCGACGGCGACGTCTCGGTGCTCGACGATGCGGCATTCGAGGCTGCGTTCGAGGCCTGTGACGAACTCCTCACGGAAGACATCTCCGACGTTGACGAGTTCGATGACTTTACCGAAGACGACGAGAACGACGACTGACGCGCGCGCCCTCGTCACTCCCTACCGCGGCGGGCGTCCTCTGCGGCAAGAGCAGAGAGCCCGCGAAAATGTCGCTTGGTGTCGATGGGTTATGAATCTGTCGTTCCAGCGTTCGGGTCTTCCGGAGCCTCCTCACCCTGGTCACCAGCAAGAGGCGATGGAACTTCCCAGCCCGCATCTTCGAGGCCATCAAGGACGAGTTGCGTAACGGTGTCGGCAAGCTGCCCTACGTCTGGGTCGATGGGAATAAGGTTCGTAGACAACGCCATGGATACATCGAGATCAGGGAAGTACCTGGCGTGGGACCGGAATCCGGGAACGCCCCCACCGTGTTCAAAGGTGCGGTAGCCAACCCGTTCACTGAGTTGGATTCCGAGCGCATATGACGTGTCGAGAGCTGTTTCAGAGAAGAGTTCTACGGTTTCTTCCTGGAGAACAGTCCCATCAAACATCGCCTTGAAGAAGTGGGCGAGATCATCCATCTGCGCTTCGATTCCGCCGCCAGTCCACGGAGCTGAGGTCAAAACCTCCTGTGGTCCGACGCTGAGGTCGAGAAGGTCACCTACTTCAGCTGCGTCCAAATATGGGGCGAGGCCGGGCAACAGAGAAATGAGGTCCGCTAATTCTCCTTGGACGTACATTGCGGGGACATACGTCGGGGGCGACTCACCTGGAGTCAAGTACAGCTCTGTGACGCCTGCTGGATCGAAAACGAGTTCTCTCATCGCTTCGTGGGCTGCTTTGCCCGTGACCGCTTCGATAACGAGCCCGGCGACAATGTGCCCAACGGTGTTATACGAGTACTCGGTTCCCGGTACGTACTGAGGTCCGACGCCGAACGCCCAATTGACGACTTCCTGCGGGTCCATCGAAACATCAAGCCGGTCACTGACCGTAAGGTAGAAGCCGGGGTCGAACGCGTATTCTCTGAAGCCGTCAGTGTGGTCCAGTATCTGGCGAATCGTGATGAGCGGCGCGTAGTCCACTCCGTCGAGTTCGTANCCGGTAGCCCATTCGTCCCCAAGGTACGTGGCGACGGTTGCGTCAACATCAACGAGTCCTTGCTCCACCAGTCGAAGGACGACGGCCGAGGTGATGGGTTTACTGATGCTGGCGATACGCCAGTAATCCTCCGTCGATGTGGCGCCGTCTGCTCGCAGGTCTTGAACTCCGGAAGCTACGAGAACTTCGGATCCGTCTGGGAGAAGAACCGCCAATGAGGATCCTGGAGCTCCGTTGGCGGCGATCCAGTCATCTAACGCTGCCTGGATTGACCGCTCCAGTTCTGCAGTGGCCAATGGGCCTCCAGGATCCTCATCGGAGGACTCTGGAGCTGGGGTCTCCTCGCCAGCTACGGGGCTTTCTTCGCTTGTCTCTGGCGTTTCAGATTCCTGGCTTTGATCCTCTTGAGACGCAGAAGTCTCNNTTGTGCTTTCTGACCCACCGCAACTGCTTGAAATCANCACAAGTGCAAGCAGTGCACTCAGGAGCGTAAATCTTCTCATTGCTGCCCTTCTCTGCGAACCGGCAACCCCAAGGAATTGCTGAAGTGGGGAACCTAGTACCTGTCTACACTCTGAATTTTCTGTCCACACTCTGACGTCCGTCTCGNGCGTGNTGAACGGGNTGCCGGAGACGCCGTTGCGGTAGTGGTGCCAGACGCTGTCGGCGGCGGNGGGATCGGGATCGACGGCAAGGCNCGGGCAGGGTTCTCAGGCGGGTTGGGATCACGTGGCGGGGGGCGGAACGAGTCCGGCGAAGACCCGCTCCCAGTCGTCGATCCCGCAGCCGTTGGTGCGGGTGATCTCGTAGTCGACCTCGATGCCGTCGAGGAGTCCGCTGACGGTGGCGGTTTCGGGACCGCCGTAGATCTCCGTGCACATGCGATCGACCATGACGTTCGGGTCGAGCAGCATGCGGGCTGTGTCCGTCGCGATCGACAGGCACGCCGTTGCCGCGTCGACACCGAGAGGCACCTCGCCGGTGAAGGTCGCCGTATCGCCCAGGCAGGCGAGTCGGTACTCGGTGAGGTTGCCAGCGGCGTCAGTGAAGGAAATGGAAAGGTCGGCGATCGGGTAGGGGCCGGCGCCGAGCGGGAGGTCGTCTTTTGCGGTGTCGCTTGTGTCGCCAGAACCGACGGTCGTCGTCTGCTCGTCATTCTCACCGCAGGCAGTGATGCAGGTGACGGCGAGGAGGAGGCTGATCAGGGTGAGGATGCGGCGCATCAGGGGTGTCTCCCAGGGGTTTGGTTGCGGATACGTGTTCTGACGTCACCGCTCGGCTGCTGGTTCCCAAGGCCACCGGATTTCGGGTCGTTGTGCCAGTGTGGTCGGCGTGGAGATCAAGGGTTGGATCGCGTCGCGCCAGAAGGACTCGATCCGGATCCGAAACGTCAAGGCCGAGGACGAGCAGGCGCTGCGTGCCGCGTTGATGGCTGCCTGCGAGGGTGGCGGTACCGACCGAACGCTCCTGTGGGAACTGCCCCGCCGTCCGGAGCCGATTCGGATGGCTGCCCGGATCTCGCTCGGTCTCACCTGCACGGCGGGGGTGCTGCTGCTCGCAGCGTTCGTGGCAGGAGCCGAAACTCGCACCACGCTCCTCATCGCGCTGGCGCTCGTCGTGTTCTTCGGAGGTGGCTTTCCTCTTGTCGTTGCGCGTGGCGACCGGGGAGTGAAGGTTTTTGCCGACGGCACGCTGGAGCGAGCTGACTGGGGTGGCGTCTCGACCTTCGATCTGCGCCGCTACCAGCGGGTCACGCTGCACTGATCACCGGCGGCCACGACGACAGCGCGCCGTTCAGGCGGCAGGCTCGTCGGCGACAACCCGGCGGGTGTCGCTGACGATGGCGCCCGGGTGACCGCAGAACCAGCATCGGGTCTCCGCGTCGCCGTACCAGCCGACATCGCAGCTGCGGCACCGTCGGGGCGCTGCACCCTCGATGGGAGCCTGTTCGACCCGTGATTCGCTCACGATGGCCACCCTAAGCCGATGCGAACCTGCGATTGGGTGATCCCTGCCGGAGAGCGGTGCCATTGGCGTAGCCTCTGCAGCGGCGTTGCGCAGCCGGCGAGGCGCCACCCCCGAACGATCGAGGAGAACCGACATGGCCACGCTGTGCCCCAACGCCGACGGCTCGAGCCCGCAGCAGCGAGAGTTCGATGAAGCACCCCCGATGTGCATCGACCCCGAGAAGACCTACACCGCCACCATGGTCACCTCGATGGGCACGATGGTGATCCATCTCAACGCCGCCCAGGCACCGAAGACGGTCAACAACTTCGTGACGCTCGCCCGGTACCACTACTACGACGGCATCATCTTCCATCGCATCATCAAGGATTTCATGATTCAGGGTGGATGCCCCTTGGGTAATGGCAGTGGAGGGCCGGGCTTCAACCTCCAGGATGAGATCAACGCGATTACCGGGCTGCGCCTTGATCCCTATTTCTCGGCCACCAAAATCGCTTGGATTCTCGACCATGTGGACGGCGCGCGGGCGGCCGCCGAACGCGGCGAACTGGCCTTCG
>FUFK010017575.1_pt1 | contig 19150 bp, 19 predicted proteins | sample 1021851 | NCBI WGS metagenome assembly FUFK01 (sample SAMEA51879418, study PRJEB19060) | metagenome
AAAGATTACAAGAATAGAACGTGATGGACAGATTGATGTTCCTAGCAGTTCTTTTGTTATTAACGGAACAGCAGATGACCCTGCTGCATTAATTCAAGTATATAGAGATGGCGACCCCACCGATATATATGCAGGTCATCGATTTTCGGCACTTACAAAAATTGCCGACATTAGAGCGATTGAGAATGGAGATAAATTTGAGCGTAAAGAGGTTACGGACTTCAAAAATGTAAAAGCAAGAACATTTGAGTTTCCATTTTCATCGGAATATCCAGTCAAGCGTTATTTCGGTAACGAAATATTAAGCCATGAAGAAGGAGCAGCAGATTTAGCACGATTAAATGATGGCGGTGCTGTTCTGTTTAATCACGATATGAACAAACCTATTGGTGTGGTGGAGTCAGCTCGAATCGATCCAGATACCAAACGAGGTTATGCAAAGATTCGTTTCTCTCGCAATAAGTTTGCATCTGAAATATTACAAGATGTTCAAGATGGAATATTAAGAGGTATTTCTTTTGGATATCAGATAAATGATATGGAAGAAGCAGAAGATGGCATGAGAGCCACCAACTGGTCAGTTCACGAACTATCAGTTGTTACTGTTCCAGCTGATCCAACTATTGGTTTTGGAAGAAGTTTGATAGAACCCTCTCAAGGTAATAGTATTAGTATGGAACAAGAATCTCCAATTGAGGAGATTAATTCTGCGGTTGAACCCGCATCAACAACAGTCCGAAACATGGAAGAATCAACTAAAGAAACTGCGGTTGATACGGCTCCAGCCGTTGAAATCGACATCAAAGCCGAAGTACAACGTGCTATTGATGAAAACAATGCTCGTACAGCATCAATCACTTCGTTATGTCGTGAGTTTGGAGAGTATGGAGCAGAACAGCTTGCTGATTCACTTATAAAGGGAAATAAAACTCCCGAAGAAGCAAAAGCAGCTATCCTCGATCTTGTTAAAAACAAGGCAGAGGTTCGTAATACACCCATTCGTTCTACTGACATGACAACAAACGAAGTTGGCTTAGACCAAAAAGAAATTAAGCAGTTCTCTTTCTTGAGAGCATTAAATGCTTTAGCAAACCCAACAGATCGTGCTGCACAAGAAGCAGCAGCTTTCGAGAGAGAAGTATCTGATGCAGCCTCTAAAAAATATGAGAAACCTGCAAACGGAATTCTTGTTCCTAACGAAGTCTTAAAAAGAGACTTGAATGTAGGTACTGCGACAGCTGGTGGTAATTTAGTTCCAACAGAATTACTTGCAGGTTCATTTATTGACATTCTTAGAAAGAGAATGGCTGTGATGGCAACAAACCCAACAATGCTTACAGGATTGTCTGGTAACGTATCTATCCCAAGAATGACCTCAACCTCAACTGCGTATTTCGTTGGTGAATCTGGTGCGCCAACTGAGAGTCAACAGGCGTTTGACCAAGTGAACATGACTCCAAAAACTATAGGAGCTTTTGTTGACTACAGCAGAAGATTACTTCTACAATCTTCTATTGATGTTGAAGCAATGATCAGAGATGATATTGCAAAGGTTATTGCTACAAAACTTGATAACGCAGCCATCTATGGTTCTGGTAGTTCTAACGAGCCACTTGGAATTAAAGATACAACTGGTGTAGGTACATCAACAATTACTACATTCGGAACATTTGCCGAATATATAGCACTCGAAACAGATGTTGCAGCAGCAAATGCTGATGTAGCTAATATGTACTATCTAATTAATGCTTCTGCTAGAGGTGCTTTGAAGTCAACAGAAAAGGCTACAAACACAGGTCAGTTCGTTTTTGAGAACAATGAAATTAATGGCTATCCAGCTATTGTTTCTAATCAACTTGCAAACAACGATGTACTCTTTGGAGACTTCTCACAGTTTGTAATTGGTATGTGGTCAGGCTTAGATCTAACAGTAGATCCATACGCAAACGCAACAAGCGGTAGTGTAAGAATTATTGCATTACAGGATGTTGACTTTGCTGTTAAGCAACCAACTGCGTTCTCCTTCGGAACATAATATGAAGGTTAAATTGCTAAGAGCAACAATGATAGCTGGCACTCCTACGAGTGTCGGCAGTATCGTTGATGTTAAAGAGCAAACTGGTCAATATTTGATAGCAGTAGAGAAAGCTGAATTAGTCGTTGAGACTTGTGAAGCACCTATTGCCAGTACAGAACCAGTTATCGAGCCAGAGCCTACCGAAAGTGAGGAAGTTGATTTTTCTGAAATGACAAAATCACAGATCGAAACTTATGGTCGCAAGCTTGGAATAGAACTCGATAGAAGACAAAACAAAACTGCTCTAATTGCAAAATTAGAAGAGTTTATTTCTACTCAGGAGGAATCTTAAAATGTCTGTTATTCAACAGAACTTAGAAAAACTTACTGTTGTTGCTGGTGTTGCTACTGCTGCTGTAACAAGCACAGCCACATCAAGTGCAATAGATCTTCTCGAATACGATGGAGATGTAATGCTAATTTTGGATAGTGCTGCTGGTGGCGGTTCTTCTCCAACATTAGATATTAAAATTACTGAATCTGATTCTTCAAGTGGTACATACACAGATTTATCTGGTGCTACTTTTACTCAGGTAACAGGATCTGCTTCAATGCAAACACTTGCAATTAACAAAGATGAGTGTAAGCGTTATATCAAGATTGTTCAGACAATCGGTGGATCATCCCCAACCTTTACTTTCAGTATCAACTTAGTTGGTCTTAAAAAGTACGGCTAAAATATTTAGCCCTCGTATGAGGGCTTTTTTTTTCTCATGGCATTTACTGAAGATTTAGATATTTTTCTAGCAGACTTTGGAGATGAAGTCGTATATAAAGGTGCTATTTACAAAGGCATTCTTGAACAGCCTGACGAGATAGTTGCAGATGGTTTGGTTATGACTACTGATTATGAATTAACTGCAAAAACTTCTGAATTAGGTGGTCTTGTTTTTGATAACACACTAACAGTAAATGGCGAGGGTTATAAAGTTAGGAGTGCAAGAAAAATAGATGATGGTAGCTTTTGTTTAGTAAGTTTAACTAAAGAATAATTATGGCAAGTAAAAGAGAACAGATTATAGCTGCATTAAAAACAACCCTAGCAGGTACTACAGGAGTATCCACCCGGATTTATAGATCTCGAATAGAACCTATAACAAATGGAGAGTCCCCTGCAATTGTTATAGAACCTGTTACTGATGAGCCATCTGTTAATACCTCAACCTATTTAAAAATAGATTGGACTTTGCGTATAAGGATTGTTGTAATAGTAAGAGGAACTGTTCCTGATAATGTTGGAGATCCAACTGTAGAAAGTTTATTTACAAAAGTACTTAATGACCCAACTGTTGGCGGTCTTGCAAAAGACATAAGACCAGCGACTCAGACTTTTGAAGTTTTAGATGCAGATCAACCAGCAGGTCTTATAACCTGTGAGTTTGAGATTGATTACAGAACTTCATATAACAGTTTGAGTACATGATTTATAATTAGGTCATACCCTAACAACCCAAAGCGTTTAATATGGAGTATGAAATCCCAAATGAGGGTGGAACTTACATCCTTAATCCAAAAACTGGCAAGGCAAAGCTAGTACAACAAACTTCACAAGCTGAACCCCCCAAAGAGGTAACAACTGATGGCACTACTGACAAGAAAGAGAGTAATTCTGATTGAAGCGGAAAGTTCTTATGGAACTGATCCAGGCATGGCTTCTTCAACAGTTGTTCTCGTAACAGATTTAAGTATTACACCACAATCAAGTGATGTTGTTAACAGAGATGTAGTAAGACCATTCTTAGGTGCATCTGAACAGCTACTTGCTAACACTAGAGTTGAATGTACATTCAGCGTAGAACTTGCTGGATCTGGAACCGCAGGGGCGGCCCCTCGCTACGGAGATGCACTCAAAGCCTGTGGGTTTGCAGAGGCAATTGTGAGTAACACAAGTGTTACCTATACTCCTGTATCTTCTAGTTTCACATCTATCAGTATTCACTACAATGTGGATGGTGTAAGGCATATCGTTACTGGCTGTCGAGGAAGTTTTGTAGTCAATGCCGAGGTAGGCTCAATTCCTACAATCGAATTTTCATTCACTGGTATATACAATGCCCCTACTGATGCTGCTCTACCTACTATTGCTTATGGTAATCAAGCAACACCTTTGATATTTAAAAATGGTAATACTTCTGGTTTTCAGCTTTTATCTTATGCAGGTGCTTTGCAATCATTAACAATGGATGCAGGTGTATCAACAGTTTATAGAGAACTTGTTGGTGGCACAAAAGAAGTAATCATCACAGATAGAGCATCTAGCGGATCTGTAACTATAGAAGCACCAACTATTGCACAGAAAGATTATTTTACTGCTGCATTAACTGACAGTTCATTAGGTAATTTACAGTTCTTACATGGAACAACAGCAGGTAATAAAGTACAACTCACAAGTAGTAAAGTTGATATTGGAGATGTGAATTATGGAGAGATGGATGGAGTTGCAATGCTTGAGATTCCATATACTCTCGTTCCAAGTGCAGCTAACAATGAAGTCAGCCTAATATATACATAACTATTGACTTCCTAGCTAAAGTATAGAAGTATATATATTATTTAGTCTTTATGGCATTTGTTCGTAAAAAGACCAAGGTTTATCCTTGGCCTGTTGAAGTTAAACGTCCTTCTGAGGATATACCGGGCGAATTTGAAAAATTTGAATTCAAAGGAAAATTTGTCAGACTCACAAGAACAGAACTTGATAAGTTTGAGGAAGAGGATGAGTTTTCTGCTCTAGTAAAAATATTAGTTGGTTGGGAAGATGTGAACGAGGAAGATGGCACACCAATTCCATTTAGCAAAAGTGTATTAAAAGAATTTGCAGAAGATGTTGATTTCGTAAAAGGTGTATTAGAAGCATTCAAAGCATTTTATGGTAATGCACAAGCAAAAAACTAATTGATGCTGCCATATACTGGGCTTCGGGTGGCAGAAAAACAATAGATAGTACTCAAGAAGATGCAAAAGCTTTTGGGATACAAATTGAGAAGCAACCAGAGATAGATGATGATTTTGAAGTAATGGATGATAATTGGGAAATTGTTATGATGTTTTTAAGAATACAAACACAATGGAATATGTCCTTTGGAGGTGTAGTAGGATTAAAATATGAAGTCCTATTGCTTGCTGGNGGACTATTTGACCTTTACAATGTAACTAACCGCAAAGAAATGCTAGAGGGCTTACAACTTATGGAATCTGTAGCTCTAAAAGAAGCGAATAAGGAGAAGAAATAGTGGCTGCAAAAAAAATATCGCTTATTAAATTAAAAATTGATCTTGAGGGATTAAAAGATTTTAAAGGCTTAACAAAACAACTTACAGATTTAAATAAGCAACTTACTCCAACAAAACAAAATTTAAAATCTCTTGCACAATCAATAAGAGAAGTAAGCAAAGTACAACCAAAAACTATAAGTCAATTTAAACAGAAAGATAAAGTTTTAAAAAGACTTAGAGAAGAAGTTAATGTTAATGGTCGTGCTTTTAAAAGACTTGGTATTGCAATTGAGGCTAATAGAAAAAAATTACAGGCATTTAATAATACAGGTAAAAAATCAGCAGGTATTAATAGACAGATTGCATTAGGTTTTGCTAGTTCCATTGCTTCTCAAGCATTACCTGGATTTACATCACAAGGTGCTTTGCTAGGGGCTAATTTAGGTGGTAAAAAAGGTGCTATCAAAGGAGCAGCTATTGGAGCAGCTATAGATTTTGCTGGATTTGTTAAAGGTGCTACTCAATATTCTGCACAAGTTGGAAGATTAAGAGTTGCTCTTGCAGGGGTTACAAAAGATTCAAGAAAATATACTCAAGCATTATCAATTATCAGAAGTGTATCTGATGAATTAAATGTTCCTATTTTAGATGCTACAAAACAATTTACACAATTAGCAGCGTCTGTTTTAGGTGCAGGTGGTACTTTAAAAGATGCGGAGATTGTATTTAGAGGTGTTTCTGAATCTATTAAAGCAACAGGTGGAGATGCAGAAGATATACAATCTGCGATTCGAGCTATGTCGCAAATCTTCGGTAAAGGTAAGGTGTCGGCCGAAGAATTACAGGGCCAACTGGGTGAACGCTTACCAGGAGCCGTGGTTAAATTTGCAAAAGCAAATAATATGTCGATGACACAATTGCAAAAAGACTTGAGAGATGGTGTTGTTGGTTTAGATAAAATTATTACTTTTGCAGAGCAATTATCTGAGGATCATAGACAAGCTGCATTAGATATGGCTGCTTCTACCGAAGAATCGGGTCAAAGGATGGTAAACGCATTTAAAGATATGAAATATGAAATTGGTATTATATTCCAAGATTTAGGTGGAGAATTTAACGATTTAATAACAGGGATTTTACGTCAAGTTACTAGATTACTACGTTTTATAAATAAAACTAATAATGAAAGTAATGCAAGAATAAAAGCTAGGAAATTAACAAAAGAAAAATTCGGAGATAAATTTGATGCAACTGAAAGTCCACTTCAGAACTTACCATTTATAGGTGGTATGTTCCAATCTAAAGAAAATAAAGCTATTGAGGATGAGGCTTTAGATTTCTTTAATAAAGAATTTAATAAAGCAATGAATGAAGAAATTCTTGCTGATAATACACGAGGTAAATTTGAAACTTTTGCTAACCCAGAAGCAAAACAAAAAGCAGCAGAAAAATATAAATTAGAACTTGGTCTTATAAATCAAATCGAATTTGATAATTTACAAATAGAAAAAGAATCACTAATAGCTTTTGAGGCTTTAGGTGGCAAAGCTAATGAATTTGGCTTAACTCTTGACGATATAAAAACAAAGCTTAAAGAAGCTAGAAATGATACTTATAACTTTAAAGAGGAATTTAGAAAAGTAGCACAGGCATCTTTAAATTTACAAGATAATCTTGAAGAGTTAGCTGTTACATCTATAAACAAACTTGCAGATGGATTTGCAGAACTTGCTGTATCAGGTAAAGCTAGTTTTGGCGATTTAGCAAGATCAATATTAGCTGACTTACAAAGAATGATTATAAAAGCATTATTCTTTAAGGCATTATTTTCATTATTCCCAGGCTTAGAAAGTTTCTTAGGATTTGAAAAAGGTGGAGTTGTTGAAAAGAATGCTAAAGGTAATGTATTTGCAAGAAATAATGTACAGCCTTTCTATCGAGGGGGAGTTGTTGAAAAGCCAACTATTTTTCCAATGGCAACAGGAGTTGGCCTAATGGCAGAGCGTGGGCCTGAAGCGATCATGCCTTTGAAGAGAGGTAAAGGAGGAAGACTTGGGGTTGAAGCTTCTGGTGGAGTTGGTAATGTTGTGGTAAATGTAGATGCATCAGGTTCTTCTGTTGAGGGCGATAACGCTCAAGCATCAGCACTTGGCAAGATGCTAGGGGCTGCTGTACAGGCAGAACTTGTTAAGGCAAAAAGACCGGGAGGCATACTAGCTTAATTTATGGCAAACTTTAATACAACAGTAAATTTAGAACCTGATTTTGGAGTAACAAAAACCAATAAACCAATCAAACGTACAATACGTTTTGCTGATGGATATGAGCATCGTTTAATTTTTGGAGTCGCTGCACACCAAAATCCAAAAGTATATTCTTTGACTTTTGAAAATATTACTGAGGCAGAAAGCGACACAATAGAGACATTTCTTGATGCTCGTGCTTTAGATAGTGCTAGTTTTGATTTCACTCCACCTAATGATGTACAAGGTAAATATGTTTGTGATAATTGGACAAAACGTATTCCTTTTCCAAATCGTGCGACAATAAACGCAACATTTAGACAAGTTTTTGAACCAAGTTAAAAATGTCAGTTAATACACCTGTATTTACTAATTTACAATCAATAAATCCATCGGCAATTATTGAATTATTTGTGCTACAACTTTCTACGGCTATACATGGTACTAATACAGTTTATAGATTTCATAATGGATCAAGTTTAAATGCTAATGGAGAAATAGTTTGGGCAGGTAATTCTTATTTACGTTTTCCTATAAAAGCAGAAGGTTTTGCATTTCAACGTGGTCAACTGCCAAGACCAACATTGACAGTATCAAATTTATCATCAACTCCAAGTATCTCCGCAATACTTTTAAGTGTAAATGAAACTACACCAGGCAATGATTTAACAGGGGCTGTAGTGACAAGAATAAGAACATTAGCTAAATTTCTCGATGCTAGTAATTTTGCTGATGGTACGAATGCAACAGCAGATAATACAGCAGAATTTCCTCAAGAAATATATTATATAGATCGTAAATCATCAGAAACACGAGATGTTGTTGCATGGGAACTTGCAGCAGTGTTTGATTTAGCAGGTATTCGTGTTCCCAAACGTCAATGTACAAGATCTGAGTTTCCATCTATAGGTACTTTTAGATGAATTGGAGAGACTCTGCACTTGCTCATGCAAAAGATCAAGATCCTAAAGAGTCTTGTGGTCTTTTATTAAATATGCGAGGAAAAGAAAAATATTTTCCTTGTCGTAATTTATCTATGACTTCTCATCAATGTTTCATTATTGATCCAGAAGATTATGTAAAAGCAGATAATACAGGAGAAATAACAGCAGTTGTTCATAGTCACCCAATAACTCCTCCTACACCTAGTCAAGCAGATCGAATTGCTTGTGAACAAAGTAATCTTCCTTGGCATATTATTAATCCAAAAACAGAAACTTGGGGATATTGTGAGCCGTGTGGATATAAACCACCTTTACTAGGTAGACCTTGGGTTTGGGGTGTAACTGATTGTTGGAGTTTAGTACGAGATTGGTATAAGGAAGAAAAAAATATTGAATTAAGAGATTGGAAAAGACCTACTGCACCCGAAGAATTTTTAAAAAATCCATTATTTGAATTGTGCGCAAAGGATACAGGATTTAGAGAACTTAATAAAGATGAAAAATTAGAAATAGGAGATGTTTTATTGATGTCAATACTGCATCCAACTTTAAACCATGTAGCTATTTTTTTAGGGGATATGGTTTTACATCATTTAGCAGATAGACTATCTTGTAGAGAACCTTACTCTGAATGGTTGTTAAAATGTACAGGCAAAAGGTATCGATATGATGCGTAATATTATTTTTCATGGAGAACTCGCAGAGTTTATAGGCTATAAATCTTTAGAAGCAAAAGTATCTACTGTTGCTGAGACTATGAGATTTTTAATTTGCAATTTTCCTCAAGTTGAAGCGCACATGGCTCAAAGATACTACAAAATAGTTTTGCAGAATAATGAGATTGACGAAAGCGAATTGCATTACCCTATGGGCAGTTCTGATATCAATATTGTTCCTGTTATAAGTGGGGCTGGAGGTAATTTTGGAAAAATATTTTTAGGGGCAGCATTAATAGGAGCTTCATTCCTTTTTCCGGGCGCAGGTTTATTTGGAACAACTAGCGTCTTTGGAGCTGCTGCTGGAACAGGAATCGGGACAACGATAGGTACAGCATTATCTGCTGTTGGTGCTGTAATGGTTTTACAGGGTGTAAGTGGTATGTTATTCCCTTTACCCGAAGAGCCTGATTTTTCTAATGAGGGAGATCCAAGAATATCATTTAACTTTTCTGGAACTCAAAACACATCACGAGCTGGGACTCCTGTTCCAATTGTATATGGAGAAATTTTTACAGGCTCTGTGGTAATTTCTGCCGCTGTAGATACTGAGCAGGTACAAGCATGACAGAAGATAAGAGAAAAATTATTCGTGGTGCAGGTGGCCCTCCCCCTCCTCCTCCCCCTCCAACTAGAACTCCTGATACCTTACATAGTAGGCAGTTTGCTACTATTCAAGATTTAATTTCAGAAGGTGAGATAGAAGGCTTTGCAACAGCATCAAAAGAAGGCAGAACAAAAGGTACAACCGCTTATAATAACGCTGCTTTAAAAGATGTTTTTTTAAATAAAACTCCTGTTTTAAAAGCTAATGCGGACTCAACAGATCCTCAATCAACTGACTTTAATCATCAAGATGTAACTTTTATTCCACGTTTTGGAACATCTAATCAAACTTTTATTCCAGGCATTGAAACAAGTGAATCACCTTCTGCTGTTGGAGTAACAGTTACACAATCATCTCCTGTAACTAGACAGATAACTAATACTAATGTTGATGCTGTAAAAGTTACATTAACTTGGCCGCAACTACAAAGAGTAACTGATGATGGAGATATCTTAGGATTGACTGTTAATTACAAGGTACAAATCCAATATAATTCTGGTGGATTTACTGATATTATTACTGATTCAGTAAGTGGTAGATCTGCTGATGCTTATCAAAGAGATGTAAGAATAACAATTACAGGTGCTTTTCCTGTTGATATTCGTGTAGTAAGAGTTACTGATGATCCAGCAGATACCAACACAAGAAGCGAATTTCAATTTACAAGTTTTTCTGAGATTATTGATAATAAATCTGCTTATTTAAATAGTGCATATACACACCTAAGACTTGATTCGCAAAAATTTAGTTCTATACCGCAAAGAATGTATAGGATTAGAGGCATAAAAGTAAGAATACCGGGAGCAGGTGCATCTAACTCTGGTACTCCAACTGTAGTCACGAATCAGGCTCAAGCAACTGCATTAGGACTTGGAACTGTTAGTAGTTTTGGTTTTATTCATTATCCAAACGGCTACATATTTAACGGAGTTATGGGTGCTGCTGTATGGACTTCATGCCCAAGTATGGTGCTGCTAGACTTGCTCACAAATGTAAGGTATGGTCTAGGCTCTCATATTACAGATAGTAATTTAGATTTATTTAGTTTTGTTGCTGCTAGTAAATATGCTAATGAGTTAGTTGATGATGGAACAGGGACAGGTACAAAAGAAGCTAGGTTTAGTTGTAATGTAAATATTCAAAAAGAAAGCGAAGCTTTCGATGTAATAAATGATTTATCTAGCGTTATGAAATGTATGCCTATATGGACGGCAGGTGCAATAACAATTACACAAGATAAACCTCAAGATCCTAGTTATCTATTTAATCTCTCTAATATTGCCTCGTCAGGTTTTTCTTATACAGGTAGTAGTTTAAAACAAAGACATTCCGTGGTTAAGGTTGGTTACTTTAATATGGATTCTCGTGAAATAGATTATGAGATTGTTGAAGACAGTACAGCAATAAGTAAGTTTGGAGTTTCGATTAAAAATGTAAAAGCGTTTGGGTGTACTAGTCGTAATCAAGCTGCTCGTCTTGGTCGTAGTATTCTTTTTGCGGAACAAAGAGAATCAGAAGTTATATCATTCACAACATCAATAGATTCTGGGATTATTGTTAGGCCTGGTTCTATTATTGAAGTTAATGATCCTGTGAGAGCAGGTGCTAGAAGAGGAGGGAGAGTTGTTTCTGCTACTACGACTACCATAACTATTGACGCTATTGCAGATACTACATTATCTAATTTAGCTAACTCAGTTACTATTTCCGTTATATTATCTGATGGATCAGTTGAAGTTGGCTCAGTATCTAATATTGTTGGATCTGTATTTACAGTAAATAGTGTTACTAAACCTGATGGTACAACTCAATCTGCTTTTTCTTCAGCACCTAGTGCAAATGCTCCATATTTAATTTCAAGTACCGATTTAGAAACACAGTTATTTAGAGTTATAACTGTAGAGGAGGAAGATGATGTAACTTATCAAATATCAGCATTATCATATGTTCCAGGCAAGTATGCGTTTATTGAAGATGGAACAGCATTACCCGAAAGAAAAATATCTATATTATCGGATTTAAAAGATGCTCCCGGAAACATAGTTATAGATGAGACAACAGTTGTTATAAATAGTATCGCAAGAAGTAAAATAATTATAAGTTGGCAACCTGTTTTAGGTGTAAGTAAATATCTAATAAATTATAAATTTGAGGATGGTAATTATATATCAGCAGAAAGCTACTCTCCTGATTTTGAAATACTAGATACGAAAAGAGGAACATATCAAGTACAAGTTTCTTCTTACAATGCACAGTTAATACCATCTGCTGTACCTACTGAAAAGAATTTTGTTGCAGAGGGCAAAACTGCCGTACCAGAAAACGTGCAAAATCTTACTATTGAATCAATTAACGATCAATTCGTCAGATTAAGATTTACTCAGGCTACTGCTTTAGATGTTCTTCATGGAGGTCGGGTATATATCAGACATTCAAATCAAACAGGAAATAATGCAACTTTCCAAGCTGCACAAGATATTATTGAGGCCGTGCCTGGAAATGCTACAGAAGCAATCTGTCCAGCACTTCCGGGGACTTATCTCGTTAAATTTCAAGACGATGGCCTACGTTTTAGCAATACAGAAGCCAAAGTTTCTATAACATTACCAGAAATATTAGATTTTATAACTGTTAAAACAGATAGAGAAGATACAGATAGTACACCTTATAATGGTACAAAAAGCAATGTTGTATTTGACTCTACAAAAGGTGGATTAAAACTTACAGATCCTAGTGCCAATGCAACTGGAACATACGATTTTGTTGAGACTCTAGATTTAGGAGCTACATTTTCCCTTACATTAAAAAGACATTTTCAAGGAGTCGGTTTTTATGTAGGAGACTTGTTTGATAACAGAACAGCAAATATTGATACATGGACAGATTTTGATGGCTCTATAGCTAATGATGCTAACGCTGTTTTAGCTGTACGAACAACTACTGACAATCCAAGTAGTTCACCTACTTATGGATCATTTAACACCATGTCTAATGGAATATTTAAAGGTAGAGGTTTTCAGTTTAGAGCTACTTTAGAAACTAATGATGTTGCACAGAATATGAATTTAACACAACTAGGATATACAGCAACTTTACCCTCTAGAACAGAACAATCTGCTGTTATTGCTTCTGGATCTGGAGCTAAAGCAGTATCCTTCACAGCACCTTTTTTTGTTGGAACGTCTGCTTTAGGTAATTTAAATAATTTCTTACCTTCTGTTAGTATTTCTCCTCAAAATATGGCAACAGGAGACTTTTTTGAACTTAGCAGTATATCTGGGACTGGATTTACAGTTCATTTTAAGAACTCAAGTAATGCTAGTATTGATAGGAACTTTACCTATAGTGCTGTTGGTTTCGGCAAAGGAGGGTAATATAGGACAAACCCTAATTCATTATGTCGCTTTCGGTTGCTAATTTTGATATTGAGAATGCTAATGGTCAAACAGTTAGGCTTGATATTCAAGCTGCATTAAAAGCATTACAAGGACAGAGTGCTGAATCTAGTGACCTAAACACAAGTCAATGCGTTGCTGGCATGACTTTTCTTAATACAACAAGCAATATTTTAAAAGTTAGAAACTCTGCTAATAATGGATTTACTGAAATTGGTAATATTAATTCAGCAAATTTAGGATTACTACCAAAATCTGGTGGGACAATGACAGGCACATTAACAACAGTTGATGTTGCTTTTCAAGGAGATAACTATAGCGTTTTATGGGACAAATCAGATGATGCTCTTGAGTTTGCTGATAATGCTAAGTTAGTTTTTGGTAGTTCAAATGATCTTGTTATAAGTCATTCTGGTTCAAACTCTGTATTTAATGAGAGTGGTACAGGTAACTTACAGTTGCAATTGGGAGGAGTTACCAAATTTGAGCTTGTATCAGGTGGTGTTTCATTGACAGGTGGAGCAGCTTCAAATATTACAGCGTTAACTGATGGTGCGACTATTACTATTGATATGGCTACTGCCTGTCATCATTCTGTTACTTTGGGAGGTAATAGAACTTTTGCTGCACCTAGCAATCAAGTAGTTGGACAGAGTGGTTCAATTTTTATAACGCAAGACGGAACAGGGTCAAGAACTGCAACTTTCAACAGTGCTTTTAAATTTGCAAATGGTGTTGCTCCAACTTTATCTACGGCTGCTAGTGCGATTGATAGAATTGACTATATAATAAAATCAAGCAATGTTATTCAATGTGCTGTAACTTTAGATATTAAATAAATGGCAATTATTCCAGGCTCTAAAAATTTTGACGTATACAAAAGATCAGATTTTGGTTTACGNCTTACTCTTAAAGACTCTACGAGTTCTGCAATAGATCTAACAGGGTATACTGTAGCTGCTCAAGTTTGGGATGAGGCTAGAAAAATTAAATTTGCAGATTGGGGTGTAACTTATACAAATAGAACTGGAGGGATTGTTGATATTAAGCTTACAGACACGCAAACAGATAATTTTATTCTTGGAACTTTAAAATATGATGTCAAATTGACAGAGCCTAGCGGAGATGAACACTATTATATAAAAGGAAACCTAAATGTATTCGAGGGTTATACAGCATGAGTACTCCGAATAAAGTCGAAGTATCACAAGTCTCAGATGTTACAACTGTAGAGATAGTCACGGCTGGGCCTCAGGGTCCAGCTGCCGCTGGATTTGATTTTGACGGAACTAACAAGGTCAATGGTTCAATTCCTGTATTCAATTCTTCAACAAGTAAGTTTGAAGCAACTGCAACCCACACCATTCTTACACTCGTAGACGGAGGAAATTTCTGAAATGGCTAACACGATCAGAATTAAAAGATCCACAGGATCATCAAACCCAGGCTCATTAGAAAATGCGGAAGTTGCATTTAGAGAAGGCGATGAGGTACTTATTTATGGTAAAGGGACAGGCGGTGCTGGAGGTTCAGCTACAAGTATTATTCCTATTGGTGGTAAGGGTGCATTCTTTGATAAGGCAACAGTACAGAATGCAAATAAAGTTTTAGCAGGCCCCGGATCAGGATCTGATGCAGCACCTGCATTCCGAGTTCTCGTTGAGGCTGATATTCCTTCGCTAGGACACGATAAGGTAAGTGACTTCGATGCAGGTGTTAGGACAAATAGACTAGATCAAATGACAGCACCATCTGCTGCTGTTTCTTTAAATAGTCAAAAAATTACAAACTTAGCAGATCCTACTTCTGATAACGATGCCGCAAATAAAGGCTATGTAGATTCCGTTGCACAAGGACTTGATGTTAAAGACTCAGTAAAAGTTGCAACTACAGCCAATATTACTTTGTCAGGTACACAGACAATTGATGGAGTTGCGGTTTCTGCTGACGAAAGAGTACTTGTAAAAAATCAAAACACAGCCTCAGAAAATGGGTTGTATCTTTGCAAAGCAAGCACTTGGACAAGAACAGATGATTTAGCCGCAGGTGCAGATGCCGCAGGTGCTTTTGCTTTTGTTGAGCAAGGCACTGTTAATGGAGATAATGCTTTTGTATGTAGCTCTGATAAGGGATCAGCTGTTGTCGGGACGAATAATTTGTCATTTGTTCAGTTCTCAGGGGCAGGTCAAGTCATAGCAGGGGATGGATTAGATAAATCTGGTAACACACTTTCTGTTGATTTAAAATCAAATGGTGGACTTGTTATTGAATCTACTGAAATTGCTGTTGATCTTGCTGCTAGTTCTATAACAGGAACTTTAGCAATTTCTGATGGTGGTACAGGTGCAACAAGTGCTTCTGCTGCAAGGACAGCACTAGGACTTGCAATTGGTTCAGATGTACAAGCTTATGATGCACAGTTAGCTGATGTAGCAGGTTTGACTCCCTCTGATAGTGGATTTATTGTTGGTAATGGATCTAANTTCATTATTGAATCAGGAGCTACAGCTAGAGCAAGTCTTGGAGTTGCTATTGGAAGTCAAGTACAAGCTTATGATGCTGATCTAGATAACTTATCAGGTTGCCAATCTGGAGGATCTGCTGCACTTGCTGCCTTAACCGAGGCAGAGATACAAATACTAGATGGAGCAACTGTTACTACTGCGGAATTAAATATTCTAGACGGAGTAACTTCTACCGCAGCAGAGTTGAATATTTTAGATGGTGTAACTGCAACTGCCGCAGAGTTAAATATCTTAGATGGTGTTACATCGACAACTGCTGAATTGAATATTCTAGATGGTGTAACCTCAACAGCAGCAGAATTAAATATTCTTGACGGAGTAACTTCTACAACTGCTGAACTTAATTTATTAGATGGAGCAACATCTGCCACTTCTACAACTTTAGCGGCCGCAGATCGAATTATCGTCAATGACAATGGCACGATGAAACAAGTTGCTTTTACTGATTTAGTTACATTTTTAGAAAATGGAAGTGTCTCAGGTTTAGATATAGATGGAGGAAGCTACTAAAACTAATCATCAGGAGGGCTGACCAATGTCAAACTTAATTAAACTTAAAAGAGGTTCTGGTAGCGATCCACAAGCTAGTGATCTAGTTGTTGGAGAAGTAGCAGTAAGAACCGATACAGGTAAATTATTTACAAAAAAAGATGATAATTCTGTAACTGAAATTGGAGTTACTGCTCTTGGAGACAATGATGTAACAACCGCCAAAATTGCCGATGATGCTGTTACTTATGCAAAGATTCAAAATGTATCAGCTACAAACAGAATTTTAGGTAGAGATTCTAGTGGTGCAGGGGTCATTGAAGAAATAACACCAGCCAATCTACGCACCATGATAAATGTAGAAGATGGTGCAACTGCCGATCAATCAGCGAGCGAAATACTTACACTTCTTAAAACAGTTGATGGAGCAGGGAGCGGACTTGATGCTGATACGTTAGATGGCATTAGTTCCGCAAGTTTTTTAAGGTCAGACGCAGCAGATGTCATGTCTCAAGGCACACAAGGCACAGCTACTTTAGATGTTAGAAATACAGGTGGTGCTGGTTCTGGAACTGGTACAGGCGCACTTATTGCAACATTCAAGGGTGATTCTGACGCTATAGAAGTGAGAAACATAGCTGGTGGTGATTATGGTATTTACAACACTCAACAAGATAATGGCTTTGAATTATATGACGGCAGTGGTGGTGTCAAAATTTTATATGACGGAAATATTGGTGTTGAATTTGATAGCGGTAATGCTTATGGAGACTTTAAAGGAGTTCCGACAGTAAATGGAACTAATTTAGCTAGGGTTTCTGATGACATTACAGGAAATGCTGCTACAGCAACAAAACTTGCAGCAACAAAAAACATAGCTGGAGTTGCATTTGATGGTTCTGCAAATATATCCCTAAACAATAATGCGATTACTAATGGTGCTGGATATATTACCTCTTCGGATTCATCAATTACAAACAAACTGCCTTTAGCTGGTGGTACATTAACTGGAAATCTTACTTTAAGCAGTACACACCCTAAAATTATTTTAACTGACACTAATAGTGATCCTGATTTTCAGATAATTAATAATCATGGTAACTTTTTAGTTTACGACAGCACTAATGCTAGAAACACTTTTAATATTGATGGAAGCGGTAATATTCAAGTCTCAGGTACAGTAGATGGTCGTGACTTGGCTACTGATGGGTCAAAACTTGATGGCATTGCTTCGGGAGCTACTAATGTTACAAATACAAACCAACTAACAAATGGTGCTGGATTTATAACATCTGCTGATGGAGGTAATGCAGCGACATTAGATAGTTTAGATTCAAGTCAATTTCTTAGGTCAGATGCAGATGATACTGCTTCTGGGATAATTTCTGTGTCTGCTGGATTATCGTTTGGTGCTGATGCGAGATGTAATGCTGCTATCTCGTCTTTATCTGATAGCTCTACAATTAATATTGATTTTAATTCTGGAATACACCACAGTGTAACTTTGGGAGGTAATAGGAGTTTTGGTAGTAACAATACATCAGTTTGTGTTGGTCAATCTGGATCTATTTTTATTACGCAAGATGGCACAGGTTCTAGAACAGCATCTTTCAATGGTCATTACAAATTTGTTGGCGGTACAGCACCTACCTTATCGACAGCAGCTAACGCAGTAGATAGAATAGATTATGTTGTAAAAGCAAGCAATGTTATCCATTGTGCAGTTTCTTTAGACGTAAAATAAATGGCTTTATTTGACACAATTCGAGCAGGGGCATCTGGAGCAGCGGATTACGAAATAGCAAGAAGTTTGAGATTTAATGCTACTGAAAGTCCAAATATGCACAGAGAAGGAGGCAGTGATGGTAATAGGAGAACTTTTACTGTTTCTGTTTGGATAAAAAGAACAACATTGGCTGAACATAGTTGGTGGGATTTTTACACAAATGACGCAAATAGAACAATTTTTCAAATTTATTTTGGTCAGTTAAGAATATTTAGTCGTGTAGGAAATAGCACTCAAATGAGTTTGCAAACTGACTCAGGTATGAAATTAAGAGATTTTAGTGCTTGGTATCATTTTCTTTATGCTGTTGACACTACTCAAAGCACATCAACAAATAGAGTTAAAATCTATATTAATGGAGAACAGCAAAGTTTAAATGGAAGTTATCCAAGTCAAAATTCTGAAACTTTTGTTGGTTCAAATAATGAAAACAGAATAGGCTGTCAACATGATTCTGCTGGTAATGAGGCCTTTTTAAATGGCTATATGGCCGAATTTAATTATATTGATGGGTCACAACTGACACCAAGTCATTTTGCTGAAACTGATACAGCTACAGGTGAATATAAGCCAATTGAGTATTCTGGATCATACGGAACTAAAGGGTATTATATTAATTTTTCAGATAACTCATCAGTTTCGGCTTTAGGCACAGATTTTAGTGGAAATGGTAATAACTTTGTAAATTTTAATGGGTTTTCTGTAAGCTCTGGCAGTGGTAATGATTCAGTGACAGATACTCCTACAAATAACTGGTGTACTTTTAATCCTCTTTTAAATTCTTCAAATAACACTTTAAGCGAGGGAAATTTAAAGTCCGTTGGTAATACAAGTTCTGATAACGGAAATGACAGAGCAAGTTTCTCAATGAAAACAGGTAAATGGTATGCAGAGTTTAAAATAACTGGAACTGCCTCCTCAATATACCCTCAGATAGGTGTAGTCCATTTGCGTGATGCTGACAGACCAAATAATGCTGCTCCTCAAGCTGGTTACAGTTCTAGTATGACTTTTGGCAGTTTGTCTGGTATATACATGGCTAACGGCAACAAGCAAATCAATAATAGTGCATCAAGTTTTGGAAATTCATTTACGACAAACGATATTATTGGAGTTGCTTTTGATGCGGATAATGGTGCAGTTTATTTTAGTA